>OLPA01000195.1_pt1 | contig 53279 bp, 53 predicted proteins | sample 1672811 | NCBI WGS metagenome assembly OLPA01 (sample SAMEA3136726, study PRJEB25190) | human gut metagenome | biome: human gut; feature: human-associated habitat; material: faeces | place: Austria | collected 2013
CGTTTTATAAAATATGTCATTGCGAGCCAGTGCGCACACTGGCGTGGCAATCCGTACTCCCCCCTCTCCGCCCCGTAGGGGTCGGCGTCCCCGACGACCCGCTCACCGCACTTCCCCATAATCTGTCAATGCGAGCCAGTCCGTACACTGGCGTGACGATCCGTGCTCCCTTCTCTCCGCCCTCCTGCCCTGCACCCGTAGGGGCGACCCTTGCGGTCACCCGCCGCCCCCACGCATACCTTGCAAATGCTCCGTAGGGCGGGGTGCCCTCACCCCGCCGCCGACACGCTCCGCACTTTTAATTCATGTCGTAGGGGGGCGGCGTCCTCGACGCCCCGCCGATCATCCACCGCACCCCCGGCAGCGGGATACACGGATCCCTCCCCACAATCGTTTTACCATTTCCGTAGGGGACGATGCCCACATCGTCCCGCCCCTAATTTCGCATATTTTTTATTCTGTATAATAAAAACCGCAGGGCACCCCTCCGCCGGAATGCCCTGCCCATTTCTATTTTTAAGTATTTTTTCGGCCATACAGCAGGTAGAGAATGCCCCCCAGCCCGCAGCCGCCCACCATGTTCCCCAGCGTCACCGGCAGCAGGTTCTGCCATAGGCTCAGCCATGTCACCTCACCGTTTTCGGCCAGAAAAATGCCGGCAGGAATGTAATACATGTTGGCCACGCTGTGCTCAAAGCCGCACAGGACGAACAGGAAAATAGGCCCAAAGAGGGACACCACCTTTCCCCCCGCCGACTGGGCACAAAACGCCATCCACACCGCCAGGCACACGAGGAAATTGCACAGCACGCCCCGCAGCAGCGCCACGCCGAAGGGCAGCGCCGCCTTTGTGACGGCGGCGGCCACAGCGGCCTCCGCAATGCCGTCCAGTGCGCCGCATTGCACCACAAGAAAGGCCACCGCCACGCTGCCCAACAGGTTTCCCAAATAGACGGCTACCCAATTTCGCAGCATGTGCCCCGCCGTGATATTCCTCCGCAGCAGCGGCATGAGAAACAAACAGTTGCCGGTAAAAAGCTCGCTCCCCGCCAAAAGCACCATGGTGAGTCCTATGGGAAAAATGGCCGCCGAGGCCAGCTTTCCGCCCAGCGCGCCGCCTATCGAAGCCGCCACCCCCGCAAAGGCGATGAACACCCCCGCCAGCGCCCCCAACAGCAGCAGTCGGGACAGGCTCTGGGTCACTCTTTTTTCCGCCGCCGCGCAGTAGTCCTCCGCCGCTTGGGCAAATGTCTTTAGCATCCTGCTCCTCCGTTTCCGCAGCGTAACACCTCCGCTGCTCCTTTTGCTCCATTATAGCAGAGTGCGCATTCTGTTGCAATTCCGCATTTGTCATTGTATAATGTAAAATAATAAAAAAACGAGGGAAGGGTAACGATATGCTGTACGGATTCATCGGCACAGGCAACATGGGCGGGGCGCTGGCGCGGAGCTGCGCCAAGGCTGTGAAGCCGGAAAACCTTTTTCTGTCCAACCGCACGCCGGAAAAGGCGCAGGCGCTGGCCAAAGAACTGGGCGCGCAGGCGGTGGACAACGAAACCATTGCCGCACGCTGCGATGTGCTCTTTCTGGGCGTAAAGCCCCAGGGGATGGAGGACATGCTGCGCAGGCTCCGGCCGGTGCTGGACGGGCGGACGACCCCCTTCGTGCTGGTATCCATGGCGGCGGGTCTGACTGTCGCCGCCCTGCAGCGCATGGCCGGCGGGTCTTATCCGGTCATGCGCATCATGCCCAACACCGCCTGCGCCGTAGGCGAAGGCATGACCCTTCTGACCTGTTCCGATGAGGTAACGCAGGCGCAGCAGCAGGCGGTGCTTCTGGCTCTGTCCGCCTCCGGTCTTGTGGAGGAGATAGACGAAGCGCTTATAGATGCCGGCAGCGCGGTGGCCGGCTGCGGCGGCGCTTTCGCCTGCCTGTTTCTGGAGGGGCTGGCGGACGGCGGTGTGCTGTGCGGTCTGCCGCGGGACAAGGCGCAGCGCATGGCGGCGCAGATGCTGCTGGGCGTGGCCAAGCTGGCGCTGGAGGGCGGCGAGCACACGGGGCAAATGAAGGACGCCATCTGTTCCCCCGCCGGCACGACCATCGCCGGCGTCCGAAAGCTGGAGTCCATGGCCTTCCGCTCTGCTGCCATGGAGGCGGTGATAGCCGCCTATGAGCGGACGGAAGCGCTGAAAAAATAGGAAAAATTTTTATCATTTTTCTATATAGATCACGGCCAAAAGCGGACGGTTTTTTCGCTTTTAGCCTATAAAAAAAGAGGAGCTTATGCTCCTCTTTTTTTGCTGAAAACAAATTATTTTTTCATCATGCGCACCGCCGCCTGTCGGGCTATGGCACGATGCAGGGCGATCTGGGCACGCTTCATGTCCCACCCGCCGGTCTTATCGCCAAGCCGCTCTCTGGCGCGGTGCTCCGCCGCCTCGGCGCGGGGCAGGTCGATGTTCTCCGCCCGCTCCGCCGTGCGCACCAGCAGGGTCGCCTCGTTGTGCACCACGTTGGCCACGCCCAGATCCACGGCGATGAACGCCTCAGTTCCATCGCTTTTTCGGGCGGTAACCACGCCGCTTTCAACGGCGCCCAGCATGGGCGCATGATCCTGCAGCACGCCTACGCTGCCACCGAAAAGCGGCAGCTCCACATAGCTGACCATGTCGTCATAGACGCTGCCGCCGGCGGTGGCGATCTCCAGATGGATCCCGTCTTTCATAGGCACCTCTTACATCTGCTTGCGCTTGGCAAGCACATCGTCGATGGAGCCGCACATGAGGAAAGCCTGCTCCGGAATGTCGTCGCACTCGCCGCCGAGAATGATCTCAAAGCCGCGAATGGTCTCCTCCAGCGGCACATATTTGCCGGGCAGGCCGGTGAAGTTCTCCGCCACATGGAAGGGCTGGGACAAAAAGCGCTGGATGCGGCGGGCACGGTTCACGGTGGCCTTATCCTCCAGGCTCAGCTCGTCCATGCCCAGCACGGCGATGATGTCCTGCAGCTCCTTGTACTTCTGCAGCACGCTCTGCACGGCGCGGGCGGTGCTATAATGCCGATGTCCCAGCACGTCCGGCTCCAGAATGCGGGAAGTGGATGCCAGCGGATCCACGGCCGGATAGATGCCCAGCTCGGAAATGCCGCGGTCGAGCACGGTGGTGGCGTCCAGATGGGCAAAGGCGGTGGCCGGCGCGGGATCCGTCAGGTCGTCGGCAGGCACATAGATGGCCTGCACGGAGGTGACGGAGCCGTTACGGGTGGAGGTGATGCGTTCCTGCAGAACGCCCATCTCCGTGGCCAGCGTCGGCTGGTAGCCCACGGCGGAGGGCATACGACCCAGCAGCGCCGAAACCTCGCTGCCCGCCTGAGTAAAGCGGAAAATGTTGTCGATGAACAGCAGCACATCCTGCCCGCTTCGATCACGGAAGTTCTCCGCAATGGTCAGGCCGGACAGGGGCACGCGCAGTCTTGCTCCGGGCGGCTCGTTCATCTGGCCGAACACCAGCGCCGTTTTGCTGATGACGCCAGACTCGGTCATCTCGTTCCAGAGGTCATTGCCCTCGCGGGAACGCTCGCCCACGCCGGCAAACACGGAGTAGCCGCCGTGCTCATAGGCCACGTTGCGGATAAGCTCCTGAATGAGCACGGTTTTGCCCACGCCGGCGCCGCCGAACAGGCCGATCTTGCCGCCCTTGGAGTAGGGCGCCAGCAGATCCACCACCTTGATGCCGGTTTCCAGGATCTCGGTGGAGGGCATGACGTCGGTGAAGGACGGGGCGCTGCGGTGGATGGGCATGCGCTGGGCTACCACGGGACCTTTACCGTCGATGGGGTCACCCACCACGTTAAACATACGACCCAGCGTAGCCTCGCCCACGGGCATGGTCACGGGGGAGCCGGTGTCCACGGCGGCGCAGCCTCGGGAGATGCCGTCGGTGGAGAACAGGGACACACAGCGCACGGTGTCCGAGCCAAGCTGCTGCATGGCCTCCATGACGACCTTGCGATCCTTCAGTTGGATCTCGATTGCATTGTAAATGTCAGGCAGATGTCCGGCGGGAAACTGCACATCCACCACGGGGCCTGTGACCCTTTTGACAATACCATGTTTCATAGTTGACTCCTATCACTTTTTTGCCTTTTTCAAGGCGTTGGCGCCGCCGACGATCTCGGCGATCTCGGTGGTGATGGCGGCCTGACGCACACGGTTGAGCTGCAGACTCAGGTCGTTTATCAGCTCGGTGGTGGCGTCGGTGGCTGCGCTCATGGCGGCCATGCGGGAAGCCTGCTCGCTGACCTTGGCCTCCAGCAAAACGGAATAGACCATGTTGTTCAGATAGAGCTGCACCATGTTTTCCAGCACGCTGCGGGCATCCGGCTCAAAAATGTAGTCGTTGCCGGCCTCCTCCCGCTGCTGCACCTGCAGCCGAGCGGGCAGAAGCTGCACCTGATCGGGCACCTGCTGCAGAGCGGATTGGAAGCGCTGGTAGACCAGATGGATCTCGTCCGCCTCGCCGCTAAGGTACAGGCGCTTGAGATAGTCCGCCACCGGCAGAGCCTCCGCCATGTCGGGGGTGTCGCTCAGGGCGTCGAAGGTGTGGCGCACCGGCAGGCCGGACTGGGCGATGATGTCCCGTCCCCAGCTGCCGCAGACCACCACGGTGCAAGGTCTTCCATCCGCCTGCACCAGCTCCTGGGCATGGCGCAGCACCGCGTGGTTATACACGCCGCAAAGGCCGCGATTGCCCACGAAGAGGACATAGCAGACCGTGCGAACCTCCTTGCGGGGAAGCAGAAACTCGTTATCATAGCCGGCGTTTTCTCCGGCCATAAGCTCGGCGAGAACGTGCTGGCTCCGCCGGGCAAAGCTGCGGATGCCGCTCAGACCGCTCTGGGTGCGGTGCAGCTTGGCGGAAGCTACCATTTTCATGGTCTTGGTGATCTGCTGTGTGTTTTTCACGCTCCGGATACGGGCGCGTATCTCACGCATACTGGCCATTCTGTCTTCCCCCCTTTCTCAAATTATTCTTTTTCAAAAGGACTCCTTAAAGCTCTCCAGCGTTTTGCGCAGAGAGGCCAGCATGTCGGCGGGGATCTTCTTTCCCTCGCAGATCACGTCCACCAGCTCCGGCATGGTCAGCTTCACATGCGCCACCACCTCCCGCTCAAAGCGGGACATATCGGCAAGCGCCACATCGTCGGCGTAGCCCTCGTTGGCGGCAAAAATGGCGATGACCTGATCCTCCACGGACTTGGCATCGAACTGGTTCTGCTTGAGCAACTCCGTCATGTGCTGGCCGCGGCACAGGGTAGACTGGGTGGCCGCATCCAGCTCGGAGCCGAACTGGGCGAAGGACGCCAGCTCGCGGTACTGCGCCAGATCGGTGCGCAGACGACCCGCCACCTGCTTCATGGCAGGCATCTGGGCGGCGCCGCCCACACGGGACACGGACAGACCCACGTTGATGGCCGGCCGGTTGCCGGAATGGAACAGACCGGTCTCCAGGAAGATCTGACCGTCGGTAATGGAGATAACATTGGTGGGGATATAGGCGGAAATGTCGCCCGCCTGGGTCTCGATGATGGGCAGGGCGGTCATGCTGCCGCCGCCGCTGGCCTCGTCCAGCCGAGCAGCGCGCTCCAGTAGACGGGAGTGCAGATAGAACACGTCGCCGGGGTAGGCCTCGCGTCCGGGGGGACGCTGGAGCAGCAGGGAAATTTCGCGGTAGGCAGCCGCCTGCTTGCTCAGATCGTCATACACGATGAGGACGTCGCGACCCTGATACATGAAGAACTCGCCGATGGCCGCGCCGGCATAGGGGGCGATATACAGCATGGGGGCAGGCTCCGAAGCGGAGGCGCACACCACGGTGGTATAGTCCATGGCGCCCAGCTCCGTCAGCTTGCGCACGACGTTGGCCACCGTGGACTCCTTCTGGCCGATGGCCACATAGATGCACAGAACGTCCTTGCCCTTCTGGTTGACGATGGTGTCCAGGGCAATGGCCGTTTTACCGGTCTGGCGGTCGCCGATGATAAGCTCACGCTGGCCGCGGCCGATGGGAACCAGGGCGTCGATGGCCTTGATGCCCGTTTGCAGCGGGACAGTGACGCCCTGCCGGTGCAGCACGCTGGGGGCGGGGCTTTCCACCGCTCGATAGCCGTCGGGGGTGATGGGACCCTTGCCGTCTATGGGACGACCCAGTGCGTCCACCACGCGGCCGCACATGCCATAGCCCACGGGGACTTCGATGATGTGCCCCGTGCGGCGCACGACGTCGCCCTCCTGAATGCCGGCATAATTGCCCAACAGGACAACGCCCACGTTATCCTGTTCCAGATCCATGACCATGCCGCGCAGGTCGCCCTCGAACTCCAGCATCTCGCCGGCCATCACGTCCGCCAGACCCGCCACACGGCAGATACCGTCGGACACGCTGATGACCTCGCCCACCTGATAGTTGTCTATGAAGCTGTCGGCGGAAGCGATGATCTGTCGCACGTTCTCCAGAACGGGCTGACCGTCCTTGCAGCCGTGATCCGCATCACGAACCAGACGCTCCAGACGGTGAAGGGCAGAGCCGTCATACACGGTGTCGCCCACGCGCAGGCGCACGCCGGCCACCAGACTTTCGTCCACCTCGCTGCGCAGGTCGATCAGCTCACCGGCAGGAACGTCCTCCCCCGCTTCCTTGCAGGCGGCGGCGAAGATCTCCGTCAGTTTCCGGCGCAGCGATGCAAGCTCTTCCTCCGGCAGCGGCTGGGCGGCGGCAACGGTCACCGCCAGCTTTTTCCCCTCGGACAGGGTGAGAAGGTCGCTGGGCTGGGCGGAAACCGAATGGTCAATATTTTGAATGAAATCGTCCACCAGCGCCTTGCGCCGGAGGGCGTACTCGTCTTTTTGCAGCGCCTTGCCGGTCGCCTCCGCCACCTGACGGAGCACCTGTGCGCTGACCTCCTCCTGCATGATGGAGCGAAGCTGCTGCTCACGCACAGCGGCGCTCTGGCGCAGCACGTTGGCCGCCTCCTGGCTGCTCTCGGCAGCGGAAACGCTGTTTTCCTCCACTTGGCGGCGGGTGCCGGCCAGCAGCTTGTCTTCCTGCTGCTGCGCCTGCGCCTTGTCCTTGCCTATCCGGTCTTCAAGGGCAGCGGCGTTCTCCTCCGCAGCCTTCGCCTCGTCCAGCGCTGCGGCGATCTTATCCCTGCGCTCCTTAAACATCCGCGCGATCATCTTGCGGGTGATGAAAAACAGGGCGCCGAAGAGGATGACGAAGTTGATGACGGCAAATAAGAAATCTTTCAAATGCATTTCAGCCTCACCGCTCCTCTCTGCCTGCGTCGCCGCTCAGAAGCTGCTGCGCCAGGGCGGAAACGAGCTGCGGCATCTGCTCTCCGGCTTCTGCCTGCGCCTGCTCCCGCTCACGCGCTATGCGCTCCTGCGCCTCCTGCAGCGCCTGATCCACCTCGGTCTGCACGTTTGCCAGCACCCAGGTGCGCTCTTTATCATCGGCTGCTTTTCCCTCAGCGAGAAGCTGCTTGGCCTCCTGGCTGCGCTCTTTCCAGCTTTCGCGCAGCGCAGCGTCGCTCTCGTCCTTCTGCTGCTGCGCCTGACGAGCCTTTTCGTGCCCCTCGTCAATGGACGCCTGACGGGCCTCCATGAATCGCACCAGCGGATCAAACAGGAACTTTTTCAGCACAAACAGCAACGCAAAAAAGCAAACGATGGTCCAAATCACTTCTGACACGTTAATGCTCAAAGCGTGTGCCTCCTTACTTTTTCTATAGGGGGGTCAAATCAGATCTTGCCGATCAGCATAAAGGCGATGAGCAGGCCGTAAATGGTGAGAGCCTCCATCAGAGCCAGAGCGATGATCATGCTGGAACGGATGCTGCCGGCGGCCTCGGGCTGGCGAGCCATGGCCTCCATGGCCTTGGACGCAGTAAGACCCTGTCCGATAGCGGGGCCGATGGTGCTCAGAGCCACAGCCAGAGCGGCAGCCAGGGCGATGATTGCGGATGAAGTCATAGTTTTTTCCTCCAAAAATTATTGAATGTATTTTTTTAATTTTATTATATTAGTGTTCCTCGCCTACGGCTTCCTCAATATAGATGGACAGCAGCATGGTGAACACCACTGCCTGGATCAGGCAGAACAGCAGGCTCAGCACCTGCATGACAAGGGGCAGCACCAGAGGGAAGATGCCGGAAAGCTGCTCGGTGACCATCTCCTCGCCGTAGAGGTTGCCGTACAGTCGCAGCGCAAGGGAGAAGGGGCGCACCACCTGCTCGATGAGGTTTAGGGGCAGCATCAGGATAAAGGGGGAAATGAAGGTCTTTAAGTAGCCCAGCACACCTCTGCGCTTCACGCCCACGATGTGGGTGGTGAAGAAGGCGATGACCGCCAGACCCGCCGTGGTGGACAGGTTGGCCGTGGGGACGGCGAAGCCGTGGCCGGCGCCCGGCAGAAGGCCGGAATAGTTGCTCACCACGATGAAAATAAAGAACGTCGCCATGATGGGGAAATACCGGCGGGCATTGTCGCGCCCCATGGTGCCGGCGAAGTAGTCCTGCAGCTTGGCCACTGCCATTTCCGCTGCGCTCTGGATGGGGCCGGGCACGGCCTTGAGCCGACGGGTGGCCAGCCACGACACCAGACCCAGCACAGCTATGATGACCCACATGGTGACAACGGTCTTCGTCACCTCCAGCGGGCCGATGGAAAACAATACGTTACTGGTCGCTTCCATAGTTTGATTCTCTCACCTCAATTCCTACCGTCTGTTGACTCGGGATTATTCTGGGGGCCTTTCAGTTGCTCTTTGCTGAGCTTGAGGTTCAGCAGTATGCCCACCAGGGACAGACCCACCGCCGTGCCGACGATGGTGCCATAAAACGGGAGGGGGAGCAGGTTTCTGGTGAAATACACCACGGCCAGCGCCGCGATGTTCACAAGCATCCGCAAAATACTGGCCGCCATGATGGCATTGGCGCTGTTTTTCCGGACGCTATGGCGCGTGATCTGCGCGTTTGCGAAGGACACCAGCGCTCCGAACACAAAGCCGACTCCTCCGGCCAACAGGTACATTTCCACGGGCAGTTTGCTCCTCTCATCCGTTCCGCTTCCCGCCATCGGCAGATGCAGGGCGCTGAACACAACATTACAAATTTAGTATATCATAAGTCCATGGGCTTTTCAATTTGAATTTTCACATTTTATTAACATTTTTGGAGGTTTCTTTTTCGGGTATATATACGTTTTGCCGCAAAACGCAACAAAAAAGACGCCTTCCGCAGCGGAAATGCCGCAGAAGACGTCTATAAAGCCGTATCAGCCGGTCATTCTTCGGTGAACAGGGCGGCGCCGATGACGCCGGCGTCGTTGCCGAGGATGCAGCGGAGAATGCGGGGGTGTCTGGTGGTATAGGCCGCGCCGTACTCCTGCTGCGACACCGCCTGACGCAGAGGCGCCAGCAGGTTCTCCCCCTGATTGGACACGCCGCCGGAGACGGCCACCACCTCCGGAAAGAAGACGTTCACGATGTTGGCGACGCCGATGGACAGGTAGTGGACGTACTCCGCCACCACGGCGCTGCCGGCGGCGTCCCCCTGCTGCTGCGCCAAAAAGGCCGTGCGGCCGTCCACGCCGCCGTTTTCAGCGGCTATGGAGTGCATGGCGCTTTGGGGGTGCTTTTCCATGGCGGCCTTCGTCATGCGGATGAGGGCTGTGGCGGAGGCATACGCCTCGAAGCAGCCTCTGCGGCCGCAGGCGCACGGCTCCCCGTCTGCCACGATGACCATGTGCCCCAGCTCGCTGGCGGCACCGGAATAGCCCGTGAGCAATTTGCCGTCCAGCACCACGCCGCCGCCCACGCCAGTGCCCAGCGTGACCACCACGGCGCTCTGGGCGCCCTTGGCGCAGCCCGCCTTTACCTCCGCCAGCGCCGCGGCATTGGCGTCATTCACCAGACGGACGGAAAAGCCCGTCTTCTCCCGCAGGGCGGCGCGGACGTCATAGTGCATCCAGCCCAGATTGCAGGCATAGACCACCGTGCCGCCGGCATCGTCCACCGTGCCGGGGCAGCCCATGCCCACGCCGCTGATTTCCTGCCCCGCAGCCAAGTCATTTATCATGGCGGCTATGGACTCCGTTACCGCCGCCGCGCCCGCCTCGGCACGGGTGGGGCAGGAACTCTGCCGGAGGATCTCTCCGGTTTCGCTGACCACGGCACCTTTTATGTTGGTGCCGCCTAAGTCGATTCCGATGTAATACTTCATGGTCACCTCTCCAGATCTGTTTCAATATATACTGCCGCTCAGGCGGCGGGAAATGGAGCTTTTTCGCTCTTTATTTTACTCAATGCGGCAGCGAAACGCAAGGGAGATTTTGAAAAAATGCACACCCGACGCGCAGCTGCGGTTTTAGCGGGAAAATCGAACAGAAAAATGCGGAAATTGCCCATTGATTTTTCCGAATAAGTTGCTATAATGCAGGTAAAAAAATGCCGAAAACAGACTGCGGCACTCTGGAACCTACTATATGACAAGGAGGATGACTATGGGCACTTGGTGGAAGGAGCGGGTGTTTTACCAGATCTATCCCCGCAGCTTTCAGGACTCCAACGGCGACGGCATCGGCGACCTGCGGGGCATCATCAGCCGGCTGGACTATCTGAAGGAGCTGGGCGTGGGCGCCGTGTGGCTCAGCCCCATATACGACTCCCCCAACGCCGACATGGGCTACGACATTCGGGACTATGAGAAGATCATGACGGAGTTCGGCACCATGGAGGACTTTGACGAGCTGCTGCGGGAGATGCACAAGCGGGACATCAAGCTCATCATGGATCTGGTGGTGAACCATACCTCCGACGAGCACAGGTGGTTCAAGGAGTCGCGCAAGAGCAGGGACAATCCCTACCGCGACTACTACATCTGGCGGGACGGCCAAAACGGGCAGGAGCCGAACAACTGGGTCTCCTTCTTCGCCCCCTCCGCCTGGCACTACGACGAGGGGAGCAGCCAGTGGTACCTGCACCTCTTTGCGGATAAGCAGCCGGATCTGAACTGGGAGAATCCCCGCATGCGGCGGGAGATCTACGACATGATAAACCGGTGGTTCGACAAGGGCGTGGACGGATTCCGCATGGATGCCATCTCCTTTTTGGCCAAGGAGCCGGGGCTGCCGTCGGGCAGCGGAGAGGGGCGCTACGTCTTTTCGCCGGAGCATTACACGTTTCAGCCGAGGCTCCACGACTACCTGCGCGAGATGCGGCGGGAGTGCTTTGACGGACGGGACTGCATGAGCGTGGGCGAGACCAGCTTCGTGACCACGGACATCGCCAAGACCCTTGTGGAGGGCGGGCAGGAGATGGATCTGCTGTTCCAGTTTGACATTGTGGAAATGGACGGCGAGGGCGGCAAATGGAATGTCATTCCCTTTGACCTGTCCCGCTTCAAGAAGATCATAGACGACTGGCAGCACGCCATTGACTGGAACACCCTCTTCTGGGGCAACCACGACCAGCCCCGCATCGTGTCGCGCTTCGGCTGCACCGCCAGCGAGGAGCTGCGCGTGCGCAGCGCAAAAATGCTGGCCACGGCCATGTATCTGCTGCGAGGGACGCCGTTCCTCTATCAGGGGGAGGAGATCGGCATGACCAACTACCCCTTCACCTGCGAGGCGGAGCTGCGGGACATTGAGAGCTTTAACCTGCTGGAGCAGAACCGCGACAGGGAGGACTGGGCCTGGCGGGGCATCCGCGCCAAGGGGCGGGACAACTCCCGCACCCCCATGCAGTGGACGGACGCGCCTAACGCCGGCTTCACCACCGGCACGCCGTGGATCGGTGTGAATCCCAATTACAGGGAGATCAACGTGGAAAAGGCGCTGGCGGAGGAGGACTCCGTGCTGCACTTTTACCGGAGGTTCATCGCCCTGCGCAGCGGCAGCGAAACGCTGCAATACGGCGACTTTACGCTGCTTCTGCCCGACGATCCCCAGCTGTTCGCCTACAAGCGCACGCTGGGGGACGAAACGATCCTGGTCTGCTGCAACTTCAGCGGCAGCGAGGCGGCCATTCCGGCGCAATTTGCCGGAGAGCGCCTGCTGGCGGCGGGGGCGGACGGGGACACCCTGCTGCCCTACGGAGCCGTTGCGGTGCGGATAGAGTGACGGAGAGATACTGTTTATTATAATGAGAGGGGCGGCGTCTTTGGCGGGTGCTGCCCCCTCTCATATTGAATTTTGAACAAATTGTAAATTTGGGGCTTGCATTCCCGCTTTTGCTATGCTATAATAGCCGCATCATTTGAATATGACCCTGTGAACCGTTAAGGATCCCGCCGGAAACTGAACGGGGAGGGGACTCTGGAGAATCCCATTGAGTTGGGTGCCGAAGGTGTAAGGCTTTTATGGCCGAATCTCTCAGGCAAAAGGACAGAGACGGAAGTAGTTTTTGAACTGTTTCCTCTGCATTCTTCGGAGTCGCTGCGCAGCGGCTCTTTTATTTTACTCAAAAGGAGAGAGAAAACATGATTGAAGAAGTATTGTATCCTATTGTTTGCAAGATCAACGAATACCTGTCCAACTACATTCTGGTGTTCCTGCTCATCGGCGTGGGTCTGTGGTACAGCATCCGCACCCGCTTCGTGCAGGTGCGCTGCTTCGGCGAGGCCATGAAGAAGGCCTTCGGCAACCTGAAGCTCAAGGGCGGCGCGCAGAAGAGCGGCATGACCTCCTTCCAGGCGCTGGCCACCGCCATCGCCGCCCAGGTGGGCACCGGCAACATCGTGGGCGCTTCCGGCGCTATTCTGACCGGCGGCCCCGGCGCCATCTTCTGGATGTGGGTCATCGCTTTCTTCGGCATGGCCACCATCTACGCCGAAGCTACCCTGGCGCAGAAGACCCGCATCATCGACAAGGACGGCAACGTCCACGGCGGCCCCGTGTACTACATCACCACCGCGTTTAAGGGCGGGTTCGGCAAGTTCCTAGCCGGTTTCTTCGCCGTGGCCATCATTCTGGCGCTGGGTCTTATGGGCAGCATGGTGCAGTCCAACTCCATCGGCTCCACCTTCAACACCGCATTCGGCATTCCCGCCTGGATCATGGGCGTGGTGCTGGTGATCATCTGCGCCATCATCTTCCTGGGCGGCGTGCAGCGTCTGGCCGCCGTCACCGAGAAGATCGTGCCCATCATGGCCGGCATCTTCCTGCTGGGCGCACTGGTGATTCTGGTGGCTCGCATCAAGTACATCCCCGAAACCTTCGCCATGATCTTCAAGTACGCCTTTAACCCCAGTGCCATCATCGGCGGCGGACTGGGCTATGCTCTGAAGACCGCCATCAGCCAGGGCGCCAAGCGCGGCCTGTTCTCCAACGAGGCCGGTATGGGCTCCACCCCCCACGCACACGCACAGGCCAACGTGGCGCATCCCCACGATCAGGGCGTTGTGGCTATGGCGGGCGTGTTCATCGACACCTTCGTGGTGCTGACGCTGAACGCTCTGGTCATCATCTCCACCCTGTATACCTCCGACGGCCCCCTCCACGAGTGCGGCGCTGCCGCGGCCAGCACCACGCTGGGCAAGGCCAACCTGGCGCAGACCGCCTTCGGCACCGTGTTCGGCGAGTCCTTCGGCAACATCTTCGTGGCCGTGTGCCTGTTCTTCTTCGCTTTCTCCACGGTGCTGGGCTGGAACCTCTTCGGCCGCATCAATGCCAACTACCTCTTCGGCCGGAAGAACACCAAGCTCTGCAACACCATCTACACCATTATTGCTCTGGTATTCATCTTCCTGGGCACCCTCACCGGCAACGACTTCGTGTGGGAGCTGACGGATATGTTCAACAACCTCATCGTTCTGCCCAACGCGCTGGCGCTGTTTGCCCTGACGGGCATGGTGGTGGCCATGCTGAAGGAGGGGCGGCAGAATAAGCTGAAGGTTTGAGATTGGTAAATATATATACAAAAAGACATCCGGCGAGAGCCGGATGTCTTTTTATGTGGAGTAAGGGAACGGATTGCCGCGGGCGCGATGCGCCCGCGGCAATGGCATGTTTTTACAGGGGGGTGCGGTGCAAACCCGTGCGGCGGGGTGAGGGCACCCCGCCCTACAAGGGCTTTATGCGATAGTCGGCGGGCGGGGGTAGAACCCCGCCTACGCACAGAGGGACGGTGTGGTGCGTGCGGGTCGTCGGGGACGCCGACCCCTACGGATGCATAGCACGGCACGGTGTGTGTTGGGTGGGACGATGCGGGCATCGTCCTGTGCGTTTATTCTGAGGTTTTTACTTTGCTTTCGCTGCCGTGGCCAGAGCGGCAATGTCGCCCACGCCGTTCAGGACGGCGCTGGGGCGGTAGGCATACGTCCGGAGGGTGTCCATGGTGGAAACGCCGGAGAGGACAAGCACCGTGGACATGCCGCTCTCCAGACCGGAGATGACATCGGTGTCCATGCGGTCGCCCACCATCACCGCCTCGGCGGAGTGACAGTGCAGCATGCGCAGACCCGTGCGCATCATGAGCGGGTTGGGCTTGCCGCAGAAGTACGCCTGCCGGCCGGTGGCCATTTCAATGGGGGCGATGAGCGCCCGACAGGCGGGGGCAATGCCGTTTTCAATGGGGCCGGACACATCGGAATTGGCACCGATGAGCTTGGCGCCGGCCATGACCAGATTGGTGGCCTTGGTGAGAGTGTCCAGCGAGTAGCTGCGCCCCTCCCCCACCACCACATAGTCGGGGTTCACGTCGTTCATGGTGATGCCGGCGTCATAGAGGGCGTTGAGCAGACCAGCCTCGCCGATGGCAAACACGGAGCAGCCGGGCGCCTGCTCCTTCAAAAATGCAGCCGTGGCCAGAGCGCTGGTGTAGAAATGCTCCTCGGACACGTCCAGCCCCATGCGCGCCAGCTTCTGCTGCAGCTCTCGGGGCGTATAGCCGCTGTTGTTGGTGAGAAACAGGAACTCCTTGTCCTCATCGTGGAGCCACCGGATGAACTCGGCCACCCCGGGCAGGATACGGTTGCCGTGATAGATCACGCCGTCCATATCGCATATGAAGCCCTTTTTCTCGTTAAAATCTACTTTACAGGGTGTAAGGCTCATGCGGCACCCTCCTTCCCTATTTTTTATACAGTATACCACAAAAAGCAGCGCCGTTCCACCAAGAGGATGTTAGATCCATATTAAATCCATCAGTTTTTCAGGCTCTGCAGCGGGGCGGGGATGCGGCCGCCGCGGGCGATGAAGGCGGCGGAGGATGCCTCGTGCACCGGCATCACCGGCGCGGAGCCAAGCAGACCGCCCATCTCGATCATGTCGCCTACGCGCTTACCCTCCACGGGGATGATGCGCACGGCGGTGGTCTTGCTGTTGACCATGCCCACGGCGGCCTCGTCGGCAATGATGGCAGAGATGGTCTCGGCGGTGGTATCGCCGGGGACGGCGATCATGTCAAGCCCCACGGAGCACACGCAGGTCATGGCCTCCAGCTTGTCAATGGTCAGGGCGCCGCTGAGGGCAGCGGCGATCATGCCCTCGTCCTCGGACACGGGGATAAACGCTCCGGAGAGACCGCCCACATGGGAAGAAGCCATGACGCCGCCCTTTTTCACGGCGTCGTTCAGCAGGGCAAGCGCCGCCGTGGTGCCATGGGTGCCGCAGACTTCCAGCCCCATTTCCTCCAGAATGCGCGCCACGCTGTCCCCCACCGCCGGCGTAGGCGCCAGAGAAAGATCCACGATGCCAAAGGGCGTGCCCAGACGGCGGGACGCCTCGGCGGCCACCATCTGCCCCATGCGGGTGATCTGGAAGGCGGTCTTCTTCACCGTTTCCGCCACCACGTCAAAGGGGGCACCCTTCACGCTTTGCAGGGCGTGGTACACAACGCCGGGGCCGCTGACGCCCACATTGATGACGCTGTCCGCCTCGCCCACGCCGTGGAAGGCGCCGGCCATGAAGGGGTTATCCTCCACGGCGTTGCAGAACACCACCAGCTTGGCGCAGCCCAAGCCCTCCTTCTCACGGGTCAGGTGAGCCGTTTCCTTGATGATGCGTCCCATGCGGGCTACGGCGTCCATGTTGATGCCCGCCTTGGTGGAGCCGACGTTTACACTGGAGCAAACGAAATCCGTTTCCGCCAGCGCTCGGGGAATGGCGCGAAGCAGCAGCTCGTCCCCCCGCGCAAGCCCCTTCTGCACCAGCGCGGAAAAGCCGCCGATGAAGTTCACGCCGCAGGTCTTGGCCGCCCGATCCATAGTCAGGGCAAAGGGCACCAGATCCTCCGTGTCGCAGGCACCGGCCACCAGCGCCATGGGGGTGACGGAGATGCGCTTATTGACGATGGGGATGCCGAACTCGCTCTCGATGTCGTGACCCGTCTGCACGAGATGCTCGGCGTAGCGGGTGATCTTGTCATAGATTTTATCGCAGCAGCGCTTGGGATCCTCGCTGATGCAGTCCAGCAGGGAGATGCCCATGGTGATGGTGCGGATGTCCAGATGCTGCTTGTCGATCATATTGATGGTGTCAAAAATGCTGTTTAAGCTCAACATACGGCCACCTCTTTACAGCTTGTGCATGGCGTCGAAGATGTCCTCCCGCTGGATGCGGATGGACAGGCCGCGCTCCTCGCCGTACGCCTTCATTTCCTTGCTCAAACGGTCAAACGCCGTGGTGCACAGCGCCAGATCCACCACCATCATCATGGTGAAATAGCCCTCCATGATGGTCTGGCTGATGTCCAGCACGTTGATGCTGTACTCCGCCAGACGGTTGCAGACGCCGGCGATGATGCCCACCTGATCTTTTCCCACTACGGTCACGATCGCTTTCATATTTTCTTTCACTCCATTTCATCCAAAGTAAGGGCCATGCTGCCCAAAAAATTATCGCAGAAATATTTCAGCTCCGGCAGATTCATTTTCTCCAGCGCCTGTCGGGTCTGCTGCGCCGCCAGACGGAACTCGCCGTTGCCGGCCTTCAGCTCCTCCAGGCACTTGATATGGGCGGAGAGCTTGTCCGCCGCCTTCACCAGCTCCTCCACCTCCGGATCCGAGGGACGCAGCACCTCCTCATAGGCGGGCTGCAGCTCCCGAGGCAGCATGTGCAGGAGCCTCTCGCAGGCCACCTGCTCCACCTGCTTGTAGGAGTCCCGTATCTGGGGATTATAATACTTGATGGGGGTGGGCAGGTCGCCGGTGAGGATCTCCGGCGCGTCGTGATACAGCGCCGCCGCGGCCACCGCGCCCTCGTCCACGCAGCCGCCGAAGCAGCGGTTGCGGATGACGGCCAGAGCATGCGCCAGCACCGCCACCTGATGGCTGTGCTCCTGAATGTTCTCGGTGTAGCTGTTGCGCATGAGCGCCCAGCGGTTGATAAAGCGCATGCGGTTGATATAGGCAAAAAAGTGGCTCACAGCAGAATCTCTCCTTTCAAAACGCTCCCATCCACGCCGGTGATGCGCACGGAGCGCAGGCAGTTGTGCAGGTTTTCGCCCGCAGCGGCCACCTCCATATAGTTGGGGGCGTGCCCCACAAAGCAGCCGTCCTCCCCCGCCTGCTCGAAGAGCACGGGGAAGATCTGCCCCACGCAGGAGCGCAGATATTTTTCATGAAGCTCGGCGGCGACCTGACCGGCACGGGCGGCGCGCGCTTCCTTCACGGACTTGGGCACCTGCTCCATGGCGGCGGCGCGGGTGCCGGGGCGGATGGAATAGGGGAACACATGGATCTGTGCAAAGGCGCAGCGGCGGAGGAAGGCCAGCGTTTTTTCAAACTCCTCCTCCGTTTCCCCGGGGAAACCGGTGATGAGATCCGTGGTGACGGCCACGCCGGAAAAATACGCACGCAGCAGCGCCACGGACTCGAGGTAGCGGGCGGCATCATAGCGGCGGTTCATGCGGCGGAGGGTCTCGTCGCAGCCGGACTGGAGGGACAGGTGGAAATGGGGACAGAGATTTTTGAGCCGTGCTGCACGGCGGCAGAAATCCTCTGTAATAGTCCGCGGCTCCAGACTGCCAAGGCGCAGGCGCATATCGCCGGCGGCCTCCGACACCGCCTCCAAAAGGTCGACGAGGCTCTGCTCGCCGGACAGATCCTGCCCCCAGGAGGAGATCTCGATGCCGGTGAGCACCACCTCGCGGTACCCCTCCGCCGCCAGCTGCTCCGTCTGCCGCACCGCCTCGGCCACAGGCAGGGAGCGCACGGGGCCGCGGGCAAAGGGGATGATGCAGTAGGAGCAGAAATTGCGGCATCCGTCCTCCACCTTCAGCATGGCGCGGGTGCGGCTCATCTGGCCGCCGGCAGGCAAAACCTCGAACTCGTGGCGATGGAGCGCGTCGTCCACCAGCACGCGCTGCCTTTTCTCCTCCGCTGCCGCGAGAAGCTGCCGCAGAAACTCCATGCGCTGCCCCGTGCCGCCCACAAGGTCGATGCCCAGCGCCGCCACCTCGTCGGTATGGGTCTGGGCATAGCAGCCGCAGGCCGCCACGATGGCGTGGGGGTTCATTTTTTTAGCCCGACGGATCATCTGGCGGGATTTTTTGTCACTGACGGCGGTGACGGAGCAGGTGTTGATGATATAGGCATCCGCCGGCTCCTCAAACGCCACCAGCTCGTGTCCCTGCGCCGTAAGCTCCTGCTCCATGGCTTGGGTCTCGTACTGGTTGACCTTGCAGCCGAGGGTATATAGGGCGATTCGCATGGGGTTTTCTCCTTGCACTTTATCGATTTATCCATTATAATATATCTTTGCATTCCATTATAATCTATCTTCTGTTCGCTGGCAAGTGTCCGGCGGAGGAAATGAGGTGTTTTTCTTGCATTATTTGGACAATGCCGCCACCACGCTGGTGCCGGAGGAGGTCGTGCAGGCCATGGCGGAGGCGCTGCGCCGTCACAGCGGCAACCCCTCCTCCCAGTACCCCTTCGGACAGGACGGGAAGGACATCGTTGAAGGCGGGCGGGCGGTCATCGCCAAGGCGCTGGGCTGCGACAAGGAGCGGCTGTTTTTCACCTCCTGCGGCACGGAGAGCGACGTGTGGGCCATCCGCAGCGCCGTGTGGTACGGACGGCACAGGGGAAAGCACATCATCACCACCGCCGTGGAGCACAGCGCCGTGCTGGAGACCTGCAAATGGCTGGAGACGGAGGGCTGCCGCGTGACCTATCTGCAGCCGGACAAAACCGGCATGGTGTCGGCGCAGCAGGTTCGGGAGGCGCTGCAGGAGGACACGGTGCTGGTGAGCATGATGCTGGTGAACAACGAGACCGGCTGCGTGTTCCCCGTGGCGGAGGTGGCCAAGCTGCTGCGGGAGGCGGGCAGCGCCGCCCTGCTGCACTGCGACGCCGTGCAGGGGTTTCTGGAGGTGCCCTGCGACCCCGTGGGCTGGGGCGTGGACCTCATGAGCCTGTCGGGACACAAGCTGGGCGGCCCTAAGGGCATAGGGGCGCTCTATATCAGCCCGAAATTGCGGAATTTCCGTCCTCTGCTCACCGGCGGCGGGCAGGAGCAGGGTCTGCGCTCCGGCACGGAGGCCACGGCGCAGATCGCGGGCTTTGCCAAGGCCGTGGAGCTGCGGATGGAAAACCACGAGGAGAAGCTCCGGCACATGGCGGAGATGAAGGCGCTGTGCCTGGAGAAGCTGCTGACCATTCCCAATGTTGTGGCCGTGGGCGGCGGCACGGCGCCCCACATTCTGGCCGTGTCTTTGCAGGGGTATCCCAGCGGCAACATCGTGACCGATCTGGGCAGGCAGGGGATCTGCATTTCCGCAGGAAGCGCCTGCCACAAGGGAAAGAGCAGCCATGTGGTGGCGGCGCTGGGACTTCCGAAGCGCACGGCGGCGGGGGTCATACGCATCAGCTTTTCCCCCGACACCGGATCGGAGGACATCGAAGCGCTGTATGAGGCGCTGCGGAAGCATCAGGCGGAGAGATGCGCCATGCTGTGAGCGGAATATGCCCCCGCTGCAAGAAGGGCGGTTCAGGGGGTACGGATCGCCGCACCGATGTACGCACCGGTGCGCAATGACAGGCCATTTGTGGGGGCAGCGCAAGCGGGGCGTCGGGGACGCCGCCCCCTACGAAAGCATGGCAAGAGGGGCGGCGGTTATCGGGCGGGACGATGCGGGCATCGTCTCCTACGCAGAGTATGGAGGTGCGGTGCGTGGGGAAATACGGATTGCCACACCAGTGACGTCGGTCACTGGTTCGCAATGACACATTTTGCAAAGTGCTGGGCGTTTGCCGGCGGGACGATGCGGGCATCGTCCCCTACGGATCGCTGCAAGGAAATGCGGCGGGGGCCTCGGCAATTATGTTTTGATTTTTCTTTTTTCAAGGAGTTTTTATGTCTATTTTGATTCGGCGGGAACAGGGGTTTTATCGGCGGCTCATGCGGCTGAGCATGCCCATTGTCCTGCAAAATCTTATCACTTTTTCTCTGGGGCTTATTGACACGTTCATGGTCAGCCAGCTGGGCAACACCGAGATGGCCGCCGTGACGGCCGCCAACGTGCCGGTGTTTCTGCTCATTTCCATCGTGTTCGGCGTGCAAAGCGGGCTGGGCATTCTGGTGAGCCAGTACTGGGGCAAGCAGGACATGAAGAGCATCAGCCGCTCCATCGGCGTGGCCGCCGCGGCGGGCGTGGTGGTGGCCGCGCTGCTGGCAGCGGTGCTGTTTTTGTGGCCGGTGCAGATCATGGATCTGCTGTCAAACAACCACGAGCTGTCCGTTCTGGGAGCGCCGTATCTGAAGCTCATCGGCATCTCCTATATTTTCAATATGCTCTCCTCCGTGTATGCCAGCGCCCAGCGCAGCGCCGAGAATCCCAGCTTCGGCATGAAGCTGTTCGGCGCCTCCACGCTCATCAACACGGGGCTGAACTACCTGCTGATTTTCGGCAAGCTGGGCTTTCCCATGCTGGGCATTCAGGGAGCGGCCATTGCCACCCTCTGCTCCCGCATCTGCGAATTTCTCATCTGCGTGGTGTACGCCCTGCGGGACAGACGCATCCGCATTCAGTGGCGCGCCTTTTTCCGCCCGGGCTGGGACATGCTGAAGCGGTTTTTGAAATACGCCTCTCCGGTGGTGCTGAATGAGGCCGGGTGGGGGCTTGGCAACAGTTTGCTGACGGTGATACTGGGCTACACGGAAAACTCCGTGGAAATGCTGGCGGCCAACGCAGTGATGGGGAACCTGAACAGGCTCTTCCTGGTGTTCTGCTTCGGTCTGGGCGCCGCCACGGCGGTGCTGGTGGGCAAGGCCATAGGCGAAGGGCAGAACGAGGAGGAGGTCATGTCCCTGAGCAATGCGCTCTTGCGGTTTACCATCGTGTCCGGCGCCGTGCTGGCGGTCATAGCGCTGGCGCTGCTGCCCTCGCTGTTCACGCCGGTGGTCTTCCCGCTGTTTAAGCTCTTCGGCGAGTCCGCCGCCATTGCAACGGCGCTGGCCGTGACGGGCTTTGCCTCCATTCCCCTCCACGCCTACTCCATCACCAGCATCACGGGCGTGCTGCGCTCCGGCGGCGACGTGATATGGAGCGCTGCGCTGGATCTGGCGCCTCAGTGGATCATCTGCCTGCCGCTGACGGCGCTGTGCGCGCTGGTGCTGAAAACCGGCATCTGGCCCATTGCGCTGGCCATGCAGACGGAATCCATGGTGAAGATTCCCCTGTGCATCTATCGGGTGCGCAGCCGCAAGTGGATCCACGACGTCACCGTGTCCCGAGGGGAGGAACTATGAAAAGCCTTTTTGTCTGCCCCCTGTGCGGCAAAGCCCTCACGCGGACGGAGAAAAGCTGCGTCTGTCCCGCCGGACACAGCTTCGACCTGGCCAAAGAGGGCTACTGCCATCTCCTGCCAGCGAACCGGAAGCACTCCAAGGCGCCGGGGGACGACAAGGATATGGCCGCCGCCCGCTCCGCCTTTCTCTCCAAGGGGTACTATGCGCCGCTGCGGGAGGAGCTGTGCCGTCTGGCCGTTTCCATGACGGGAAATGCGCCCACGGTGCTGGACGCCGGCTGCGGCGAGGGGTACTACACCGGCGGCATATACGGCGCGCTGCTGGCGGCCGGCAAGCAGGTGCGCATGGCCGGCACGGACATCTCCAAATTCATCCTGCGGCGGGCAGCCAAGCGGGAAAAGGACATTGAGTTTGCCGTGGCCTCATCGTATCACCTGCCGGTGGCGGACGGGAGCGTGGAGCTGCTCCTCAACTGCTTTTCGCCGCTGGCGCTGGAGGAGTTTCGCCGTGTGCTGCGGCCGGAGGGCGTGATGCTGTATGTCGTTCCGTCGGAAAGGCACCTGTGGGAGCTGAAGGAGGTGCTCTACGATGAACCGTACCCCAACGAGGTGAAGCAGACCCCCTACGAGGGCTTTTCCTACGCGGAGATACGCCACGTGGAGCGGGTGATCCACCTGCCCTGTCAGGAGGACATTCACGCCCTGTTTCAAATGACCCCCTACTGCTGGAAGACCCCCAAGGCGGGGGTGCTGCGGCTGGCGGCCCTCAGAGAACTGGACTGCTGCATCAGCTTTGACATCCATGTTTTCCGCAGGTCAGGGGAAAAATAAGTTGTATTCTTGGAAAAATTATGGTATTCTACATTCGCTGCGCTGTTTGAGGGGCGCAGCGGATGTTTATATTTGAGGAAAAAAAGAGGAGAAAAGCAAATGAACGAGAAAAAGACGCCACGGGCGGCGGCGCTGCTGCCCATTGCGGTGTTTCTGGTGCTGTATCTGGGACTGGGCATCGTGCTGGAGTATGTGCTGAAGGTGAAGATGGGCTTTTACCAGATCCCCATTGTGGTGGCCTTTCTGGTGGCCATTCTGGTGGCCTGCCTGCAAAACCGCAGCATTTCCTTTGACGAAAAGCTGACCCTCATGGGGCAGGGCATCGGCGACAAGAACATCGTGACCATGATCCTGATCTTTTTGGCAGCGGGCGTTTTCGTGGGCGTCACCGGACGCAGCAGCGCCGAGGCGGTGGCCTACTTCCTGCTGTCCATTGCGCCGGCCAAGCTGGCGGTGGCGGTGCTGTTCGTGGTGGCGTGCTTCGTGTCCATGGCCATGGGCACCAGCGTGGGCACCATCACCCTGCTGACCCCCATCGCCGTGGCCGTGGCCAAGGATTCCGGCTTCAGCCTGCCGCTGTGCGTGGCGTCCGTCATGGGCGGCAGCATGTTCGGCGACAACCTGTCGTTTATCTCCGACACCACCATTGCCGCCTGCTCCACCCAAGGCTGCCAGATGAAGGAGAAGTTCCGCGCCAACTTCAAGATCGCGCTGCCGGCGGCGCTGGTCACGCTGGCGCTCATCGTCGTTATCTCCCTGCAGGCGGATGTGGTGCAGACCCCCTCCGGCGGCCACAACCTGCTGCTGCTCATCCCCTATGTGCTGGTGCTCATCGGCGGCATTGTGGGGCTGAACGTGTTCGTGGTGCTGCTGGTGGGCATTGCCGCCGGCGCGGCCATTACCCTGGCCACAGGGCAGGTGACGGCCATGGAGCTGATGGCCAACATGGGCTCGGGCGTCAGCGATATGTTTGAAACGATCCTGGTGACGCTGCTGGTGTCGTCCCTGTGCGGGCTTATACGGGCTTACGGCGGATTTGACGCCCTGCTGGCGGCCATTCACAAGATGTTCCACGGCAAGCGCGGCGGGCAGCTGGGCATCGGCATTCTGGTGGGGCTGATGGACATTTCCACCGCCAACAACACCGTGGCCATCGTCATGGCCGGTCCCATCGCCAAGGAGATCGCCACGGAGTACGGCATCAGCCCCAAGCGCTCCGCCTCTCTGCTGGACACCTTCTCCTGCGTGTTCCAAGGCATCATCCCCTACGGCGCGCAGATGCTGGTGGCCATTTCCACCTGCGCCACGCTGGGCTTTGCCATCAGCGCTTTCGACATTATTCCGCTGCTGTTTTACCCCATGCTGCTGTGCGTTTCCAGCCTGCTGTTTATTGTGTTTGACAGGAAGTAAAATGGAATAAAATAAACCATCCCCAAGGGAACGGGTCGGTTCCTTTGGGGGTGTTTTTTATGCGCATTTTTACGCGCACGCATGATAAGATGTCGGTGCAGGAGGAGGACGGATCGCCACGTCGCTGCGCCCCTCACAATGACACTTTTTAGTGCATTTCGATGGCCGGCGGGCGGGCGCAGGGGTCGCCCCTACGGATAATATAGGGCTGGTGCAGGGGTATTACGGATTGCCACGTCGCTGCGCTCCTCGCAATGACATTTTGAAAAAGCATTGCAATGGAAGGCGGGAGGAGGGCACCCCGCCCTACGGAGGGGATGCAAGGTGTATCGGGTGGGGTAGAACCCCGTCCCTACGGGTGCATAGCAGGGGATGCGGTGGGGTATTTTATAAAATGCAGCAAGACGGAGTTGGGACTCCGCCTTGCTGTTTTGGGTTCATTTACTTTTATTTTGCCTTTTTGGCAGCTTCGCGGCCGGCGCGGAAGGCCTTGAGATTCAGCTCCCTGACCTTGGCAGGCACGGTTTCCGCCACGACCGCCTCCCAGTCGATCTCCGGACAGCCGAGACTATCGCACATGGCGCCGAAGAGCACCACGTTCATACACTTGGCATTGCCAAGCTCGATGGCGATGTCGCTGGCGGGAACGGCGATGGTCTTGAAGGTCCTGGCCATGGCCTCGATGCAGCCCTCGGGATACTCCTCCTGACCGGCGGCGATGGTGGTGGACTTGATGGCATAGTCATTGATGACGGCCACGCCCTCAGGCTTGAGGAACTCGGCGTAGCGCACGGCTTCCATCTTCTCCAGCGCCACCATGATGTCGGCCTCGCCGCGGCCGAACACGGGGCCGTAGACCTTGTCGCCCCAGCGGACCTGGGTGGACACGCTGCCGCCGCGCTGCGCCATGCCGTGGACCTCGCTCTGCTTGACATCGTAGCCGGCCTTCATGAAGCCGTTGGACATAATTTTGGAAATGAGGATGGCGCCCTGACCGCCAACACCCACCAGCAATGCACTTTTCACATTAGACATATTACTTTTCCTCCTTTTCGATGGCGTCAAAGGGGCAGGCCTGGGCGCAGACGGTGCAGCCGACGCACTGGGTGCGGTCGATAAAGGCCTTGCCGTTCTCCATGGAAATGGCGGGGCAGCCCACCTTCAGGCAGCTCTTGCAGCTGCGGCACTTGTCGGCGTTCACCACGCACATGCCGTTTTCGTGCTTCATGCGCTTGATGAGCAGGCAGGGACGGCGGGTGACGATGGCGGGGTGCCTGCCCTCCTTGAGAGCGGCTACAGCGTCGTCTACCGTTTTCTTCATGGCGGCCAGATCCTGGGGATCCACGGTGTAGATGGGGTCATAGCCGTAGGCGGCGAAGACCTTTTCCACGCTGATCATGTTGGTCTCCTGCCCCATGAGGGTGTAACCGGTGCCGGGGTTATCCTGATGGCCGGTCATGCCGGTGATGCGGTTATCCAGCACGCAGGGAATCATGTTGCCCTTGTTATAAATGATCTCGGCGGCGCCGGTCATACCGGAGTGGAAGAAGGTGGAGTCGCCCATGACGCCGAAGACCACCTTGTCGGTGACGCCCTCGCGCTCGAAGCTCTTGGCCATGCCCATGCCGGCGGAGAAACCGCCGCCCATGCAGATGCAAACGTCCATGCAGTTCAGCGGGGGCGCAAAGCCCAGGGTATAGCAGCCGATGTCGCCGGTGACGACATAGTTCTTGTTCTTGGACAGGGTGTAGAAGAAGCCTCTGTGGGGGCAGCCGGGGCACAGAGCGGGAGGACGCTTGGCCACCTGCACGTCGGTGATGGTCTTATAGTCGGTCTTGATGCCCAGCACACGCTCGCGCACCAGCTCGGTGTTCAGCTCGTACATATTGCCGGTGAGCTCCTTGCCGACGCACTCGATGCCGGCGGCCTTGATCTCGTTTTCCATGAAGGGATCCAGCTCCTCGATGACATAGAGCTTTTCCACCTTGGCGGCAAAGTCGCGGATGAGGTTCATGGGCAGAGGATAGGTCAGACCCAGCTTCAGGAAGGACGTGCCCTCAGGGAAGACCTCCTTGGCGTACTGGTAGCTGATGGAGGCGGTGATGACGCCCACCTTGCCGTCGCCCAGCTCCACCTTGTTCAGGCCGTTTTCCACGGCGGTGGTGCAGCCGTACTCCTCCAGCTTTTTCAGGCGCTCCTCCACCAGAGGATGGTTCATATAGGCGTTGGCGGGGGCGCAGATGTACTTGCGGGTGTTGCGGGCATAAGTGGGGGCGACGTGCTCCGTGCGCTCGCCGAACTCCACCAGACCCTTGCTGTGGCAGACGCGGGTGGTGGTGCGGTAGAGCACGGGGGTGTCGAACTGCTCGGAAATGTCGCAGGCCAGGGAAACGAAGTCCTTACACTCCTGGGCGTCGCTGGGCTCCACCATGGCGATCTTGGCGGCGCGGGCATAGTGGCGGTTATCCTGCTCGTTCTGGGAGGAGTGGCAGGAGGGGTCGTCGGCGGACACAACGATGTACGCGCCGTTCACGCCCATGTAGCCGGCGGTGAACAGGGGGTCGGCGGCCACGTTCAGACCCACCATTTTCATGGTGCAGAAGGCGCGGGAGCCGGCCACGGAAGCGCCGTAGGCCACCTCGGTGGCAACCTTCTCATTGGGCGCCCACTCGCAGTAGACGTCCTTGCCGTACTGGGGCAGATTTTCCAGGATCTCCGTGCTGGGCGTTCCGGGATAAGCGGAACAGACCTTGATACCGGCTTCATAGACGCCACGGGCGGTAGCCTCGTTACCGGACATCAGATGTTTCATAGCTTTTTTCCACCTTTCATATAAACTGTCGAGAAAACTTCGTTTTCTCCGACAAAGAGTTTGCAGTCTGCTGCGCGCATAATTTTGCCGCCTTGCGGCAAAATTCCACACTTGCAGCCTGAGAGGTATTTTCTCTCACGCGCATGTCGCAAGAGAAAATGATTTGAATTTTTCGCGTCTGCGGACGCGAACTCTGCGAGGCGCTTAATACACGCCGGCCTCCTGCTCCCCGTGGAGCACGCGCAGCGCGCCCTCGGCCAGAGAGCGCATCTCCTCCTCGCCGGGCATGCGGATAATGGGCGCGATCTTGCTGACATACTTGGAAATATCGTCGCAGAAGAACTCCTCATAGGCCATGCCGGCGGTGTAGACGATGGCGTCCACGTCAAAATGCAGCACGGCGGCCATGGCGCCGATGTCCTTGGCCAGCTGATAGACCAGCGCTTCGTAGGCCTGCACGAACTTGGGATCCTTCTCCACGACTTTGGCGCAGATCTCGCGGAAATCCGTGGTGCCCACATAGGAGTACATGCCCGACTGGCGGCCGAGGATCTTCTTCACTTCGTCCTTGGTCTTGCCGCTGAAGCAGTAGTTTATCAGGGCATTCACCGGCAGGGCGCCGCCGCGATCCAGCCCCATGGCGCCCTCGTCCTTCACGTTGAACACATCCACCACGCGGCCGTTCTGATGCGCCGCCACGGACACGCCGCCGCCCAGATGGCAAACCACGAGATTGGCCTCCTCGTACTTCTTGCCCAGCATGGCGGCCGCCTTGCGGCCCACGGCTTTCTGGTTCAGAGCGTGGAACTGGCACAGGCGGCGCATTTCGGCAAAGCCGGTGTAATGCGCCACCTCGGTCATCTCGTCCACGCAGACGGGATCCACGAAGAAGGCGGGAATGCCCACCATGTCGCCGATCTTGCGCGCCAGATAGGCGCCCAGATTGGAGGGGTGCTCCCCGTAGGGCGCCTGCTCCACGTCACGCATAACGGCGTCGCTGACGGCGTAGGTGCCGGAGGGAATGGGACGGTACAGGCCGCCCCGACCGCACACGGCGTCAAAATCGGACAGCTGATAGCCGCTCTCCGCCACCGCGTCCAAGATCGCCTGCCGGCGGTAGTCCGCCTGGTCGATGACCCGCTCAAACCGATCCAGCTCCTGCGCGGAGTGGTCGATGCCCTTTTTGAACACCTGCTTATCCTCGTCGAACACGGCGATCTTCGTGGACGTTGCGCCGGGGTTGATGACCAAAACCTTCATCCGTTTCTCCTCCTCGTTCTGTCTTTCATTTTACATAAGGCTCGGCGGCAAAATGCCGAATGTTTCACCGAATAGTTTAATGAACATTTTTATTATAGTCGCCCGTAAGGGCTTTTGTCAATGCTCCGGCAGCTATTTTACGAATCTTGGCAGAACAGACAAAAAGAGTGAGCCAATGCTGGTGAAAACAGCATCGACTCGTTCTTTTATTGCGATGAGGGCGCGTCGGCAGCCTCTCCTTCCCTTTTGCGCAGCCTGATAAGCAGCACGGCCGCCAGCGCCATGGACAAAAGAGCGATGACCTGCGACACCGACAGCCCCAGCACAAAGCCCCGATAGGCGTCCCCCCGCAAAAATTCAAGACCGAAGCGAAGGAGGCCGTAGGCCAGCAGGTACACCGCCAGCATTTTTCGGCCGTCCGCCCGTTTTGCCCCCATGCAGGCGAGGACGGCAAACAGCAGCATGGCGCCCGCCGCCTCATACAGCTGCACAGGCAGAAGCGGCACGCCGGCGGGAGCAATCTCGGAGCGAGAAAAAACTACGCCCCACTTCTCCGACGGCTTGCCGTAGCAGCAGCCCACGCAGAAGCAGCCCACACGCCCTAGGCTGTGGATGAGGGGCACGGCCGGCAGGAGGATATTCAGCAGCTTTTCCGCGGGAACTCTTGCCCCGCGGGCATAGAGCCACACCGCCGCGACGGCGCCGTACAGCCCGCCGAAGAAGACAAAGCCGGCGTATAAATATTTCTCCAAGAATGCGCTCGTTTTCGTCCAAAGATACGGCAGATCCGCCCCCAGCTCCGGCAAAACCGTAAGGAGAAACAGGAGCTTTGCCCCCACGAATGCGCCCACGATGCCGTAGACAAAGGCCAGCTCCGCATCCGCCACCAGCTCCGGATACCTTTTTTCCGCCTGTTTCATATATAAAACGGCCAGAAGCACCCCCACGCCGGCCAGAAGGCCGTACATGGGGACGGGGCGGGACAAAATTTCAATATATGGCAGCATAAGACCTCCTAAAAACAAAAAAACAGATACGCCGCACGCAAGCGCAGCGTATCTGTCCGTTCGGTGCTTACAGATTTTTGAACAGATCGTCAAAAGCGCCGGAGGCACCCGCAGAGCCGATGGCACCAGCGCAGGCAATGCAGGCCACAAAGAAGATGGCGCCGCCGATGAGACCGATGAGGGACAGCACGAAGCCCGCCGTCTGCATGCCGCCGGTGAAGCCCTCCTTCTTGGCGTTGCCGGAGAGGATCAGACCCACGATGCCCAGAATGACGGACACCAGCGCAGAGTAGCCAAAGAACCACAGTGCCACCGCAATAATGCCCAGCACCATGCTGGCGGTCGCCGCGCCCTTGCCGGGGATCTTGTTGTTATTGTTTTCCATTTTTTCGATTCCTTTCTCTCTTATTTGCAATAAGGTGTAAGGCAATTATAGATAAAATTCATCTAAAAGTCAATAGATAATATTTATCTGTACTACTATAAGGGCAAACTTTTTTAAGGGGTGGTTTGCCGTATGGAAAATCGGATCCGCGATCTGCGGGAGGATCACGATCTGACGCAGCAGCAGGTGGCCGACGCAATAGGCATAACGCAGCGGAAATACAGCTATGTGGAGACCGGTCAGCAGCAGCTCACCGCCGACATCCTCATCAAGCTGGCGGATTTTTACGACGTGAGCATCGACTATATCCTGCGGCAGACGCAAACGCCCAGGCGGCTCAAGTGAGCGAACAGAAAAGCGGAGGACACCCGTCCCCCGCTTTTTTATGCTTTTATTCCGTCTGCAACCCCCGCAGCAGGGCGTCGGCCATGCGGCGTCCCTGTCGGGCGACGTCAAAGCCCTCTCGGTAGATGCGCCACTCAAAGAGCGTGCCCCGATGCAGCACCACCAGATCCTCCACCACCTCGTCGGGGTCGCGGGACGGGTGGATGCTGCCCTCCTGCTGACACTGATCCACCAGCTCCCGCAGCAGGCGATAGTACACGCGCTTGTCGCTCTTTTGCAGCACGCCCTGCTCCGGATAGCGCAGGCCGTGGATGAAGGCCTTGTAGAGCACCTCGTCCCGCGCGCTGATCTCCAGAGACTTGCCCACAAAGTCCAGCAGCTTGTCCCGTCCGGAGGCGGTTTTGTCCGCAAGGTACGCCTCCTCCAGCTCCGTATACGCCTGATCCACCATCTGGGTCACCTGGATGGCCAGCTCATCCTTGCTTTTGAAATAATGGTATATGTTGCCCACGGAGCAGCCCACCGCCTGGGCGATCTCCTCCACGGACACGTTTTCAAACCCCTCCTGATTGAAAAGGCTCAGCGCTGTGCTCTGAATTTTTGCCCGCATTTCCAGCGCCTGCCGCTTTCTGGGGGTCAGTTCTTTCTTCATGGTCATTCCTGCCCTTGTTAAGTTTTTGTCTATGATACCCGACCGGAACGGGAATGTCAAGCCGCACAGACCCGAAGGACGGGAAAAGTTCTGCGGGGGTACTGGTAATTTCCCATGCGGGCGTGTATAATAGGAAAAACGCTATCGAAAGGGGAATTGGTCCCATGGAAGAATCACGCAGTTTCGGCTACCTGTGCCCCCACTGCAAAAAGCCCGTGCTGGCGCAGCGGACACGCTTTGCCCTGTCTGCCGCCGCCGTGCGGATAGAATGCGAATGTGAAAAATCCGAGCTGCGGGCGGAGACCGACGGGCTGCGCTTTCGCCTGTGGGTGCCCTGCGGCCTGTGCGGCGAAACGCACCAGGCCGAGGTGAGCAGCGAGGCCATGCTGGACGGCCGCGGCGTGGGGCTGGCCTGCCCCAAAACAAAGCAGCTGTGCTGCTACATAGGCCGGCAGGAGCAGGTGGAAAAAGCCATGCAGGAGCTGGAGCTGCGGGCGGAAAAAGACCGCTGCGAGACCCCCGAGGCCTTCACGGACAACGTCATCATGTACGAGGTGCTCTCGGAGCTGAAGGATATTGCCGCCCGGGGCGGCATAAGCTGCACCTGCGGCTGCCGGGAATACTCCATCGCCGTGCATCGGGGGGCGGTGGATCTCATCTGCAAGGACTGCGGCGGAAAGCTGCGCCTGCCCGCCGCCACGGACGAAGACCTCGACCGTCTGTGCTGCCAGATGAAGCTGACCATCCACGGCGTATAAGACTTTTTGAAAAGCCACAAATCGGAGAGGGAGAAAATGCTATGATCGAATTTCTCGCGCGGGTGTTTATCCGCCATCGGGACACCCTGTCCCCCAGCGCCCTGCGGCAGGCCTACGGCCAGCTCTGCGGCGCGGTGGGCATAGGGCTGAACCTGCTGCTGTTTGTGGGAAAGCTGTTCGCCGGCACCATCAGCGGCTCCATCGCCATCACCGCCGACGCTTTCAACAACCTGTCCGACGCCGGTTCGTCTTTGGTGACGCTGCTGGGCTTCCGGCTGGCAGGCCGCAAGCCCGATCCGGAGCATCCCTTCGGCCACGGGCGCATGGAGTACATCTCGGGTCTGGCGGTGGCGGGGCTGATCCTGCTGATGGGCGTGGAGCTGGGGAAATCCTCGCTGAAAAAAATTCTCAGTCCGGAGGAGATCGTGTCCTCCCCGCTGGTGCTGGCCATTCTGGCTGTGTCCGTGGCGGTGAAGCTGTATATGTTTTATTATAACCGCTCCATCGGCAGGAAAATCAAGTCCGCCGCCATGAGCGCCACGGCCACCGACAGCCTCTCCGACGCCGTGAGCACCACCGCCGTGCTCATGGCCACGCTGGTGGGGCAGTTCACCGGCCTGAACATCGACGGCTGGGTGGGTCTGCTGGTGGCGCTGTTCATCCTGTTTTCCGCGTACAAGGCCGCCAAAGAGACCCTCTCGCCCCTGCTGGGGCAGACGCCGGATCCGGAATTTGTGGAGCGCATCGAGCAGATCGTCCTGTCCTATCCCGAGGTGCTGAATGTCCACGACCTCATTGTCCACGACTACGGCCCCGGGCGGATGATGATCTCCCTCCACGCCGAAGTGCCCGCCGACGGCGACCTGCTGCAGCTCCACGATGTCATTGACAACGCCGAGCACCGGCTTAAAAAGGAGCTGGGCTGCATGGCTGTGATCCACATGGATCCCATCATCACAAACGATGCGCACACCGACGCCCTGCGCATGGCTGTGGCGGAAAAGGTGAAGTCCATCGACCCCCGCCTCACCATCCACGACTTCCGCACCGTCCCAGGCTCCACCCACACCAACCTGATCTTTGACGTTGTGGTTCCCTACGACGTGAAGCTAACCGCCGACGAGGTGCGCCGGCGCATCGGGGCGCTGGTGAAGGAGCTGGACGAGAATTATTTCGCCGTGGTGCAGATCGACAACAGCTATGTCCTGTAAAACTTACTGCCCCCGACCGCGCGGTCGGGGGCTGCTTGAAAAAACGCATAATACAAAAAGCCTCGCAGAGTTTGCCGCCCGCAGGCGGCAAAAAATTAAAATCATTTTTCACCGCGACATGTGCGTGGGGAAAAATACTTCTCAGGCTGCAAGTGTGAAATTTTGCCGCCACGCGGCAAAATTATGCGCGCAGCAGACTGCAAACCTTTTGGCAGAAAATTCCGTAGGAATTTTCGCCAGTTTTATTCCCAGGTTTTCCAAACATCCGGACAGTAGCCCACGGTGGCCTGCCTGCCGTTGCGGACGATGGGCGCGTTAAACACCGCCGGACAGTCCGCAATGCGCTGATCCACCGCCTGGGGCGGCACATACTGCAAGCCCAGATCCTCGTAGGCATCGCATCGGGTGTCCACCAGCGCTTCAAAGCCCACCGCCGCCTTCACGCTGCGGTATTCGCCGAGGGACAGCCCCTTGGCGTAGAGGTCGATGTACTGGTATTTGATGCGGCGCTCCTTGAACCAGCGCTCGGCCTTTTTGCTGTCGTTGCTCTTTTTGGAGCCGAAGATCTGAATATTCACGGTCAATACCCCTTTACTACTAAGAAATGGAGGAAACCCACGATGAACGAAGCCATCATGGAGCTGAAAAAACTGGTGGACGGGAGCGACAACATCGTCTTTTTCGGCGGCGCAGGCGTCAGCACGGAGTCCGGCATCAAGGACTTTCGCAGCGTGGACGGGCTGTACCGCCAGAAATTCAAGTATCCGCCGGAAACCATGCTCAGCCACACGTTTTTTGAAACCCACACGGAGGAGTTTTACGACTTTTACCGCAGCAAAATGCTGGCACTGGACGCCCAGCCCAACGCCGCCCACCGAAAGCTGGCGCAGTGGGAGCGGGAGGGCAAGCTGAAAGCCGTCATCACCCAGAACATCGACGGGCTGCACCAGAAAGCCGGCAGCCGCGAGGTGCTGGAGCTGCACGGGAGCGTCCTGCGCAACTACTGCCGCCGATGCGGCAAGTTCTACGGCGTGGAGGCCGTGGCCGCGTCCGCGGGCATCCCCCGCTGCGCCTGCGGCGGCATTATAAAGCCCGACGTAGTGCTGTACGAGGAGAGCCTCGACGAAGGGGTCATGGAAAAAGCGCTGCAGTACATCGCAAACGCCGACATGCTCATCATCGGCGGCACCTCGCTGGTGGTATACCCCGCCGCGGGGCTGGTGCGATATTACAGGGGGCACAAGCTGGTGGTCATCAACAGGGACGCCACCGGTATAGATGCCGATGCAGCCCTCTGCATCAGCGCCCCCATCGGGGAGGTGCTGGGGCAATTATAACACGGTAGCCTTCCGGCCGCAAGTCCGGCGGGGCTTGCGGCCGGAAAGCAAAAAAAGATGACCCCCGCGGGGGTCATCTTTTTTTTTGCAAACTTTGAAGTCCGCTGTAAATCAATTAGTGGTTAGTGACCGCAACGTCATCAATAAGGAGCGTGCCGGTGCCGCTGCCGTACTTCCGGCCGGTGATCTGGTAGTAGTCGTCATTGAGATCCGCCGTCTTGTCAACGCCGTTCAGCGCCGTGGACAGCTTGCCGGTGAAGGAGCAGTCGGTAAAGGTGACCTTCCGGCCGGTCTCATCGTGCCACACGCCGGCGATACCGCCGATCTCCAGATGATAGCCTGCATCGGGAGCATTTTCGAGGGTAACATTGCCCGTGCAGATGCAATTGATGAACTGATTGCCGTAGTGGGCGATGCCGGTGATGCCGCCCACGTCGCAGGTCGAGCCGAAAACGTCAATGTTGGACTTCACAGTGGATACGATCTGCTTGCCCTCGCCCATGAAGCCGACCACACCGCCGACATAGGTTCTGTAGGCACCGGATCTGGCTTTGACGTAGCTGCCCTCATTGACCTCCACGGTAATATTTGTCAGGTTGGCGTAAGCGTTCTTTCCGAACACACCGCCCACATAGGCATAGCCATTCACATACACATCGCCGCAGACCGTGATGTTGGTATACTTGGAGGTATACGGGGTGCCCGCTACCACGCCCACATCGAGATACCCCTTGACGGAGGCGTTCTTGACGGTGAGATTCTTGATCTCGCCGTTGGTGGTAAAGCCGAACAGACCCGCATCGCTCAGGTTGCTTTTGTTGATCAGCAGGTTGCTGATGGTCTTGCCGTTGCCGTCGAACACACCCTGGAATGTTTTACCCGACTTGCCGATGGGCGTCCACAGGCGGCTGCCCAGGTCAATATCGTTTGCCAGCTTCACGGTGTAGCCCTTGTAGCTGGTGCCGGCGTTGACCTGCTTGGCCAGCAGCGCCAGCTCCTCGGCGGAGGCAATGGTCACGACCTTGTTGGTCTCGTCCACGGGGGTGGCATAATCCGCAGCGGTGCTGCCGGACCAATTCGCCTTGTTATAAAGGCAGGTGAAGGGGGAGAAGGTGGAGGTCAGGAAGGTCACCATGCCATTGGAGTAGCTGTAAAAATAATCCTGATCTGCCATCACGTAATCAATACTGTACCTCTTAGTCATGGCATTGCCGTTATGCAGCATGGTAAAGTTATCCAGCCGCTTGCCCACAAACATCTCGACCTTGATAAGTTCGGTGTTGTCGGCAGAAAGACCCTCCATCTTCACCTCCAGCGTCTTATGGTTGCTGGTGGCGGGGATGGTGATGTGCGCGGGGGTATTCGTTTCGGTGATCTTCAGCTCCAGATTCGTGGTGTCCTCGTTCACGGCTGCGCCGGCGGGAACAGTCACCTTGGCGATGGCTCCGCCATTCTCCTGCTCCTCGTGGGAAACCATAACGACTTCGTTGACAACCTTGTTACCATCCACCTTGACGGAGGCGCCGGCCGTGGCGTACACGGCGTCCTTGTCGTACCAGTTGTCCTTGCTGTCGCTCTCCACGGTGTCCTGCTTGGCGTGCACGGTGATGGAGATGCCGTCAATGGTCATGCCCTGATAGTGGTTGCTGGCGTCCTTCTGCATCTGCCCCTTGATGGTGAACTCCTTGCTCTGCCCCACAGCCAGCGGTACATCGGTGCCCAGCACATCGCTGTCCATAGTCCACTCGATGACCTTGTTCAGCTCGGCGTCGCCCTGGATGCCGGAGATGACTACCTTGTACTTCAGCGCCAGATTGCCCTCGTTCACGATGCGGAGCCTCGGCAGCTCATAGGTGCAGCCCGGCTCCCACAGGATCTGCGTGCCCTCAGCGGGGATCTTGCCCTCCACCAGGAACTGCAGGGTCTTGCCCTCGGCGCTCACCCATTTGCCGTCATTGCCCAGCATCTGCAAGGCCACATTCAGCTTGCCGGCCTCGATGCGGCTGACGGAGGTACTTGCGCTGTCGGTGAACCATGCAAAGGTGGTGCCGACGAGCATGGTCACGCACATGACCAGCGCCAGAACGCTGACCAGCAGTGACCGCTTGGTCGTGCTCTTTTTCATTTGCTCACATTCCTTTTTCATAAATTTGGTTTTTTGCCCGCCGCCGACAAAAACAATTTCTTTTTGTTATACAAAAAGAAAAGAATCGCTGGCGATTCTTGCAAATTAACCATGGTTTGTACGTTTAATAATATCACAAGTATTTTCCGTTTGCAACCAAAATTTTTGTCGATTTTTCACGTTTTCCTTTTTCTTCCTGTGCCCGCCGCATATTCTGTTTTTTGCAAATTGCAATTCGCTTTCTTTCATTTTCCGCGCAAAATATCCGTATTCCCCCTTGCAAATGCAAGTTTTGTGTGATAGTATTGCATGTAGGATCAGAAAGGAAGGATCGCTATGTCTACTACCATCCCCTCTGCCGCCGAGTACAGCCGCATCACGCCGGAACTGATGCAGCTCACCGGCCTCTGGGCAGAGCATGCGCACATCGACAGAGAGCTTTATCAGAAATACAACGTCAAGCGCGGCCTGCGCGATGCCAACGGCCGCGGCGTGCTGGCCAGCCTCACCCGCATCTCCGAGGTCAAGGGCTACACCATCGACGACAACGACACCATCCCCTGCGAGGGCGTGCTGTACTATCGCGGCTACGACGTGCGGGAGTTGGTGCAGGGCTGCCTGACGGAGAAGCGGTTCGGCTTTGAGGAGACCGTGTATCTGCTCATTTTCGGGCAGCTTCCCACCCGCGCGCAGCTGGACGAATTCTGCCTGATGCTCAATGACTATCGCCATCTGCCCAAGAATTTCGTGCGGGATGTGGTGATGAAAGCCCCCACCGGCGACATGATGAACACGCTGGCGCGCAGCCTGCTGACCCTGTACTGCTACGACGACAAGGCCAACGACATCTCCATGCCCAACATCCTGCGCCAGTGCCTGCATCTGACGGTGAACACCCCCCAGCTGGCCATTTACAGCTATCTGGCCTACCGCAACATGCAGGGGGGCGACCTGTTCCTCCACAAGCCGCAGAAGGAGCTGTCCATGGCGGAGAACATCCTCTATCTGCTGCGGGAGGACAAGAAATTCACGGAGCTGGAGGCGCGAGCGCTGGATGCCGCCTTGATCCTCCACGCCGACCACGGCAGCAACAACTCCACCTTCACCAACCATGTGGTCTCCTCCACCGGCACGGACACCTACTCCGCCATGGCCGCCTCCCTGTGCGCCCTGAAGGGGCCTCGCCACGGCGGCGCCAACATCAAGGTGGTGGAGATGATGGCCGACCTGAAGGCGCATGTGGACGACCCCGCCAGCGAAGCGCAGGTGCGCGCCTATCTGCAGTCCGTGCTGGACAAGAAGGCGCTGGACGGGTTGGGGCTTATCTACGGCATGGGCCACGCCGTGTACTCCCTGTCCGACCCCCGCGCCGAGGTGCTGCGCACCTTCGTGCAGGATATTTCCAAGGAAAAGGGTCTCACCGGCGAAATGGATCTGTACCTCACCGTGGAAAAGGTGGCCAAAGAGCTGCTCACCGCCCGCACCGGCAAGCCCGTGGCGGTGAACGTGGACTTTTACAGCGGATTCCTCTATGACATGCTGGGGCTGCCCAAGGAGCTATATACCCCCCTGTTTGCCATCGCCCGTATGGCCGGCTGGAGCGCGCACCGCATGGAGGAGCTGGGCGAAAACAGCAAGATCATCCGCCCCGCCTGCAAGTGCATCGAAAAGCGCCGCCCCTACACCCCCATGGCGGAAAGATAAAAATAGAGATAAAATATGTGCCTGCGGCTGTCGTTTTTCGGCGGCCGCAGGCAAAAAGTGGCTTTTGGGGCGAAAAAAGCCCTTGACTTTTTTCCTCTGTATGCTATAATAAGCAAGTCTTCGGTCGAGAAGCTCATTTGCGAGTGTGCTGGAATAGGCAGACAGGCAAGCTTGAGGTGCTTGTGTTCGATTGGACGTGTGGGTTCAAGTCCCATCACTCGCACCAGCTTCTCTACCAAGGCAGAAAAGAAGAATATATGCGCGAGTGGTGGAATTGGCAGACTCGCTAGATTCAGGTTCTAGTGTGCATTACGCACGTGCGGGTTCAAGTCCCGCCTCGCGCACCAAAAAAGAAGGACATCCGTATGGATGTCCTTCTTTTTTGGTGCAAGCGCTTTTGCTGCGCAAAAGCGCTTGCCTGCGGGCGGGCGATTTAACATGCAAGGGAAACCCGACTAAGGTTTCCCTTGCACACATTCCTTTCCTTGCGGCATACAGGAGTGCACACGGACAACAAAACCTGTGGGCAGTCACAAAACGGCAGACATCCATACGGGTGCCTGCCTTTTTGACGCACCGCTTTTGCGCCGCAGCGCTGACAAGCGGCATTTTTGCGCTATTTTTATAAATTTTTCCTCTGTGCCTCTTGCTTCGTTCATAGATGAACGGGTTATAATACTACATATATAAAATAAAACCGGACGGCAGGAGCTTGCCATGCGGCTCCTGCTGCAAAAAAAACAGGCCGGATTTTCTTGGGACAGTTGAACAGCCAGGCTTATCAGAGGGGGAAACGGAACGAATGGCGAAGAATATAAATCGGAGAACATGGAAGCGGCTGCTGGCGGCGGTACTGTGTCTTGTCACGGTGTTTTCGCAGCTTGTGGACACGGCGCTTTGGGGCGGCGGGTTTTCCGCCTATGCGGCGGACACGTCCGCGCCCATAGCTCTGAAAAAAATGGACGGCAGCGGAAAAGCCTTCATTTACCACAGCTTTAAGGAAACAAAGGAGTTCGCCCAGAGCCAAACCTATGCGTTTCTGACCGGCGTTTACGATTATGAGGATGCCGTGTCCGCTCTCGGCGCGGGGGCGATCCTGCGCACGACCACAACGCTGATCCACGGGAATAACTGCAACTTCTACATAGGAACTAAATATGGCGCTGACGCCAGCGCAAAGATCTATGTGGATGTGGTCACGCCGGGCAAGGATTTTGACTCCTGCAAATTCGGCGGACTGTATGAAGTCCCCAATTCCGGAACGCCCACGGAGTACCGCTATTTCTGCCGAGCCGGCGGCGCACAGAACTGCGGCCCGTACTACGCCTATACCTATGCGGAGGAAAGCGTTCGCTTCACCAACGTGACGGCCGCGCTGAACGGCATCGAGAACCAAGGCTCGAAGGATCCGGCGGATTACACCGTCACCATCACCTACGACGGGGATAAAACCAAGGTTCTGGATCCCGGGAGCTATACGGTTTCCTTCAAAGACCCCGACACGGTGACCTTTGTTATCTCCGACAGCGTGGGCAACTCCATCACGGCGAACTTCCAAAGCCCGCTGGCCATACGCTATGACGGAAACAGCGACGCCGCGGCCAATGTCCCCTCCACCCAGGCCGCCTGGAGGGGCGAACGCACCACGCTCTCCTCCCAGAAGCCCACCCGCGACGGCTATACGTTTGTAAACTGGAAAATCGCCGCCGCAAACACGGCTTATTCCTCCGGACAAGCCATCACCCCCACCGGTTCCCTGCGGCTTTTGGCGCAGTGGCGGGACACGCAGGCTCCGGTTATCGGTTATACCCCCACCCAAGTCATGACAGGTAATACAGACGCCGCCGTGAAAGCAGCAGTGGAGGCCGCCCTCACCATCACGGACAATGAGCCTGTTTCAGAATGCACCGTCACGGTGACTGTCCCCGCAAACTTCACCAAGACCCCGGGCAATAAAGACGTCACGGTAACGGTCACGGATAAGGCGGGAAATACTGCCACGAAGAACTGCACGGTATATGTTTCCTCCTATGTATCCATTTTAAAACCCACGTTCACGAAAAGCACGCAGATACTCAAAGCCACGCTGAAAAACCCCGGCACCGACAAGGTCACAGCCAGCGGCTTCGTGTGGGGCGTTATGAACTCCCCCACCCTCACCGTGAATAACGGCAAGGCCGCCACATCCTCTGTGGTCAGCGTGGCGGGCGGCACGCTCTCCGTCACGGCCGACAATCTGCAAAAGGGCGTAGCCTATTATGCCCGCGCGTACATCACCGCCGGCGGCGTCACCTATTACAGCGAGGAGATCAAGATCGGTCTGGATCTTCCCGCATACGGCACATTTCAGATCACAAACAGCGGCAGCAACACCTTTACGGTGAAAAGAACCGGCGGCACCGAGGGCGCGCAGACCGTCTATTACCGCACGGTCAACGGCTCCGCCGTGGGCGGTACGCACTTCAAGCATCAATCCGGCATCTTGACCATCCCAGCCGGAAAATCTTCAGACACCATAACGATAACCGAGTACGACACAAACAAAGCGTACACCGGCAAGCCTGCCACCGCCTATAGCAACGCAGACCGCACCTATTCGGTGGAGATCTATCGGGTAACCGGCGGCGCAAGTCTGAACGATGATGCAAAGAGCGCCACGAGGACGATAGCAAGGAACACCAGCTATGACATCGACCGTAGCGTATATGATACATCGGAGAGAACTATAGCTCTCGATAATAACAACAAGTGGGTCGCTGACCACTCCGGTAAAGGCGACTGGAAGATATATTTTCAAAATGACAGAGGCAAAAACACCAATCAAATCAATTTCAATGTGCAGCAGTCCATCAACTCCACCTATTTAAAAGCTACAGCATCCGGATTTTATTACAGATCGGATTTCGGTTTCGTAGAAAGTACAGAAGGTTACCAGCTTGCATGGATCTCCAATCACGCCCCGAACAGCTACGGTCCTTCTACGATAACTGCAAAGACGGCCATACCGACAAACGACAGCGTATTCGGAAGTGCCTACTTTACTGCTGAATGGGAAACCCTCGACAGTGGTGCATTTAGTCTTCCGTCTGCGACAGGGTATAAGATCATCGCTGATAGCGTACATACTAATACCGCAGGCGGAAAGGTGGTCAGTGTCAAAGATGATGATAGTATTGAAAAAAAATGGGTATCGTTTGACATCAACGACACCGCCCATGTTTGGTTCGCATCAGCTGGCGATGGCAAAGACATCTGGTACATGGACACCTATAAGGATTACACGAGGATCAACGATCCTGTAGAGCCTCAGCTTGTCGCCGTCGCCCCCATGGCCGGCGGTACATACAGGATCAATGATACCTTTGTAGTTTCTCTGATTTTTGACGAGATCGTTGACGAACAAAACAGCCCCTACCTTGCCAAGAACAATGTTAAGGTGAATACCTCTTGGGGCACAGCCTATTACAGCGGCGGCGTAAATACAAATGTCCTCTATTTTACGGGAAAGATAGCGAAAGGTGCAAGCGAAAAGCTGACTGTAAACAGCATTACAGGCGCAAAATATATCAAGGACATGTGCAGCGGCGGAACCGCAAATGCAAATGATGTTTCTGTCAATAAGGACACAACGGCCACCGTTAATACCGCCATGCCGAATTTCACCGTCAAGTCCAACGGTATTTCCAACGGCACCGGAAAGGCGACCATTAAGGTGACCGCAACGCAGGCAAATACCACGAGCATGCGCTACGCCTGGTCGGATTCGTCCACCGCCCCCACCGCCGGCTGGGTGACGCTTTCGGCCGATGAGCTTAAAACTGCGAAAACCTCCGCCGGCCTCCCCCTCTCCATCCGCAAGGCGGCGGGCAGCGGCGCAAGCAACGGCAAGTGGTATCTCCACGTGATGGGATTCTACGATACCACGGGCGCCTCCGATTACAAAACCGCCATGCTTGATTTCGGCACGGCGGCCAGCCCCGCAGCGGGCAGCACGCCGCCCAACCTGACCGTTTCGGCCAATAACACAAGCTGGGCTACCAGCCGAACCATCTCCATTTCGGCCACGGGCGCGCAGACACTGAAATACCGCAAGTCGGGCGCCTCCGCATGGACAACGCTGAACAACACGGCAAAAAGCGTTACGGTTTATGCAAACGGCTACTACACCTTCCTGCTGACAGCCGGCGATGAAACCATTACCAGAACCGTTCAGGTGGATAGGATCGACCGGCTTGCCCCCACGGCTTCCATCGGGGAGCTGACGAGCGCTTCCGTGGAGTCGCCGAAGGCCGGCGTCTACACCAAGCTCGTCCTGCCCGTCACCTATGCCGACGCAGGCTCGGGCGTGAAGACCGTGCAGTATAGCTGGACGAACAGCACGGCAACGCCGACTTCGTGGACTTCCAAGCTCTCGGCAGGTGCAACCACAGTCACCTACACGGCAAGCGAAAGCGCGCCGACGGCCAAATACCTGCACATCAAGGTCACCGACAATGTGAATTATACTTACACGACCCACTCGGCGGCTTACACCGTGCTCTCTCAATCGGCGGTCAACGCGCACACGCCCACCATCGCCATAACCGGCGCGCCGACAAAGTGGACCAACGACACGGCCACCCTGAGCTGGACGCTTTCCGGCTACGAAGGCAAGAATTACGAGGTGATCCTGCCGGACGGCAAGACCAGCACGGACGCCAGCGGCGAGGTCTGGGCGCGGCAGAACGGCGACTACACCGTGACCGTCCGCGACCTTGACTACGGCGGCGAAACCAGCGACACCATTAAGGTCGACAAGCTGGACTACGCCCCGCCCGCCGTCACCGTGCGCGGCAATTCCGATGGCTGGACGCAGACCGACCAGACCCTCACCATAACCGCAGGCGACAGTCAGAGCGGCGTCGGCGAGATGTGGTATAAGCTCGTTTCCGGCGACACCGAGATCCCCACCGAGGGGCTGCTGCCGCTTAAAGCCCCGATCACCGTAAGCGACGAAGGCAAGTGCTATGTCTATTACAAGGTCTATGACAGCGCCGGCGACACCACGGATGGCATAGAGCGGGAAGCCAACAAATCCGAGGGCTTTGTGCCTGTGCAGATCGACAAGACCGCTCCCGAGATCACCTTCGGCGACTACTCCGCAGTCTCCGGCATGGCCGTGACCGTGAAGGGCAGCAAGGACGGCGTAAGCTCCTCCGAACTCGCCTCGGTGACCTATGTGATAAAGAGCGGCACGAAGATTTTGAAAACCGGAAGCGCCCCCACAAACGGAAACGCCGACATCGACTTCACGCTGACGGAGCTTCCGATCGGCGACCTGACCGTCACCGTGACGGCCACCGACGCCGCAGGGAACCGCTCCGAGATCTCCAAGGAGATCTCAACGGACATTGTCAGCGTCACCATCACCTGGGGCGATCTGAATTTCACCTACACGGACGGGGCATGGAATCCCAAAACCCACACCTACAAAGACGGCAGCTGGGATCGAACCAGAACTACGATCACCGTCAAAAACGAAGGCACAAGCAAGGTCTATGCGAGAGTCACCTACAGCCGTCCCGACAGCTCCGACAGTTCTGTGCTTTTCACAGTTTCTGGCACTACAGGTGGATCTCTGTCAACAGGTGAGTCCTTCTTAACTTATGTGCATATTGGGGGCAAGCCAGCGAAAGCACTCAACAAAGCAACGATCGCCACATTGACCGTTACCCTAAGCGACCCCCCAACCGGAGGTGAATAAACCCAATGAAAAAAGAAAAGACGCAGGAAAAAGAGAACAAGAAAAAATGGCTGCTTCTGCTCCTGCTGCTCATCACCATCGCGGCGGTGGGCGTGAGCATCTGGGCCATCTGGTTTCGGGACAGCGGCTCCGTCCTCGCCCCCGACTATGCGCCCAAGGAAACGGAGCAGAACGCTCAGCCCATCGGCGACGACAACGACGAGAAGCTGGAGCAGCCGGAAAACGGCGGCGCCGTGAGTCTCACCTACGCCCGCGAGGTGGCCGTGAGCCGCTCGGCGAAGACCGCCTCTCTCCTGTTTGCCAACCCCACCAAGTCCAATCAAGACATGGTGCTGCAGCTGGTCATTGACGACGTGGTCATCCTCCAGTCCGGTCTTCTGACGCCAGGGAACCAGGTCACCACCCTCAACCTCCTGGACGGCGCGGAAAAGCGCCTGGCCGACGGCGGCTATGACGGCAAATTCGTGGTGCTGTACTATGACCGCGCCAGCGGCGAAAGAGCCATGATCAACACAGAGATCCCCGTCAGCGTGACGGTAACGGAGTGATGTATTTTCCCGCCCTCAGGGCGCGAAATATATTGTTGGTTAAATTAAAAAAATATATAAGAGGAGGAGTTTTTAATGAAAAAAATGAAGAAATTTGCCGTTGTGGCGCTGGCTCTGATGCTCATGGCCACGCAGCTGGTGCTGGCCTCGGCGGAAGGTCTCGGCAATAGGACGCAGGACGTCAAGGCCAAGTACTCCGGCGGCGCGGCCGAGCCGGAGGTATACAGCGTGGACGTGACCTGGGGCAAAATGGAGTTCACCTATTCCGTCGGCGGCACCCGCACCTGGAACCCCGACACCCATCTGTATGACGATAAGTCCACCGCAGGCTGGACGGAAGACGGCAATGACATCACCGTGGTCAACCATTCCAACAAGTCCGTAAACGTCGCTTTCTCCTATGAAGCCGCCCAGGGCTACAGCGGCATCATCGGCACTTTCACCACTGCGTCCGACACCCTTTTCGCCGGTTCGCTCGGCGACCCTGACGGCGCCGACAAGGTGACCACCAACCTGACCCTCTCCGGCGCTCTGGCCAGCTCCGTGACCGAGTTCACCAAGGTCGGCACCATCACCGTGGCTCTCACCTGATCCGCACCACATCTGGAAAAACTGGAAAATCCGGAAAGGAACGAAAACTATGAAAAAGATCCTTACGCTCATGCTCTCTCTGGCTCTCCTGTGCGTGATGGCAGTGCCCGCCATGGCCGCCGACACCATTGACAGGAAAGGCGGCAGCACCTCTGCCGATGTAAAGGGCACCTATGTCCCCGGCAGCGGCACCGCAACGGTCTACAGCGTGGACATCGCCTGGGGCAGCCTGGAGTTCACCTACACCGATGCCTCCAAAGGCACCTGGAACCCCGAAAACCACAGCTATGACGGCGCCGTAGCCGCCGCGTGGAGCTGCGAAGAGGGCGCAAATGAAGTCACCGTGACCAACCACTCCAACGCCGAGGTGAACTTTGCCTTCACCGCGCAGGCCGCCGCCGGCTTTGAGGCCATCACTCTTAACTTTGACACATTCCGTGCGATGCTCGCCAGCGCCGTGAACACCACCTATGCCGCCGCCCCTGCGCAGACGATCACCGTCACCCCCTCCGGCGCGCTGACGGAAGATACGACCGCAGGCACCGTCATCGGCACCATCACCGTGACCCTCAGCTAATTTTGCTTTCGGCGCGCAGGCCGCGTGCCCCCTCGCGCGACCTGCGCCTCCCTCCCTTCCATTTCTGATGTCCGCCTATCGCTCGGGGGGTAGGCGGACATGAGAAACGACAGGCGCTCGGCAGGAGGCAAACATATGAAAAACAAAACGATCTATATTGCCGCCGCCGTCTGCCTTGCGGCAGTCATCGGCATGGTTCTGGCGCTCCTCTTCACGGGCGGCAGGCGCCAAACGGCGGAGTTCACGCCGCCCTCCTTCGATGCGGCGGCGCAGGCCGGCACCCCCGCGGCGCCGGATGAGAGCTGGACGCAGGTGTATCGGGAGGGCATGGATTTTTCCGCCCACATCTGCGGCAAGCCCGTTTTCAGCGGCAGCACCGCAAGGCTGGATTTTACCAATGACGCCGGAAACAACGTCTGGCTGAAGCTGCGCATTCTGGATGAGAAGGGCAATATTCTCGCCGAAAGCGGCCTCATAAAGCCCGGGGAATATCTGGCTTCCCTCCCCTTTTCCGCCCCTGTGCCGGCCGGAACGAGCATCACCATGAAGATCATGGCCTATGAGCCAAACACCTATTGCAGCGCCGGAGCCGTCACGCTGCATACCACCGCAGGAGGATGAGAATATGAAAAAAGCGGCTGTAATACTGATAGCGGCCATCCTGTCCGTTATTTGCCTTGTGCCGGCCTTTGCGGCGGACAAACGGGAAATCGGCGTGTTCGCAAAGTCGGTCTATACCTTTTCCGAGGGCTGCTATGCGGCGGAGGAAGAGGACGGCGGATACACCGCCGAGCTGCCCGAGGATGTCACCGTCACGGTGACGCCGGAAATCTCCGACCCGACGCTGCGCCTTGTCATCGTCCCCATCACCCGCCAGGAGGCCGAGGCCTACCGCTGGCTGTCGGAGCGCACGGCAGATCTCGGCACCAACCACCTGTTCTTTGATATTTACTTTGTGGATGAATACGGCGCTCGGGTCAGCGCGGACACGCCGGCGCATGTGCGCATCTCCTTGCCCACAGAATACGGCACGCCCAAAACGGCGGAGGTCTCCTCCGGCGGCGAGGTAACGCTTCTAATAGGAAAAAACAGTGGAAATTCTGTTTCCTTTTCCATCAGTGGCGGCGGATATTATGCCATTGCGATGTCAAAAACAGGCGGTCTTCCGCAAACAGGCGACGCCTCCCATGTAAACATCTGGCTCGCCCTCCTTCTTGTCTCCGCGACGGCCATGACCGCCGTCCTATATGTCAACAAAAGGCAGACCCGCTAAGGGGTCTGCCTTTTTTCTTGTGTCCGGCGCCCGAATGTGATAAAATGGGGAAAAATGCGGGGAGGTGTCGGAATTTGTCTGGCGGCGAAAAGAAAAACTGGAGGCGCTGGCTGTGGCCGGTTTTGCTGGTGCTTTTGGGGGCTTTGGCGGCCTTTGAGCTGCTGCGTCCCGACCTGCGCCAGAGCGGCGCCGTGCCCGTGAATGACGGCAGCGGCACCATCTGGATCGAGCCGGATCCGAACCTGCCGCGCAGCTCCCTCAAGAGCAGCGACTTTGACCGGCTGGGCAGCGCCATTGTCTACACCGGCAGCGGCTATGCCGCCTATCAGGGCGTGGATGTGTCCGAGTGGCAGAAGAGCATCCGCTGGCAGGAGGTGGCCGACAGCGGCGTTGATTTCGCCGTGATCCGCTGCGGCTTTCGCAGAGCCGTGATGGGGACATTGGAGCAGGATCTGCTGTTTGAAGATAACTACACCGGCGCCGGCGAGGCCGGACTGCGCAGGGGGCTATACTTCTTCTCCCAGGCCGTCAGCGTGGAGGAAGCGGAGGCGGAAGCCGCCTACACGCTGGAGCTTCTGGGTGGGCGCGCCCTGGAGCTGCCCATATTTTTTGACTGGGAGACCGTCGACGATCCGGAGGCGCGAAGCCTCGGCGTGAGCGGCGAGACCGTTACCGCCTGCGCCGCCGCTTTCTGTCGGGTCATTGAGGCGGCAGGATACAAGGCCGGAATTTATTTTAACCTGCAAATGGGCTACCACACCTATGATCTCGGGCAGTTCAGCGCCCAGACCCTGTGGCTGGCAGAGCCGGGAGAGCACCCAACCTTCTACTATGAAACCGCTCTGTGGCAGTATGACCATCACGGCACCGTGGCCGGTATCGACACGGAGGCCGACAGAAATCTGCTGTTTGAGAAAACAGAGCATGTGAAGAATTAAAAAGCAGAAAAAGCGTGTGCCATTCAAAACGGCACACGCTTTTGTTTATTTTCTGCACTCCTCGGTGATGCGCTGCTTCAGCGCCCGCAGGCGCGGCTCGTCCACGTTCCGCGGATAGGGGCAGTCCGCGAGGTCGCACTCCCACAGGCTGCTGTCCGAATGCATCACCACGATCTTCTGCGCCAGCAGAATGGCCTCGTCCAGCTGGTGGGTCACCAGCACGATGGTGCGGGGCATGCGCTTTTGCACGTCCAAAAGCTGGGTTTGCAGCTCGGCACGGGTGAGGAAGTCCAGCGCCGCAAACGGCTCGTCCATGAGCAGCAGCTCCGCCTGACTGGCCAGCACCCGCGCAAGCCCCAGCCGCTGCTTCATGCCCGTGGAAAGCTCCGCCGGCGTCAGGTCGGCGTAGGCCGTAAGCCCTACCATCTCCACAAAGTCCTCCGACAGCCGCAGGCGCTCCTCCGGCGTGCGCCCCACGCCGCAGGCCATGGCCACGTTGCGCAGGACGCTTGTCCAAGTGATGACGTATGGATCGGGGCTTAAAACGGCGCTGTGCCAGCCCTCCGGTATTTCAATTTCGCCGGAATCCGGCCTGTCCTGCCCCGCCAGCAGCCGCAGAAGGGTGCTTTTGCCGCAGCCGCTGCGACCCACCAGCACCGTGAGCTTTCCCAGCGGAAAGGTCACGTTCACGTCCCGCAGCACCTGACGGGTGCGGGTGGGGCGTTGGGCGTGGTCGATCATAATGTCGGTGGACTGGGTGGTATAGGACTTGCACACATGGCGCAAAAAAATGTCGTTCATGGCTTTTGCTGCCTCGCTTTTTTATTCGTCTATCTTACCCCGAGCGTGGAGCACGTCGTCGGGCAGGATCTGCATGAGGTCGTCCCTCGTCACCTGCTCCATTTTGGCCAGACGGTTGTTCTGCGCCACCAGAATATGCTCGAAAAGGTTGCGCACGCCGCGGGCGTTGCCGAAGGAATCGTCGGCGCTCTCCTCGGCGATGAAGTCCCGCACCAGCTCCTCGGTGCCCTCGGCCAGCACATAGCAGCCCTTCTTGCACTGCATCTTGAAAATGGCCACCATCTGCTCCGGCGTGTAGTCCTCGAACATGAGGAACTTGTTGAAGCGGGACTCAAGCCCGGGGTTGGAGTGGATGAACCGATCCATCAGCTCCGTGTAGCCCGCCACGATGACCACCAGATCGTCCCGATGATCCTCCATGGCTTTCAGAATGGTGTCGATGGCCTCCTGGCCGAAGTCGTTCTCGCTCTTGCCGTTGAGGGCGTAGGCCTCGTCGATGAACAGCACGCCGCCCATGGCCTTTTCGATGACCTTCTGGGTCTTCAGCGCCGTCTGGCCTACATAGCCGGCCACCAGACCGCTGCGATCCACCTCCACCAGCTGCCCCTTGGAGAGAATGTCCAGACTGTGGTAGATGCGCGCCATGATGCGCGCCACGGTGGTCTTGCCGGTGCCGGGGTTGCCGGAAAAGACCATGTGAAGGGACATATCCGTGGTGGGCAGGTCGTGCTCCCGACGCAGCTTATACACCTGCACCATATTGATGAGGCTGCGCACCTCCTCCTTGATGGCGTCCATGCCCACATAGCCGTCCAGCTCCGCCAGCAGATCCTCGATGCTCTCCTTGGGAGGGATCTTCTCCTCCTCCGCAGGCTTTTCCGCCTGCGTCTTTTCGGCGGGCTTCTCGGTTTTTTCAGGCTTCTCGGCGGGCTTCTCCGTTTTCTTTTCCATAAAAGGCGTGCCCCAGAAGTCGGTGTCCATGCTGCGGAGGTTCCGCTCGGTCATGGAGCGGATGAGATCCATCTGCTGCAGGATGATTTCGTCTTTTCTATCCATATCACATGCTCCTCTGCGTAAAAATTGTCAATGCAAAGCCAGTGCGCACCGACGGCGAGCGGCTATCAAGGGGACGCAGGAACGGATCCCCACGGTCGCTTCGCTCCCTCGGAATGACGGGGGATAATTTTACTGCGTGAAATTGATGCTGCTCATGGCTCTGAACAAAAGGCTCGTTACGAAGCCCGTCAGCGCGCCGGTGACCAAGGATACCCCCAGCAGCGCCGGCAGATAGCCCAGCACCGCCGTGCCGCCCAGCACCAGCATGGCGGCGCAGATCTGGCCGATGTTATGCGCCGCAGCTCCGGCGATGGACACGCCGTAAACGGACAGCCTTTTCGCGCGGCGCAGCAGGATCATCACCAGCATGGCCAGCACGCCGCCCATGAGGGAAAACAGCAGCGCCGAAACATTGCCGGCGAACATGGCGCCCAGCAGGCAGCGAGCCACCAGAATGGCCAGCGCGAAAGGGGCGCCCAGCCGGTACAGGGCAAACACCGTGACGATGTTGGCAAGACCCAGCTTGATGCCCGGCAGAGGCACCAGCAGCGACACGGGAAACAGATTTTCCAGCGTGCTCAGACCCAGCGCCAGCGCCGTCAAAACGGCGGCGAGAGCCAGCTTTTTCGTTGTAATTCTCATACTCCGTCCGCCTCCTCAGCCCAAGATCACGTCCGCCGAGGGGGTCTTGCCCTCCAGCGTGACGATGACCTGCTCCGGCAGGCACACGATGCTCTGGCCGGCTCTGGTGATGCGTCCGGTGTGCAGGCAGTCCTGCCCCGGGCAGTCGCTCTCCGTGACGGCGGCACCGTCCTTCGTCAGGGTGACGGTGAGGTGGTACTTGCCGTCCACGGTGATGATCTTGTCCTCTGTGAGAGTGTCCAGCGCCACCTGCGCCACGGTCTCGCCCCGATGCTTCACGGTGGCCGTGAGGGCAGCTTCGCCGCTTTTTCCATAGACAAACACGGCGGTTACGACGGCCAAAATGATCACAAGCAGGACGACCAGAGCGTCCATCGGTTTGGGCTTTAAGTCAGGTTGAGATCTGCCGGAAGTCATAGCCTGCCCCCTTTTGGGAAATGTGGTCAGCGAGATCGGGAGTATAGAGCACCCGACCGTCCGCCGTGATGAGAACCAGATCAAAGCCGCCGCTCTGCCGCCAGAAGTCGCAGGCCGCCTCCTCGCCCATGACGTAGAGCGCCGTGGAATAGGCGTCGGCCATGGTGCCGTTTTGGGCGATGACCGTGACAGAGAGCAGATCCGTTTCGGCGGGGCGGCCGGTGCGGGGATCCAGAATGTGCTGATATACCGTGCCGTCTTCGGCGGTGAAATACCGCTGGTAGCCGCCGGAGGTGACGGCGAAGGTGTCCGTCAGGGCAAGGGTCATGGCGTAGGCGCTTGTGTCCTTGGGATCCTGCACCGCCACGTTCCAGACGCTGCCGTCGGGTTTTTGGCCACAGACATAGACGTTGCCCCCCAGCGAAACAGCGGCTCCGGTGACGCCGTGCTGCTTTAATATCTCCGCCACGCGGTCGCTGGCGTAACCCTTGGCAATGCCGCCCAAGTCCACGCCGCAGCCGCTGTCCAGCGCTACGGAATTGCCGTCTATGTGGATATGCTCGCTCCCCACAAGGGGCAGGAGCGAAGCAATTTCACTTTGAGCGGGGACGCGGGGGCTGTCGGTGGTGATGCCCCAGAGGGTCACCAGGGGAGCGATGGTCACATCGAACAGACCGCCGGTTTTTTCGCTGCAAGCTATGGCGCTTTGCAGCAGCGCAGCCGTTTCGTCGCTGACTGCGGCAGCGCCGTCGGCATTTATTTTATAAACATCGCTGGTTGCAATGGTGCGGGAAAGCTCACGCTCCAGACGGTTGATCTCCCGCACGGCAGCGGTCAGCGCCTCCTGCGCGTCGTCGCCATAAGCCGCAAGGCTCATGTAGGTATCCATGGCGAAAAGCTCCTGCCGGACAGGCTCCGCGCTTCGGCCGCAGGCGGAAAGGGGCAAAAGCAACAGCGCAGACAGGGCAAGACAGGCTATTTTTTTCACAGCTCGCGCCGCCCTTCCAGCGCACGCATGAGCGTGGCGTCGTCCGCAAACTCCAGATGGCCGCCCACGGGGATGCCGTAGGCCAGACGAGTGACCTTGACGCCGAAGGGCTTCAGGAGCCGCGAGAGGTACATGGCCGTAGCCTCGCCCTCGGTGTCGGGGTTGGTGGCCATGATGACCTCCTCCACGCCGCCGCCGGCCACGCGCTCCACCAGAGATTTGATTTGCAGATCGTCGGGTCCCACATGGTTCATGGGGGACAGCACGCCGTGGAGCACATGGTAGCGCCCCTGATACTCCCGACTGCGCTCAATGGCCAGCACGTCCCTCGGGTCGGCCACCACGCAGATGGTGCCGCTGTCCCGCTTGGGAGAGGCGCACACGGGGCAGAGGCCGCCGGCGGTGAGATTCTGGCACACGGGGCAGAGGGTGACGCTCTTTTTGGCGTCCACGATGGCATCGGCAAAGGTCTGCGCCTCCTCCATGGGAAGACCCAGCACGAAAAACGCCAGCCGCTGGGCAGATTTGCGCCCGATGCCGGGCAGGCGGGCAAACTGCTCCGTCAGCTTTTCAAGGGGTGCGGGAAAAAACTCCATAAGCTCATCCTCTCAGCGCCCGAATGCGGGCGGGAATGTCCTCGGCCTTATACACGGAGGAGCCGGCCACCAGCACGTTGGCGCCGGAGGCGATGCAGAGCCTGCAGGTGTCGGGATCCACGCCGCCGTCCACCTCCAGCTCGCAGGAAGGGTTCATGGCGTCGATATAGCTGCGGATCTGCTGCACCTTGGGCATCATGTCGGCCATGAACTTCTGGCCGCCGAAGCCCGGCTCCACCGTCATCACCAGAATGATGTCACACTCGTTGATGAAGGGCAGCACGGCGCTGGCAGGGGTCTTGGGCTTCACCACCACGCCGGCCTTCTTACCCTTGGCATGGATGCGGCGCAGAGCCTCGTGGATGTTCTCCTCGGTGTCCGCCTCCACATGGCAGGTGACGATATCGCCGCCAGCGTCACAGAACTGCTCCACATATCGCACCGGCCGGTCGATCATCAGGTGAACGTCCAGCGGCAGCGTGGTGGTGGGACGGATGGACTTCACCACGGGGATGCCGATGGAGATATTGGGCACGAACAGGCCGTCCATCACGTCCACATGGACGTAATCGGCGGTACTGATCCGTTCGATATCACGCTGGAGGTTGGCGAAATCCGCCGACAGAATAGAGGGTGCGATCTTAATCATGGTGGCGCTCCTTTCACCGCACCGGTTCCGGCGATGCGGCATATGATATAGTAAGCGGCGCAGCGTCGGCGCTCTCCCGCGCGGCGCGCTTTCGTCCTGTGCGGCGCTGAGGGGCCGCTTTTCAGATAGGGGGCCGGTGGGATCACATCCTGCCGGCCTCCATTGTGCTTTTAACTGATTTATTATACCAATTTCCCCGTTGGATTGCAACAAAGAGTTCCCGTGCAATCCGTCAATATGAATAAAGATTTGACCAATTTGTTAATTTTTCCGATGTGGCCTTTACCTTTCCCGCATTTTCCGGTAAAATAATTCATCGTGATCGTATACTCTCTAGGAAATCGAGGCGGAGTTATGAGTTTCTTCCAACGTCTGCGCAACGGGCTGAGCCGGTTCATGTATGGCCGCAACGGCGCTGACCAGCTGGGCCTGTGCATCATCTGGACGGCCATTTTGCTGGATATCATCGGCATGCTGACGAAAAAGATCCCCCTGCTGTCCAGCATCATCGGTGCCGTTACCACGGTGATGGTGCTGTGGGCATTGTTCCGGGTGTTCTCCCGGAATCTGGAAAAGCGTCGGGCGGAGAACACCGTCTTTCTGCAAAAGGTCTGGTGGCCTCTCAAGCGGAAGTTCAGCAGCGGCAAGCAGCAGCGGATGGACAAGGAGCACAAATACTTCACCTGTCCCAACTGCAAGACCGTGTGCCGCGTGCCGGTGGGCAAGGGCAAGATCGTCATTACCTGCCCCAAGTGCAGGCATGAGATCCGCGGACGCAGTTGAAAAATCATCAGCAAGGAGCCTTCCGGCCAAGCCGGAGGCCGCTTCAACAACGAGCGGGGCTGGTTTTTGGAGCACAAGGAGGACTACCAGAAG
>OLPA01000201.1_pt1 | contig 52811 bp, 42 predicted proteins | sample 1672811 | NCBI WGS metagenome assembly OLPA01 (sample SAMEA3136726, study PRJEB25190) | human gut metagenome | biome: human gut; feature: human-associated habitat; material: faeces | place: Austria | collected 2013
GTTTTCCACCAGGTCCAGAATGCGGGCCACAGTCGAATCGGAGTACACCTTGGTGGCGCGCACGCGCAACAGGCCCGTCTGGTTGATGCAGCCGCTGATCACCTCATCGCCTGCGGAAACGTCCCGAGGCAGGCTTTCGCCCGTCAACGCCGCCGTATCCAACGAGGAGGAACCTTCCAGCACCACCCCGTCCAGGGGGATGCGGTCGCCCGCCTTTACCACGAATACCTCGCCCAGCGCCACCTCTTCCGGGTCCACGGAGATCACGCCGCCGTCGCGTTCCACATTGGCCGTTTCGGGACGGATGTCCATCAGGCTGGCGATGGAAGCGCGCGATTTGCCCACCGCATAGCTCTGAAACAGCTCGCCGACATGATACAGCAGCATCACCGCCACGGCTTCGGCATATTCGCCCACGGCCATCGCGCCAAGGGTGGCGATGGACATGAGGAAGTTTTCGTCGAAGACCTGCCCGTGCACAATGCCCTCGCCAGCTTCCTTGAGCACATCCAGACCTACGACCAGATAGGCCAGCAACAATAGAATCAGGCGGGCCGTTTCATTGGGGCAAAGCACCCCCGCCAGCAACAGCACGGCGCTCGCCGCAATGCGCACCAGGTCCCTTTTTTGTCTGCGTGACATCTTTATGCCCTCCCGTGGCCTCACTTGATCAGCATGCAGCCGGGTTCCACCCGGCGCACGGCCTTTTCCGCTTCCGCAAGCACGCGCTCAAAGTCCGCGTCCGCAGCCTCCAGCGTCAGCTTTTGCGCCATGAAGTTGACAGAAGCGCTTTTCACGCCGCTGATTTTTTGAATGGCCGCCTCCATCTTCGCGGCGCAGTTGGCGCAGTCCAGGTCCCGCAGCTTGAATGCCTTTTTCATGAGAACGCCTCCTTCAGCTTATTCCGTCACATGCTCCACGCCCTGATCCAGAATGGCGCGGACGTGGCTGTCTGCCAGCGAGTAAAAGATGGTTTTGCCGTCGCGCCGGCTTTTGACCAGCTTGCTTTTTTTCAGAACGCTCAGCTGATGCGATATGGCGCTCTGCGTCATGTTCAGCAGCGTGGCAATATCGCATACGCACATTTCGCTGGCAAACAGGCAGTAGAGAATGCGGATGCGCGTGGAATCGCCAAAGACCTTGAACAATTCGCTCAAATCAAACAGCACATCCTCGTCCGGCATCTCCTGCCGGACCTTCTGAACGATCTCGTCATGTACATACATAAAGTCGCATGCCAGCTGCTCGATTTCGTGGGGCATCAGAGGAACCTCCTTTCATGAATGAATGAACGGTTGTTCATACGTATGATACATCGTCGAAGAGGAACTGTCAAGCGCTTTTTTCACATTCCATTCCAAAATTGACGCGCATGACGGAATGTGCTATGATACCGCCAGCATAGGCACGGGAGGACGAAAGATGATCCGCTTGATCGCTACGGATTTGGACGGGACGTTGCTGGAATCGGACGGTTCCCTGCCGGATGGCGTTTTTGAGACCGTGGAGGATCTGACCCGCATGGGCGTGCTGTTCACCGCGTGCAGCGGGCGGCAGTATGGCAACTTGCTTCGTCTGTTTGCACCGGTAGCGCAGCACATGGCCTTTATCTGCGAAAATGGCGCGCTGTGCTTCTACAGGGGAGAGGCTATCGGCGTGGCGGCCATTCCGGAGGATATCGCACGTGAGGTGATTGCGGATATCGAAGCAGCGGGCATGAACCTGCTCATCAGTGGACGCCACACTACCTATATGCTGGACAAAAACCGCCGCTACACGGACGATATCGTCTACCGCCTGCGCAACACCGTGACCATCATTGACCGGCCGGAGGACGTGGCAGAACCCATGCTCAAGATTTCCGGTCAGATCGACGAGGGGCTGGAGCGCATCGCTCCGGCGCTTTTGCAAAAATGGAGCGGCAGGCTGACCGCCACGGTATCCGGCCGTGACTGGTTTGATTTTACAGCCGCCAACAAGGGCACGGGCATGCGCATGCTCATGGAGCGCACGGGCATTCCAAAAGAAGAAGCTGCCGCCTTTGGCGACAACTTCAACGATGAAACCATGCTCGACAGCGTGGGCTATCCGTTTTTGATGCGGCATGCCAATCCTGCGCTGCGCAGGCCCGGCATCCGTCTGTGCGAGAAGGAGCTGCCTGTTCTGCGGCAGCTGATCGAGACGGGAACCTTTTCGGAGTCGGGGCTTATCGGATAAAATTGGTGCGAATGGGCGGCTCCCGATCGGGTTGGGGCACGCCCGCCTGACGGCCGGCCTCCATGCACCTGAGCAGCCAGGCCATGTTGCGCGCCAGCGTGCGCATGGTTTGCAGGCCTTCCGCATCCTGCCGGACCTCGTCGGGCGTGTTGCCGTGCACCTGGTTCCAGTATTGAGAGGAAACCACAGGCATGCGGTTGATGGTGAAAAAACGGTTGATATCGTCGAAAGCGGTGGCGCAGCCTCCGCGCCGCGCGCTGACCACCGCGGCCGAGGGCTTGTCGGAAAGCTGCGCGCCCCGGCTATAAAACAGCCGGTCCATAAAGGATTTGAGCTGGCCGGAGATACCCGCGTAAAACACCGGCGAGCCAAACACGAGTCCGTTAGCCTGAACCAGCTTATCAGCCAGCGCGTTCACCGCGTCGTCAAATACGCAGCGGCCCGCCTTGCGGCATCCGCCGCAGCCCAGGCAGCCGCGGACCGGCGCCTTGCCGATATGCGCGATTTCCGCCTCTACGCCCTGGCGCTCCAGTTCGTCCGCCATTTCCTTCAGCGCCGTATAGGTGCAGCCCTTTTCATTGGGACTGCCGTTGACCAAAACCACTTTCATAGCCGTTCCCTCCTTGCGTTCCCTAACAGTATAGCACAAAAACACCGCCGGAGAACCCCCAAAAGGGATTCTCCGGCCTTGTGTTCAGCTTTCATTTACGAGGGCGGCAAGCCGGCTGTCCGCAACGAAAGGCGCCGCTCGCGGGTCGCCGTCCGCACGATAGATCATCCGGTTGTTCAGGTCAAAGACAGAGCTCCAGACGGTTTCAAAATCAGGGATGTCATCATATTGACACATAAAGCCATCGTCGCCTTTCAACAGGCGTATGGCCGCCGCGACCGCTTCATCCTGTGCAGGCTTGGAAAAACAGTCCATGACGGTTTTGTACCGCTCGACAGAGTGATAGTCGTCGCCGCAGGCCGCGTCGAAGGGCTGCAATTCCTTGCAAAGAAAGCGGTTCACCGCGCATACGGCCTTCCCTCCGCCCAGGGGGAGGGAGGGCCGTATGCGTTTCACCAGGGGCGTGCATTCCACAACCGCCATTTCACCGCTCTGGTCTGCAAGCAACAGGTTGCAGTTGGAAGCCATTGGCAGCTCTTGCAGCAGCGAAAGCGCCTCTCTGACGCCGGCGGCCTTTTCCAGCAGATACCGCACAGCGAAGCAGGCGTTCAATCCCGGCCTGATTTGATCAAGGCGTGTCGCCACAAAGGTCATGCCCACAGCCAGACCATGCTCGTTCAGCCCTTCTTCGCCGTTGAGGAAGGAAGAGGTCGTCATGCAAAAACGGTTTCCGCCAGTGGGTAGATACAGTTCGCTCTTGCTCGCCTGCTTCAAAAAGGACGGAAGGTCGTTGTTTCGCCCGTAGACCACACGTCCGCCGACGGCCTGTGCAAAGGCGGTGCATCCCCTGACCTCCACGGGAAGGTTATCCCGCAGGTTGTACAGGCAGCAGCCCATGCACAGCAGCCAGGCAGCCAGCGCGGCATAATTCGCTCCAAGCGCGTCGCTCACCCCCTGGATTTCTGCGCAGGCTTCCGGGAAAAAAGCCTGGAGCACGGCCTCGCTGCGTTTGCCGTGCGCCAGCTGAAACCGGTCCAGGCGCAGGGGAAAGAAAACGCTGCTTCGTTTCAGCAGCGTGCCCCGCTCCACGCCAATCTGGTAATGGCAGCCTTTCCACTTAAGACGATGCATTCCTGCTTTCCTCCTTGTTACGTGCAATAAGGTTTGTGCGCCTCTTGGAGACAAGCATACGCCTGGACTGCCGGCCTGTCCTCGCCGCCTTTGCACGCTTTGGCAAGCAGGTCCCAAAGGAAGAACGGCATGGCGAAATCCATGCCGTTCTTCCTTTCGATGAATTATCCCTTATTTTTCCTTGATGATCTCTTCTTCGGGCACGCTGTGGGCCACCAGCCCGGGCTTGGGCTCCTTGGCTTCCGGCATGATCAGGTTGAGCAAAATGCCGGAAATGATGCCCAGGCCGATGCCGCTGAAGCTGAAATCCGGGCCGCCGATGGTGGCGCCGCCCATGGCCAGCACGAGCATCACCGCAGCGATGCACAGATTGCGATTCTTGGTGAAGTCTACATGGTTTTCCACCAGCGTGCGCAGGCCCACCGAGGCGATCATGCCGTAGAGCACGATGCAGGCGCCGCCCAGAACGCAGTTGGGCACGGTTTCAACGATGCCGATGGCCTTGCCGCAGAAGGAAACCACAATGGCGATCAACGCGGCGATGCGCAGGGTGAGGGGGTTGTAGTTGCCGGTCGCGGCCAGCACGGCGGTGTTCTCGGAATAGGTGGTGTTGGCGGGGCCGCCGATGAAGCCCGCCACCATGGTGGCCAGACCGTCGCCCGCCATGGTGCGGTGCAGGCCGGGGTCCTTGGTGAAGTCGCGGCCCACCACGGCGCCGTTGGCGTACACGTCGCCGACATGCTCAACCATGGTCACGATGGCCACCGGGCTGATGATGCCGATGGCGCGCAGAATCTGCGAGCCGCGCCCGGCAAAGTCGAAGGTGGGAAGCACCACGTTGGGAAGCTCCACCCAGCCGTGCTGGCTGATGGCGCTGAGGTTCATCAACCCGGCGGGCGCAAGGCCCAGAGCGGTCACAATCAGCGTGACCACATAACCCGTGCCCAGCGCGATGGCGATGGAGGCCATCTTGAACATGCCCTTGCCGTAGCTGGACAGCAGCACCGCCGTCAGGCAGGTGAGCAGCGCCAGCACCCAGCTCCAGTAATAGCCGGGGGTAAAGAGGGCGAAGCCGTTGTTGCTTTGAATGTTGTTAATAGCGGAGGAGGCAAGGTTCAAGCCGATGATGGCGATGCCCACGCCACGAACCACCGGCGGGAACAGCCGGTCGATAAACTTCATGCCGATGAGCTTGATGAGCAGGGCGAATACCAGATAGATCGCGCCCGCGCCCATCACGCCCCACATGGCCACCTGGATCTGCTCCACACGGTTCATGCCGAAGGAGTTGGCAGCTCCCGCAGGGTCCAGCACGATGCACAGCGCCGCGATGAAGGCGAAGGAGGAACCCAGAAACACGGGGTTTTTGCCGCCCGTGCACAGGTGGAATACCAGCGTGCCCAGGCCGGCGGCCAGCAAGGCCACGCCCACGTCGAGGCCCGTCAGCAGAGGAACGAGGATGGTGGCGCAGCTCATGGCAAAGGCATGCTGGAATCCCAGCGCTACCGCCTTGCCCGCGCCCACACGCTCGTACGTTTTTGCACCCGGAAACAGGAGATCGTTCAGTTTTTTGAGTCCGTTCATCTGTGCATGCTCCTTTGTATTGATGTGCATGCAAAACCCCGCGGCAGGGAAACCCCGCTGTAAGGCCCACACTCGGTTACATACTTTACAGCACGCACGGCTGCTTTGTCAATCCAAAAAATGAACATAATCCAAATGAATTTTTAAAATGTGCGGCAAAAAGCGGAGCCCGCGCCGCGGACCCCGCTTTTTGCTTGAAAAGAGAATCGTCTTATTTTTTTCCGGTCAGCTTTTCATACAGCTTCACGTATTCGCCCGCGCTGTGGGTCCAGCTGTAGTCGCCCTTCATGCCGCGGGTGCGCAGCAGCTTGATGACATCCGTATGCTCGCGGTAGTATTCCAGCGCGCGGCGGATGACGTTGAGCATATCGTGCGCGTTGTAGTTGAGGAAGGTGAAGCCGTTGCCCTCCTGCGTATACTCGTTGTAGCTGAGCACCGTGTCGCGCAGGCCGCCGGTCTCGCGCACGATGGGGATTGTGCCGTAGCGCAGCGAAATCAGCTGGCTGAGTCCGCACGGCTCAAACAGCGAGGGCATCAGGAAGAAGTCCGCGCCCGCGTACATCTTGTGCGCCAGCTCGTGGTCCATGGCGAAACGGGCGGCCAGACGGCCGCGGTACTGCTGCTCGGCCCAGCTGAACAGGTTGGTGTAGCGAGCGTCGCCCATGCCCAAAACGGCCATCTGCACCTTTTCGTTCATGATATCGGCGATCACGCAGTCCACCAGGTCCAGGCCCTTCTGGTTGCTCAGACGGCCCACCATGGCGATGAGCGGCACATTCGGGTCCACCTTCAGGCCCAGGTCCTTTTGCAGCTTGGCCTTGTTTTCCGCCTTGCCGCTCATGTCCTTGACGGTGTAGTTCTTGTAGATCAGCGGATCGGTTTCGGGGTTGTACTCATCCACGTCGATGCCGTTGAGCACGCCGTAGAGCGAGTCATGCCGCGCGCGGATCAGCCCATCCAGCCGCTCGCCGTAGTAGGCGGTGGTGATCTCCTCGGCATAGCTGGGGCTGACGGTGGTGATGGCGTCGGCATAGACCAGACCGGCCTTCATGAAGTTGGCGCAGCCGAAGCATTCCAGCTTATCCGAGCTCCACAGCCCGTCGCCCAGGCCCAGGACGTCCTGCACGTCCTTGATGCCGAAAATGCCCTGATATTGCAGGTTGTGAATGGTAAACATGGTGCGGATGTGGGCATAGAACGGCAGGTGCGCGTACTGAATCTTCAGAAGCGCGGGGATCATGCCGCTCTGCCAGTCGTGCGCATGCAGAATGTCAGGGCTGAAGTCAAGCAGCGGCAATGCGTTGAGGCAGGCACGGCAGAAGAAGCCGTAGCGCTCGTACTCGTCGCCGCCCAGGCCGTAGATGTAGGGCCGGCCGAAGTAATACTTGTTGTCCAGGAAATAGTAGATTACGCCATCCTTCTTGAGCATCTGCACGCCGCAGTACTGCCTGCGCCAGCCCAGCTGAACGTCAAAGTCCAGCAGATACTGCATCTGCTCCTGCCACTTCTGGGCGATGGCGGTATACATTGGCAAGATGACGCGCACGTCATGCCCCTTCTTGGCCAGGACGGGCGCCAGCGCGCCCACCACGTCCGCCAGGCCGCCCGTTTTGATAAATGGGACGCATTCGCTGGCTGTGAACAGAATCTTCATGCCTTGAAACTCCTTCCGACGTCCTTAGATGATCATGTTCTTGGAAATCACGATGGGGTAGGCGCTGGGGCCGATGAGCTTGCCGTCGTGCTTGATGACGGCCTGCTTGTCCAGAATGCAGTTCTCCAGCTGCACGCCTTCCTCAATGTGGCAGTCCTGCATGATGATGCAGTTCTTCACATGCGCGCCCTTGTCGATCTTGACCCCGCGGAACAGCACGCTGTGCTCCACCATGCCGTTGATGATGCAGCCGTCGGCCACCATGGAATTGAGCACCCAAGCGCCGTCCATGTAGCGGGCGGGCAGCTCGTCGCGCACCTTGGTGTACACCGGCTTATCCTCCGGGAACAGGCGGTGGCGCACGCCGGTATCCAGCGTGGCGAGGTTGAACTTGAAATAGCTCTGCACGCTGTCCAGACGGAAGCATATATCCTTATATTCGTAGCCGCACAGGTTTAGACCCGCATCGCGCGCCATGCGCTGGAGCACGTCGCGCACCAGATCATGATAGCCATGCGCAGCGCCGCGGTCCACCAGGTCGATCAGAAGGTCCTTGCGGAGCAAAATCACGTCCATGCTGGTGTTCTCATAGCGCGGCTTGGTGGGATCGATCTCGATATCCACCACCTTGCCCGTGGCGTCGATGTCCAGATACGTGCCGTATTCGGGGCGCTGCATCTCCGGGTCCTTGGTGTAGAGCATCATCACGTCGCACCCGGAATCCAGGTAGCTCTTGAACATGTCGGTGAAGTTGGCGTTAAAGACGATCAGGCTGTTGCACAAAAGCACATATTCCTGACGGCTGCGCCGGAGGTAGTTCATGTTGGAGTGCAGCGCGTCCAGCGACCCGGTGTACACGCCCACATTGTCGCGCGTCAGGAACGGCGGCAGAATATAGAGGCCGTCGTTTTTGCCGTGCAGGTCCCATTCCTTGCCGCTGCCCAGATGGTCCATCAGGCTGTGGTAGTTCTTCTGCATGATGACGCCCACGTTGCGCATGCCGCTGCCCACCATGCTGCTGACCAGAAAGTCAATCACACGGTAACGGCCCGCCACCGGCATGGCGGCGATGGCGCGCAGAAGGGTCAGCTCACGAAGGAAGCTGTCCTTTTCGCCGGTATAAATCACACCCATTACATTTTTCATGGTGCTATCCTCACTTCCTCTGCTCTTGATGGGTCACTCCGCGCGCTGTTCCCCGGCCTTGACCGCGGAACCGGCCGGCAGGTTCACCTGCTGGCCCACAACGGCGATGTTGCCCGTTTCCTCGCCTACGGTTGCGCCCGCGCCGATCACGGCGCCCTCGGCGATGATGGCCCGGCGCACCTGCGCGCCGCGCTCCACCACCGCGCCCGGCATGAGCACGCTGTCGATGACGCTGGCGCCTTCCTTGACGATCACACCGGCAAAGAGCACGCTGTGGTCCACCTTGCCGTATACCTCGCAGCCCTCGGTGATCAGGCTGTTTTTTACGCTGGCTCCATCCGCGATGAAGTGCGGAGCCATGCCGGGGTTGCGGCCGTAGATACGCCACTTTTTATCGTACAGGTCGATGGGCATGGGCAGCTGCAGAAGGTCCATATTGGCCTCCCACAGGCTTTCAATGGTGCCCACGTCCTTCCAGTACCCTTCGAAGTCGTAGGCGAACATGCGCTGGTTGTCCTTGAGCATGTTGGGAATGATGTTTTTGCCGAAGTCGTTGGAGCTGGCAGGATCGGCCGCATCCTCGGTCAGATACTTGCGCAGCTTTTCCCACGTGAAGATGTACACGCCCATGCTGGCCTTGTTGCTGCGCGGCTTGGCGGGCTTTTCCTCGAACTCCTCGATCACGTTGCCCTCGCCCGTGTTCATGATGCCAAAGCGGCTGGCCTCCTCCCACGGCACCTCGCGCACGGCGATGGTGCAGTCGGCCTTGTTGTCGATATGGAACTGCAACATGGCGTTATAATCCATCTTGTAGATATGGTCGCCGCTGAGGATGAGCACGTAATCGGTGTTGAACTGCTCGATAAAGGCCAGGTTCTGATAGATGGCGTTGGCGGTGCCGGAATACCATTCGCCGCTCTTGCCCTTGACGTAGGGGGGCAGGACGTAGACGCCGCCATGCGCCAGGTCCAGGTCCCAGGGCGAGCCGCTGCCGATGTAGGCGTTGAGCTTGAGGGGCTGGTACTGGGTCAAAACGCCCACCACGTCCACGCCGCTGTTGGTGCAGTTGCTCAGCGGAAAGTCAATGATCCGGTATTTGCCGCCATAGGGGATGGCAGGCTTGGCCATATTTGCCGTGAGGATGCCCAGGCGGCTGCCCTGGCCGCCGGCGAGCAGCATGGCCACGCATTGCTTTTTGTCCAACATGGAAACAATCCACTCCTTACATTAAAACGTTATCGTTGCGCGTGTATCAGCCTTTCAGGCGAATGAGCGAAGGGTCAAGCGCGTTTGTCATCCCTGGCCCCCTTCCTCCGGCGGACGGACGCCGCCCATGTGCCCCACCTGCGCTTCCCCGCAGGCCTAGGCAGAATCTTGTCGTAGGTGAAGTATACGCTGCTGAGCGGAGGTACGCAGATCTCCGTCCAGAACGGGAAGCCGTTGCATTCGCCGGGCTGGGCGGACAGCTCATAGGCGTTGTACTGATTGCTTCCGCCATATTCCGCCCGGTCGGTGTTGAAAATTTCACGAAGCGTGCCCGCGCAGGGCAGGCCGATGCGGTAGATGGGATGGAACACCGGGGTGAAGTTGGTCACGCACAGGATGGCGCGGCCGCGCTTGTCCGTGCGCAGGAAAGCCACCACGCTGTTGTCGGTGTCGTTGGCCGTGATCCACTGGAAGCCGTTCCAGGAGGTATCCACCTCATAGAGAGCGGGCGTCTCGCGGTAGATGTGGTTGAGGCGCTTCACGCAGCTTTGCAGCGGGGCATGCCGCTCGTAGACCAGCAGGAACCAGTCCAGCTGATCGTCGTATTTCCATTCGATGAAGTGAGCAAATTCGCCGCCCATGAACAAAAGTTTCTTGCCCGGATGCGCCATGGTGTAGCCGTAGAGCGCGCGCAGGCCGGCAAACTTCTTCCACAGGTCGCCGGGGTTCTTGTCCAGCATGCTGTGCTTGCCGTGCACCACCTCGTCGTGGGAGAAGGGCAGGATGTAGTTCTCGCTGAAGGCGTAGAACAGGCTAAAGGTGACCTTGTCGTGATGGTATTTGCGGTAGACGGGATCGAGCTTGATGTAGGACAGGATGTCGTTCATCCAGCCCATGTTCCACTTGAAGCCGAAGCCCAGTCCGCCCAGGTAGGTGGGAGCGGTCACCATGGGGAAGGCGGTGCTCTCCTCAGCGATCATCATCAGGCCGGGGAAATCGTGGTATACGGTCTGGTTGAGGCGGCGCAGGAAGTTGATGCCGTCCAGATTCTCCCGCCCGCCGAAGCAGTTGGGGATGTACTGCCCCGGTCCCTTGCAGAAGTCGTAATAGATGATGCCGCTCACCGCGTCCACGCGGATGCCGTCGGCATGGAAGATGTCCAGCCAGAAGCAGGCGTTGCTCAAAAGGTAGCTGCACACCTCGCCGCGCGCATAGTCAAAGAGCATTGTGCCCCACTGGGCGATTTCGCCCCGGCGGGGATCTGGGTGGTTGTACAGGTCCGTGCCGTCGAAGCGGAACAGACCCACCTCGTCGCGCGGGAAGTGGGCGGGCACCCAGTCCAGAATCACGCCGATGCCGGCCTGGTGGCAGCGGTCAATGAGGTTCATCAGCTCCAGCGGCGTGCCGTAGCGCGCCGTGGCGGAGTAGAAGCCCGTCACCTGATAGCCCCAGCTCATGTCGAGGGGATGCTCCATCACGGGCAACAGCTCGATGTGCGTGTAGCCCATCTCCTGGATGTAGGGGATGAGCTCATCGGCAAACTCGCGGTAGGTATACATGGTTCCGTCGGGATGGCGCCGCCAGGAGCCGATGTGCACCTCGTAGATGTTGATGGGGTTGATGTAGGGATTAAAATCATGGCGCGCGGCCATCCAGTCCTGGTCGCTCCAATGGTAGTTGTCCAGGTCGATGAGGCGGCTGGCGTTGTTGGGCCGCAGCTGGCTGAAGAAGCCGAAGGGATCGGCCTTCATGCGCCACAGGTCGTCCGCCCCCCATACGGCGTACTTGTAGATGGGGTAGCCGTCCTCCGGCACGTTTTTCCACAGCTCGTCCTCGGTCAGGCGCAGTTCCCAGGTGCCGTCGTATTGCTTTTGCATGGGGGTCGCACTTTTGTCCCAGTCATTGAACGAGCCCACCAGCGCCACATGCTTGGCGTTGGGCGCCCAGACGCAGAAATGCCATTTTCGAACGTCGCCCTCGTAACACGGATGTGCGCCGAGCATTTCATAGGCACGCCGGTTGGTGCCCTGATGAAAGGTATCGCGGATTTCAGCCGATGGCGCTTGATACAGCATCGGAACTTCCTCCTAACGGCAAAGATTTGCGTTTCGAAGCACATTCTCGTTGAACTATCTACAGCTATTGTATGGGTGAACCGCCTTTTCGTCAAGTCCATTTTAGAAGATTTTTCAAGAATTTTATCCATCCAGCTGCCAATTTGCCTTTTGCGCAGGGAGGGCTCAAAGGCATTGGAAAAGCGGCTTTCCCCGCAAGAAAAGGAAACCTTCAGAGCCTATGAAATACAGGAAAAATGCAGCGGATTTGCAGCCCGGCACGGACGGCCTGGTTTGCACAAAAACACACAAAAAGCAAGGTGGCCTATCTTTTGTTACGGCTCGTCCGGAAAAAAACGACAGGGATGAGGGCGCAGAAAAAAACGACCTCCTGCTTGCTGGCAGGAGGCCGGTCTGTATGTCAGGACCTTGCGCTCTGGCAGTCCCTCGCGCCGGTCAGGGCGCCGGGGCTTTGCATCTGCGGCGGCAGGGTGCGAAAGTCGGGCCTGGGCTCGTCGCGCACGGTGCTGAGCCTGCTGACGCTCACCTCGTAGGCCACCTTGTTGAGCGCGGTGCCGTCGGGCAGCTGCTTTTGGTAGGCGCGGCTCTGGAAGCGGCCGACCAGCTGCACCCGGTCGCCGATTTTCAGGTTGGCGGCATAGCGTGCGGTGCGGCCCCAGGTGATGCAGGGAATGTAGTCGCTTTTGCCATAGGAACGGTTCACTGCAAGCAAGATGTCACAAATCTCTCTTCCCAACGGTGTCATCCGATATACTGGCTGCTTACAGATAAATCCATCTAAAATGATCTGATTCGGTCTGACTCCATCCATACTTTCTATAAATTCCAGATCTCTGACGAATACAGATAAGATCAAATGATTACGATTCTCCTCATGCTTGTTGAAGGAACGGAATTGACCGCAAGCTCTTACAAGCATTCCTTTGTAATCTTTTGTCACATCAACGAGCCGCTCTGATATTAATAATGGTATCTCGTCTGTTGCTTCACTTAATCTGTTTACTAAAAGTTTGACTGTATAAAATCCTTCTCCGAAAATCTCATGGCTGTATTCAAACGCTGAATTGATACGTCCGCAAACCTCCACTTGATTATGATTGATTCCCTGCTCTGTCATACTCTTTCTCCCTTCTTGTGTTCTATTAGTATACTTTAAATCGTATTCCAATTTTGACACAATTAGAAGAAAAATCCTTCGACAAAGTTAGTCACACTTTTTCGACATGTTTTAAACGGCTTTCATACCGTGCATGATCTTATGAGAATTTTGCACGTTTTCTCATTGTTGGATCTAAGATCTTCTTGCGGATACGGATATTCTCTGGAGTGATCTCAAGTAATTCATCCGTATCGATAAACTCTAATGCCTGCTCTAAGCTTAAGATCTTTGGAGGAGATAATTTTAATGCATCATCTGATCCTGAAGCACGTGTATTTGTAAGCTTCTTGCTGCGGCATACGTTGATCTCGATATCTTCTGTTTTACCAGTCTGTCCGATGACCATTCCACCGTATACTTTCTCACCAGGTCCTACAAATAAAGTACCTCTCTCCTGTGCATTAAACAGACCATATGTGATCGTTTCTCCTGCTTCATATGCGATCAATGATCCCTGTTTACGATACTGGATATCCCCTTTGTATGGTCCATATCCATCAAACAGTGTATTTAAGATACCATTTCCTTTTGTATCTGTCATAAATTCTCCACGATACCCGATCAGTCCTCTGGATGGGATAGAGAATTCAAGTCTTGCATAACCTCCATTGGCTGCTGTCATATTCTGAAGTTCACCTTTTCTCTGGCTTAACTTCTCAATAACTGCCCCTGTAAATTCTTCTGGAACATCAATGACGGCAATCTCCATTGGCTCTAATTTCTTACCATTCTCGTCATAATGATATAATACTTCTGCTTTACTGACTGCAAATTCATATCCCTCACGACGCATGTTCTCGATCAATACAGATAAATGTAATTCTCCACGTCCAGATACTTTATAGCTGTCCTGATTCTCACTTTCTTCCACACGAAGGCTGACATCCGTATTCAATTCTCTGAACAATCTGTCTCTGATATGTCTTGATGTAACATATTTACCTTCCTGACCTGCAAGAGGGCTGTCATTTACCATAAACTGCATAGAGATCGTTGGCTCTGAGATCTTCTGGAATGGAATTGCTTCTGCTCCATCCACATCACAGATCGTATCTCCAATTGACAGATCTGAGATTCCTGAGATTGCTACAATAGATCCTACCTGTGCATTCTTTACATCTACTTTATCAAGTCCTTCAAATTCATATAATTTTGTGATGCGGACTTTTTCTTTACGTTCTGGGTCATGAGCATTCACTACCATGCATTCTTTGTTGACCGCGATCTCACCATTATCTACTTTACCGATTCCGATACGTCCAACATATTCATTGTAGTCGATCGTACTGATCAATACCTGTAATGGTTTCTCTGGATCACCTTCTGGTGCTTCGATATGTTCAATGATCGTCTCAAATAATGGTTTCATATCTTTCTTCTCACCATCAAGATCTAATGTTGCGAATCCTTCTTTGGCTGATGCAAATACAAATGGACAGTCAAGCTGTTTATCTCCTGCATCTAATTCCATTAATAGTTCTAATGTCTCATCGACAACTTCATCTGGTCTTGCTTCTGGACGGTCTACTTTATTGACACATACGATCACAGACAGATCAAGCTCTAATGCTTTCTTTAATACAAACTTTGTCTGTGGCATTGGTCCTTCAAATGCATCAACAACTAATACAACACCATTTACCATCTTCAGTACACGTTCTACTTCTCCACCAAAGTCAGCATGCCCCGGTGTATCGATGATATTGATCTTGATTCCATTATACATAACTCCTGTATTCTTAGACAGAATCGTGATTCCTCTTTCTTTCTCGATGTCATTTGAGTCCATGACTCTCTCTGCGACTTCCTGATTGTCACGGAAGATTCCACTCTGTTTTAACATCTCGTCTACTAATGTTGTCTTACCATGATCGACATGGGCAATGATTGCAATATTTCTCACATCTTCGCGCTTCATTTATATCCTTCTTTCTAGTATCTTTCTGTATCAGTTTCCATGGCATTTATAAAGCATGCCAAGATTAACTTTCTTATTCTATCACACTCAATGAAAAGTTGCAATTTTATTATTTTGTACCAACGATATTCTTTGGCTTTTCTTCTATTATATGTTATATTTCTTATAGACCAGAAAAGGAGTTGGACATTATGAATTTACACGAACTAATTGATCGTTTGCATAAAGAGCATACATTGACAAAAGAAGAATTTATCACACTTATTAAAGAACGGAACGAAGAAAGCGCATCTTATCTTGCCTCTCTTGCCAGAGAAGAAGCTGTAAATATCTATGGAAATGGTGTTTTTCCACGTGGATTAGTAGAATTTACGAATTACTGCAAAAATAACTGCTATTACTGCGGAATTCAAGGCAGCAATCCGAATGCAAATCGTTACCGTCTGTCAAAAGAGGAAATCCTTTCTGCCTGTGAGAATGGTTACCAGCTTGGATATCGAAGCTTTGTTCTTCAAGGCGGTGAGGATCCTCATTATACAGATGAAGTTATGGTCCCTATCGTGGCAGAGATCAGAAAACGCTACCCTGATTGTGCCATCACACTTTCTCTTGGGGAACGCTCCAAAGAAAGTTATCAAAAATTATATGATGCAGGTGCTGATCGTTATCTGCTTCGACATGAAGCTGCTGACCCAGAGCTTTACCAGAAACTCCACCCAGAAAGTCTTTCTTTAGAAAACCGGATCCAGTGTCTGTGGGATCTAAAAGAAATCGGCTATGCTGTAGGAACTGGATTTATGGTTGGAGCCCCTTATCAGACGGTTGAGAATCTTGCAGACGACCTGCTATTTATCAAGGAACTTGACCCACAGATGGTCGGAATCGGTCCTTTTGTTCCACATCACGATACAAGATTTAAGGAATTCCCTTCTGGAAGTGTGGAACTTACCACATACCTTGTGAGTATTCTTCGTCTGATGAATCCTCATCTTTTGCTTCCTTCCACAACAGCACTTGGTACGATCGATCCTCGTGGAAGGGAAAAAGGAATTCTTGCAGGTGCAAATGTTGTTATGCCGAATCTTTCTCCTGTTGCAGTTAGAAAAGATTATTCTTTATATGACAATAAGATCTGCACTGGAGAGGAAGCTGCTGAATGTGCTGGCTGTCTTGGAAGACGTCTTGCCAGTATTGATTATCAGCTTGTATTCAGCCGTGGAGATTATATCGAATAACCTGCTTACCAGCAGTTAAGAAAGAATCCTTGCATAGGGGATTCCATCGGAATTTCCTATGATATGAAAAAGCGTGTAGAATCTTTGAAATCCTACACGCTTTTATTCTGTCTTTTATCTGTTAAGAAATTATCTTCTTCTGCTCTTTAATAAAAACTCTGGAATGTTGATCTTAGAGCTTTCCTGTTCGATCTCTTTCATCTCAGGTTCAGAAACATAGCTTGTTGTCTGTACTGGCTGTTCTTCCTCCATGACCTTTCCATTATGTAATGGCTGCCCTGAAAATTCCGGAGCCTGCTGTGTCTGCTGTACTGGCTTCTTCGCTGCAGCAAATCCAGTTCTTGCATTCCCTGTAATATCTGCGGATTTGATTCCTGTTGCGATGATCGTTGCACTGATCTGATCTCCAAAATCTGCATTGACTGTACCGAAGATGACATTGACATCGTCTCCTGCTTCGTCTTTTAAGTATTCCACAGCCTGCTGTGCTTCTAACATTCCAACCGCTCCTGCGAAATTGACGATCACATCTGTAGCTCCTGCAACAGTTGTCTCAAGCAATGGACTTTCCATCGCTGTCTTGATTGCTTCAAGTTCTTCGTCTGCAACACCCATACCGATATGTGCAATACCTTTATCTCTCATAACTGTCTGAATATCAGCAAAATCGACATTGATCAATCCTGGGTTGTAGATCATATCTGTAATTCCCTGTACACCCTGCTGCAGTACTTCATCTGCTTTCTTCAGTGCATCTGGGATCGTTGTTCTCTTATCACAGATCTGTAACAACTTGTCATTCGGAATGACGATCATTGTATCCACCTGATCCTGAAGGCGTGCAATTCCTGACATTGCATTGTTCATACGAGGCTTTCCTTCAAATGTAAATGGTTTTGTCACAACTCCAACTGTTAAGATTCCAAGTCCTTTGGAAATCTCTGCAATGATCGGTGCTGCACCTGTACCGGTACCTCCACCCATTCCACATGTTACAAATACCATATCTGATCCCTGAACCAATTCTGTGATCTCTTCACGATTCTCTTCAACCGCTGCTTCCCCGATCTCAGGTTTTGCTCCTGCTCCAAGTCCCTTTGTCAGTTTCTCCCCGATCTGAATCTTTGTTCCTGCTTTACATAAAGATAAAGCCTGTCTATCTGTATTCACACCCACGAGTTCAACACCCTGGACATTCTCATCTACCATTCGGTTTACCGCATTGTTTCCTGCTCCACCGACTCCTATTACTAAAATCCTTGCTTGTGTGTTCTCAACACTAGGCATAATCTCAACCACGTTGTTCCTCCTTCACGCCATCTATGTAAAATGACTCCCTTAAATTCTGTACACTAACTTAATGATACCTTCTTTACTAAGTTTTTTCAACTCTTTTTTGGTTGAAAAACAGCAATTTTGTGGTCCTCGCTAAAGTACTTCATGTCAATAGTTCCACTTTTCCCTTTTACTTTCTTAAGCATCCCTGCTAATTCAGAAATCTTGATATCAATATCCTTTTTATTATAAAGATCAACCGTTATCTTATCGCTGATCAATAAGGCATTTCCATCTTCTTTGATATAAATCTGATCGATCGGAAGATTATATTTATCAATTGCAGTCGTAAGTTCTAAAAGATAAGAAAAAACTTTCTCTTTCTTGACTGGAATCTTCTCCTGCATGACCAATTCATCATATTTAAGTCCAGTAACCAATGGAACATCGTCATATTTCTTTTCATAACTTTCCAATGCATAACCATTTTTATCAAAATAGACATATTTTCCATTATACAGAAGGCATCCAGCCCTCTTTTTTTCTTTTACCTCGACCGTGATCGTATCTGGCCGGTTGATCCTTACATGAATCGAATCTATAAATGGCAGAAGATCTGGTGACGCAATCTTACATTTTAAGAAATATGCAACCGAGTTATCAATATATCCATTCTCTACAACTGCCTTTTTAACTTCTGCTTCTGTATAATAACTTAATCCAGAAATTTTGATCTGTTTTGTTTTACACGTCCCTGCAATGATCACAACCGTAAGGATCAAAACTGCAACGATACCAAGCAGTATTTTCTTCCCTGATAGTTTATGTACTTTATTCTTGTTTTTATGCTCATCCATACGGATGACTTTTTTTTCTTCCATCACACTCACCCTTATCTTATGTGAATTTTCTTAGAAATTGATAATACGATTCCCATTTCGATCATGACAACAAGGATCGATGTACCTCCATAACTGATAAATGGAAGTGGAATTCCTGTCGGTGGGATCGTGTTTGTTACAACGGCGATATTGATGAATACCTGAATTGCGATATGTGTCATAAAACCGATCACAATCAGTGATCCAAATAAGTCTTCTGTATTCAGTGCGATCAAGAGCATCCGAAAGATCAGTGCCACAAACACAAGGATCAGACAAACTGCCCCGAACAATCCTAATTCTTCACAAATGATTGAAAAGATCATATCATTGTGTGATTCTGGAATAAATCCCATCTTCTGCATACTCTGCCCAAGTCCTTTTCCAAAAACCCCACCGGAACCGATCGCATATAATGCCTGCATCGTCTGAAATCCCTTTTTGTGACTTTCTGGATGCAGCCAAATCTGTACACGCTCGTTTCGATAACTATTTGCCGTCAACAGATACACGAACAAGAGTATTATTCCACCGCCTGCTGTTAACATAAGTTCTTTCATCTTCGGACTTACCACAAACAGCATGACACCGATCATCGAACACACGACAAGTGCTGTACTTAAGTTCTGTGTAACGATCAGAGCAATGATCGGGACCGTCGGAAGAACGATCACGATACTATCTTTGAATGTTCGGATCTTATGAGCATTTGCTGATAATCTGTTCGCGAGATAGATCACAACTAGGATCTTAGATACTTCTGATGGCTGAAACTGAAATCCTGCGATGCTGATCCAGCGGACTGCACCCTTCTTTGCTGCACCTATGATCAACACAAGAACTAACAGTACGATACTAGCCCAATAACAGCCATTTCCAAACTTCTCACTTTTTATGATGCGGTAATCTAGTTTACAGCATACAACCATTGCAACCGCACCTAACACTATCGCAACTGCCTGCCTTAACAGCCAGTGATAGGAATTTCCATATGTGACAGTACTCTTATATGAACTTGTACTATAGATCATAACCAGACCAAAACATATCAGAAATATTACCAGAAACAACATCGGATAATCAAAGTATCTTTTGCCGGCCATATATTTTTCTTTGATGCGATTTGCCACTTTTTAGTTCTCCTTTAATTTTCTGACACAATCTTTGAAGATATCTCCCCTGACTTCATAATTCGGGAACATTCCCCAGCTTGCACATGCAGGTGATAATAAAACTGCTTCTCCATCTTGGGCTTTTCCTGCAATGTATGAAACTGCTTCTTCCATAGAATCAACAAACTTGATCTTATCAAATCCATGTGTTTTTGCACAATCAGCGATCTTTGGTGCTGTTACACCCATCAAGATCAGTTCTTTAACTTTTCCGTCAAATGCTTCGATCCACTCATCATATGTAGATTTCTTGTCATATCCACCACCGATCAGCCATGTTGGGCGGTTCATTGCTTTGATTCCTTTGATCGCTGCATCTGGATTCGTTCCTTTAGAATCGTTATAGTATGCAACACCTTTCACTGTATCCACATATTCAATACGATGTTCTACACCTTTAAACCTCTTGATTCCTTCTTTGATATATGAAACTGGAACTCCCATAGAATAAGTCACTGCGATCGCTGCTAAAATATTTTCATAATTATGGTCTCCTAACAGATTCACATCATCTAATGTACATACGATCTGTTTCTTTCCATTTTCTTCGATGATAAATGCATCACCTTCCATGGAAACCCCTTCTTTTATTTTATGATGCAAACTGAAAAACAGAACTGTTCCATTCGCTCTGTCTGCCATAGCTCTTGTTGTATCATCTTCATAATTTAATACCATTACCTGGTCTTTTGTCTGGTTTTTTCCAATGGATTCTTTTGTCTGTGCATAAACTTCTACTGTACCATGACGATCCAAATGATCTGGTGTGATATTAAGAACTGCACATACATCCGGTTTAAAATCAACGATCGTTTCTAACTGGAAACTGCTGATCTCTGCAGTTGTTACACTGTCCTCTTTTGTATCAAGCGCAACACTTGTATAAGGAATTCCGATATTTCCGACAACAAAACTGCTTTCATAATATCCTTTCATGATCTCTCCAGTCAGCGCTGTTGTCGTTGTCTTTCCGTTGGTTCCTGTGATCGCTGCGATTCTTCCTTTGGATGCCTGATATGCTAATTCAATCTCACTCCATACTGGCTTTTCCTGATCACGAAACATCTGTGCGATCGGTGCATTTACTGAAATCCCAGGACTTAACACTAATAGATCGAACTTACTTACATCTTCTTTTGTGATATTTCCTAAGATCAATGGAATCTCTTTCTTTTCATATAATTTCTCATAAAGTGCCTCTTTCTCAAGGTCTTCCTTTCCATCATACAGACTGACATCTGCACCTGTTTTTAAAAGCAGATTGACAGAACCAATTCCACTTTTTCCTGCTCCTGCTACTAAAAATTTCTTGCTTGTATCTATCATTTCTTTCTCCTTACTAAATCGCTACCAGTCCGATCAGGCAACAAACTGCCGTGGTAATCGCAAAGATTGCTACAACCTTTGTTTCTGGCCATCCTGACAATTCAAAATGATGATGGATCGGTGCCATTTTAAATAATCTTTTTCCTTTTGTCATTTTAAAATATAATACCTGTGCCATAACAGATAATACCTCGATCATATAGATCAATGCAACAATTGGGATAAATAAAGACAGGCGAAGCATCAATGCTGTTGCTGCCACAAATCCCCCAAGTGCAAGCGAGCCTGTATCTCCCATAAACACTCTCGCCGGATATACATTAAATACTAAAAAACCAAGAAGTGAGCCAACCGTCGCACAAGATACCGGCCAGATTCCAGCTGCCAGATCATTATGCCCCATTCCAATGGCTGCCACTGTAAAAAATGTTGCGATCAATACCGTAACACTTGATGCAAGTCCATCCAATCCATCCGTAAAATTAGCTCCATTCACAGTTCCTAACAAAATGATAAAAACCGCTGGGATAAAAAATACTCCAAGGTTTAAATATTTACCATGTGTAAAAGGAATCAGCATCGAAGTTCCTGTCTGCGTGTAATTTATCAAATAATACGCAAAGATTCCTGTGACTATGATCTGCCCAAACATCTTCTGCCAGGCCCGCAGTCCCAGGTTCCTTTTCATAACTACCTTGATGTAATCATCGATAAATCCGATAAATCCAAATCCCAGCGTCACAAACAGCACCGGGATGATCATCGGATATCTTCTAACATAAAATAACGATGCGATTACGATTCCAAGTAATATGATCAGTCCTCCCATCGTCGGAGTCCCTGATTTCTTCAGATGTGATTCGGGTCCTTCTCCCCGGATAAACTGACCGAATTTTAATTTGTGTAAATACCTGATCATCATCGGGCTAAGAAGTACGCTGATAAAAAAGGCAATTAAAACTGGTTTTACAATACCATAATTCATGTCGCCACCTCATTTGTTCTTGTTTCGTCTACGGTTCTTTTTTATCTGGCGTATATTCTTTATAAATCCCCATGTATGGAAGTGCAGTTTGAAACACACTTCTCATCACAGGGGCTGCGATCGTTCCTCCATAATAAGTTCCATATGGTTCATCGATCAACACGATCCCAATGATCGCAGGATTGTCTGCTTTCGCAAATCCTAAAAAAGAAGAAATATATTTTCCATTTCCTCTTGGAAGTTTCTCACTGGTTGCCGTCTTTCCCCCAATGGAAAAACCATCCATCCGGCAGTTTCTTCCTGATCCATCGGAAACAACTGCTTCTAACAATTCTTTCATCGTCTCCGATGTCTGTTTTTTTATGACACCTTCTTTCACTGAATAAAAAAAAGCTTTTAATCTTGTTCCATCCTGCTTCTGAACATATCTTCCAAAATGCGGTGTGATCAGCTTCCCGCCGTTGATCACCGCACTGACTGCTCTTAACAGCTGTAACGGTGTGATCTGTATGGACTGTCCAAAAGACATCGTTGCAAGTTCAACTGCACCGACATTCTTCTTTTGATGCATGATCGAAGATGCTTCTCCAGGAAGGTCGATCCCTGTTTTCTCAAACAGTCCAAGCTGGCGGAATGTCTGATACATTCCATCCACACCAACTCTGGCACCGACATCCATAAATACTGGATTACAGGAATTCATAACACCTTCTTTAAATGTCTCACTTCCATGTCCTCCGACTTTGTGACACCGGATCTTGCGATCCTCCACAATCCGAAATCCTGGACAATTAAAATGATCATTCACGCTGACTTTCGATGATTCCAGTCCTGCAGTCGCCGTTACGATCTTAAAGATTGATCCCGGTTCATAAGTATCATTTAAACAGGAATTCCGCCACTTCTTATTGAGATATTCCTGTTGTTTCTTACTATTTGCCTTTCTTTTCTTTGCTGACAAAGAAAAAGGATCATTCAGATCATATTCTGGAACATTGACCATTGCATAGATTTCTCCATTCTGTGGATTCATCAAGATCATGGATACCTGTTTTGCCTTCTTCTCTTTCTTCACCTTCTTACATGCCTGCACGGCATAATTTTGCAGATTCACATCAAGCGAAATATAAAGATTCCCTCCGGCAACTGGTTCTTCCCTCTCTTCATATGCTCCATCGATTTCTATGCCGCTTCCATCTGTCAGTGTCCGGATCCTTCCGGACTTTCCTTTAAGATATCGATCATAAAAAACCTCCAGTCCAATGATTCCCTGGTTATCTCCTCCTGTAAATCCAAGAACTTTCGATGCCAGGTTATTATATGGATATACTCTTTTGTAATCTTCATCCACCTTGACCCCGTCAAGTTTAAACTTACGGATACGGTCTGCGATGTCTTTTTCTACATTACTTTTAATTTTTTCCCTTACTGAATTTTTATATACTTTTTTTCGGATCAAAGATTCTTTGATCTTAAGATTCTCAGATAAGACCTTTATTACTTTTTCCCTGTCGATCACCTGAGAATATATCACAGAGATCGAATAGACTGCTTTGTTCGAAGCGATCTTTACGCCATTTCTGTCGTAAATACTGCCTCTTGGCGCTTTAATCTCCCGGTCTCTTTGATGCAGGTTTCTGGCTAAACTTAAATATTTATCCGCCTGAGCGATCATCACATAAGAAAGTTTTATCGTCACAACCAAAAACCCTGTGAAAAATGCAGCCGTGACAAGCAACAGTTTTTTCTTTGCTTTCGTCCTCATTTTATCTCCATGATCCCTGTCTTAATATAAAGATTATGAAAATAAAATGATGATATTACTTTTTGCTGCTTTTCGCAACATTTAATTCCTTGAGTGATCCTTCTAACACCTTCTTTGCGATCTCAACTGCAAGTCCTGTATTCGTCTGAGAATCCCTCTGAATCTCATCGATCACAACATAAACTAGCACCTGTGGATTCTCCACTGGAGAAAATCCACAAAAAGATACGATATAAGTTCCTGCACTTCTTGGAATCTTCTGTGCAGTACCAGTCTTACCACCAGCTGTATAATCTTTCATCTTTGCCTTTGTTCCAGTTCCTGAATCAACAGTTTCTTTCATGTATTTTCTTAATTTATCCGATGTCTCTTTTGAGATCGTCTGTTTCACTAACGTCGGCTCTATATTGCTGACAACTTCTCCATTACTGCTTCGAAGTTGTTTGACCACATGCGGTTTGTAATAATTTCCTCCATTGATCAGAGAACAAAATGCACTTCCCATCTGGATCATAGAGCAGTTAAATGACTGTCCAAAAGAACTTGTGGCAAGATCTGCGGCTGTCATATCTTTTGCATCATGAAGAAGCGATGCTGTCTGTGCTTCTCCAGGAAGATCGATCTCTGTCTTATTCCCAAAATTGAAATTCTTCTGATATCTTGCGAATACATTCTTGCCTTCTTTGGATGCAATCTGCATCAATGCATCATTGCACGATAATGAAATACTCTGAGACAACGTGATCAATCCATGTCCGCTTCTATGAGAACAGTGAATAGTATGCGGTCCAACCTTCTGGTATCCATCACAATAATAAGTTTCATTGCCCTTTAAGATTCCTTCTTCAAGACCAGCTGCTACCGTAAATGGCTTATATGTTGAACCTGGTTCAAATGCATTTGATACAATTGGATTCTTCCAGATTTCATTAAATGCTTTTGTCTTTTCTTTCTCACTCATCTTATTAACTTGACTTTGTGAGTATTTCTTTAAGAGATTTTTATCATCTCTTGGGCTTTCCAGATTATAGGAAGTAGAATTTGCCATTGCATAGATCTCTCCATTATTGGGATTCATCACAAGAATGCTGCTTCCCTTACTTCCATATTTCTTTTCAAACTTAGAAAGCTGATCTTCTGCCAGTTTCTGAATATTGGAGTCAATCGTTGTGACAACTGTTTTCCCATTCTCTGGCTCCACAATGGAGCTATCCTGTTCTAATTCTTCGTTTAAATATTTATATTTTCTTCCATCGACGCCTGATAAAGTACTGTTATAATACTGCTCGATCCCTCCAGTTCCGATCGTACCGTCTGATACAAAGCCAATGACCTGGCTTGCCAGTGACTGATTCGGATAACGACGTTTGTATTTTTCATTAAATACGATCCCTGAGACATTCTCTGCTTTGTCTGAAGCGATAAAATCTTTCAGATCTGCGATCTGGCTATAAGAAAGTTCTTCTCGATATACAGAATAGTAAGAATCTTTATGTCTTTTTATAAATTTTAACAGCTTATCTTCATCTAACTTCATATATTTATGAAGTGCATCAATGGTTGATTTCTGTACCTCTTCGGATCTTAAAATATTCTTTGGTTCTAAAACCAATGTATACATCTTCTGGCTGGTTGCTAATGTATTTCCATCACGATCTAAGATATCTCCCCTTTTATACGGAAGCGTTTCACTAGAATAATTCTGCTGTGATAATACCTGTCTTTTGTAAATTCCGTTCTTAAATATACTAAAATAGATCAATCTTCCAATCAGTAGAACAAAAAGAAGTGCTATGATTCCGCACGCGATCATCGTACGTCGTTTCATAGCATCATTTAATCGTTTGATAGGTTTTCTTCTTTTCTTCAAGTTTGCCACCTCTTAGTCTGCTTTTGGTATCTTCCCGTACTGGCGTATGTATTCTGCATCCTGGCTCTCATAACGAAGAGTATGTTTGGAATCTGGTTTCACCATTCCATATTTCTTTGCCGCAGTTTCTACAGTATCAAAACGAATACTCTGTTCAATCTCAAGATTCAGATCTTCATTCTCTACCTGCAGCGTGTTCAACTGTGTCTTTGCATCCGTAAGAGCCGCTTTTTGATTCAAAACTTTCGTACGCTCTGACAGATAAAAGAAACTTGCAACTGCGATCACACAAAGTCCCGCAACTAATACCTTGATAAAGGCCAGATCGATTGACATTGCTCTCTTCTGATTCTGTCTTGTTGACTCCTTTACCTGATGTTCTCTTCTTGGTCTTGTCTTCCTTGGCTGTCTGCGCACTGGCTCTGCAGCAAGATCTTCTATCTTCCTTGCTGTGTTGCCATAGATCATGTTATATCGTTCTTGTCTCGTCTTGTCCATTGATACTCTCCCTTATTCTGCCCTTTCAAATACTCGAAGCTTGGAACTTTTTGCTCTCTTATTGTACTCTAGTTCTTCTTCCCCTGGAATGATTGGTTTTCTTGTTAACTGTTTTCCTTTCGATACGTTGCCACATACACATACTGGGAAGTTTGGCGGGCATGTACAAGGATTCTCATTCTTCTTAAAAGCTCGTTTGACGATACGGTCTTCTAAAGAATGGAAGGTAATGATACATAATCTTCCACCTGGATTTAAAAGATCGATCATCGCATCAATGCTGTCTTTCAATACGTCTAATTCTCTGTTACATTCGATACGGATCGCCTGAAATGTCTTCTTCGCCGGATGTCCTCCAACGGCTCTGACTTTCATCGGAATCGCACCTTTGATGACTTCTATTAACTGTCCGGTCGTTTCGATCGGACTTTCTTTTCTCTTATTCACGATATGTTTTGCAATGTTCTTTGCAAATTTCTCTTCGCCGTAGTCTCTGATTATATGGAATAGTTCCATCTCGGAATATTCATTGACAATATCTCTTGCAGTCAGTGACTGTCTCTGATCCATTCTCATATCAAGCGGAACATCTTCTCTGTAAGTAAATCCACGTTCCTTCTCATCTAACTGAAAGGATGATACCCCAAGATCTAACAAGATTCCATCGACATGTTCGATTCCAAGATCATGTAACACTTTCGGCATGTTTACATAATTATCACGCACGATCGTTACTTTGTCCTTAAACGATTCTAACCGCTTCGTGCTTGCAGCAATCGCATCCGCATCCTGGTCGATCCCGATGTATCTTCCTTTCTCTGATAGTTTCTGGCATACATGATATGCATGTCCGCCTCCGCCCAGAGTCCCATCCACATAGATTCCGTCTGGTTTAATATGTAGTTCTTCGATCGTTTCGTCTAATAAAACGGAAATGTGTTTAAATTCCATAATCCACCTAACTTATATGCTTAATCCTAATTCCTGCATGCTGGCTGCAATATCATCCATATCCTCATAAGAATTGTTCTCAATCCACTTCTCCTTACTCCAGATTTCGATGCGGTCAGCCATTCCTGTTAATACAACTTCTTTCTTCATCTGGGCAAATTCCCGAAGTGTCGCTGGGACCAAGGTTCTTCCCTGCTTGTCCATCTCACATGGAGCTGCCCCTGCCATGAAAAATCTCGAAAACTTTCTGGCATCTTTATTAATAAGTGGCAAAGTTTTTAGCTTCCCTTGAAAACTTTCCCATTCGTTTTGTGGGAACACAAACAGGCATCCATCCAATCCCTTTGTCATCACAAATTCCTGACCTAATTCTTCCCGGAATCGTGAAGGAATGATCAGCCTGCCTTTTGCATCAATCGTGTGATTAAATTCCCCCATAAACATGGACATCACCACTTTCCACCACTTCTTACCACTTATAAATTTCATTTTATACGATAGACTTATAAATTGCAAGGAATAATCCACAATCAAATCTTAGTTTTTTCTTAGAAATCCTTGTTTTTTTGCACAAAAAAGAAGGGATTCCCTAAAAGTGGTTTTATTTCCCTTCTTTTTGTGTCTTATTTCGTTATTTTCTTCCTTTTATATATGATAAATGCCGTTCCAAATACTGCAAGGATCAGTGCTAAAATCTGGGATACCCTGATCCCTGTAGATCCGATCATCAGGGAATCGGTCCTTAATCCTTCAATCAAAAATCTTCCGATTCCATAACCAATACAATAAATGGCAATCAATTCTCCATCAAATTTCTTTCTCTTCGTAAAAAAGAAAATGATCAACAGTAGTAAAACAAGATTCCACATAGATTCATATAAGAATGTCGGATGTACCTGAATAAAGGTTGCTGCTTCATTTCCAGATACAACATAAGTTGCCTTATCATACAATCCATTGGATACGATCTCATCAATCCTTCCGTGTTCAATAAAGAAATTTGTCGGAATCTGCATTGCAAATAAACTGTTAGTATATGATCCAAACGCTTCTCTGTTAAAGAAATTGCCCCATCGTCCAAGAATCTGACCGACAAGCAGCCCTTTTACCGCCACATCTCCAAACTGAAGCATAGATAAATGTTTCTTCTTGCAGAAGATATATAATGTGATTGCACCTGCGATCACACCTCCATAAATTGCAAGTCCTCCATTTCTGATCTGTATGATCTCTGACAAATGATTCTTATAATAATCCCATGAAAAGATCACATAATAGAGTCTTGCTCCTACGATCGCCGGAATGATCATCGTGATCAGATAGTCAAAGACTAATTCCGGATCAAATTTATTTTCATGTTTTGCTGCGTAATAAGAAACGATCAATCCAAGCAAGAATCCTGTTGCAATGATCATTCCATAATATTTGATCTCAAACCCTCCAATATTGATTCCATCACCGACATTTTTCAGTACGATCCCTAAATGTGGGAATCTGATTTGATGTTCCATCACTTTTCTTCCTTTCTAAAGCCTCGTTTTGTCTCTTCTTTGTTTTGTTACTCAAATCAAAGATATCTTATCCCATTTCTCTTTTCTTTTCAAGTCGCTTATGGTAAACTATCTACAGTATGACCTTGGATATTTTTTCAAGGTCTGTTTTAAGAAATACCCATGAGAAAGGAAATTAATAGATTATGAAATTAGGAATCGTTGGATTACCAAACGTCGGAAAGAGTACATTATTTAACTCTTTAACAAAAGCCGGTGCTGAATCCGCTAACTATCCATTCTGTACGATCGACCCTAATGTGGGAATCGTAACAGTTCCAGATGCTCGTGTTGATTATCTGGCTGAGAAATACCATTCAAAGAAAGTGATCCCTGCAGCGATCGAATTCGTTGATATCGCAGGTCTTGTGAAAGGAGCTTCCAAAGGGGAAGGTCTTGGAAACCAGTTCCTTGCAAATATCCGTGAAGTCGATGCGATCGTTCACGTTGTTCGTTGTTTTGATGATGGAAATATCGTTCACGTTGATGGTTCTGTAAACCCACTTCGTGATATCGAAACGATCAACTTCGAGCTGATCTTCTCTGATATCGAAGTGTTAGACCGTCGTATCGCAAAATCAACAAAAGGATCAAGAAATGACAAATCTCTTGCTCACGAAGTTGAATTCTTATCTAAAGTGAAAGCTCATCTGGAAGATGGAAAGCTTGCTAAGACATTTGAAGTCGATGATGAAGAAGATCAGGAAATCTTAAATTCCTGCAACCTGTTAACGATCAAACCAGTCATCTTTGCTGCGAACGTTAACGAAGATGAACTTGCTGGAGAAGATAACGATTATGTAAAAGCTGTCCGTGAGTATGCTGCAGACGTTGATGCGAAAGTATTCGTTGTATGTGCTCAGATTGAACAGGAAATCTCTGAATTAGATGATGATGAGAAGAAAGAATTCTTAGAAGATCTTGGATTAGAAGAATCTGGTCTTGAAAAACTGATCTCTGCCAGCTACTCTCTTCTTGGACTGATCAGTTTCTTAACTTCCGGAGAAGACGAGACACGTGCTTGGACGATCAAAGAAGGTACAAAGGCTCCTCAGGCTGCTGGTAAGATCCATACAGACTTTGAGCGTGGATTTATCTGTGCTGAGGTTGTTTCTTTTGAAGATCTTAAGGAGTATGGTACAATGCAGGCTTGTAAGGAGAAAGGGCTTGTACGTCAGGAAGGAAAAGAATATGTTGTTAAAGATGGGGATATTATTGTGTTCCGCTTTAATGTTTAATTTATAGTTTCTTTACCATAGACTTTGAGTATATAAGATATCATAACAATCAAATAGTTCCCGTCCACAACACGCGTTTTATTCATCATTTTTGACCGATCGCTGATTCGCCGACATTCCTTGTATAACTCGCTTATGGAAGTCCAAAATGACTTCCATATCGCTCAGACAATACACCATGTCGGCTGCGAATCGGTCAAAAATAATGATAAAACGCTAATCGTTGTGGACGGGAACTATTTGATTGTTATGATATCTTACATACTTGAAGTTTATTGGAAAGAACTATTGAATAATAAAATGTGTTGGTTATATCACAACTGTTTCCCTAAAACTAATACTGTCCTCTTTAATGTATTATTTTATGAATCACATTTTTTACTATTTTAAATATAGCTGTATATAGTACCACTCCAATAACTACTGTGATAAGTTGTATAATTAGATCTGGTATTAACATTTCTTTCCCCTCTATTTAGCTTCTTCTGCTTCCCAGATAATGATGTTTCCTTCATCTTTACCGGAGTGTTCTTTTTTTAGTTCCCTGACTTGTTGCTTTGTTACTTTTCCTTTGGCTTTGTCTTTGATCGTTACACCTTGGTATTTATTTGTTGTAACTGTGTCTTCTTTCTGCTTGGCAAAGTTGGTTTTGTTTTGTCCATAAGTTGTGCCTACGCTGTATAGTGCAGCTGTTAGGCATACCCCTGCAAGTAGTATTGATAATTTTTTCATATCTTATTCTCCTTAATGTTTTATACTATAGTATCTCATATTTTTCATGGAATATCAAATCCCTAATATCTAATAGTTTTTCGACTTATTACCGCACACACAATGGATGCAGCAAGCATTGGTATAATACTATCTTGGCTTAAAATCTGAATAAAATTTCCAATGAAGCAAACAATCATAAATATACTGATTATTTTCGCTGTTTTAGCACCATAGTCTTTTGGATGTCTATGTGCTATAGCCCAGCTGATGACTGCTAGTATTATACATGGGATCATTGTGTAATGGATGCCGTTATATGACAATATATATCCACTATTTCCTGACCAACTGTTGAGACTCAAACTATCCAAAATCATATCTCCAATTGACACCGTCTTCTCATAAAATGGGATACTTAGAAATCCATTGATCATAACCAGTACCAATGCCTCTGTTCCAAATCCTAATTGCTTTTTCAAAAGAATTTTTTGCAACAGGTTCTCTAGGATATACCCGATCAGAAATCCTAATGTATTAAAAATGATATCATCAATATCACCAATTCTTCCTGCAAATACAACTTGTACAAACTCGATCATCAAAGATATCAATGCCCCTGCAATTATTGCTTTTCCATAGTTCCATTTTATTTTCTTTATAAATATGGGAACAAAAAGTCCCATTGGCAGAAACATTAATGTATTTAACAGCATCAATTTCCAGCTTTCATTCACAAATGGTACAATATTCCAGGCTGTAAATCCTCCATATGACCATGATGTGATATCTAATACTCTCGTGACCATGCCAACGGTTGCTATGTAAACCAAAAATATGTATTTTATGATCCATCCTGGCTGACATATAATCTTTTTATTATATCGTAAATAGTAAATTGTGCTTATGACTGCAAATGCAATCGTTGCCATAACAATAGCTTGAGCTAGATAACTACTCCCAAGCAGAATCTTCTCCATCATGTTCTTTTCTCCTTTAATCCAATCATTCCTGCACATAACAAAAATACTATTATCATATAAGCCACAAAATCAGAAGAATATATTTGAATTATTTTTATGTGTTTAGGAAACAAGAACCGCAAAAATACATTTGCAAATATACTCCCACTTGTACATAGGGCTACTGTTTTATATACCAATGTTTTCACTTTTCTTGTATTCACAGCCAGTACTTTATATACAACGATGAATTCTAGTAGCAAATTTAAACTCATGAATATCAATGCTTTTTCAGTTGTCATTGGTAATAAATTATTTGATTTCCATTTCATCTGCGGTATCACATAACGATAACCTGTCTCCCTGCGTATTCTTTTTAGCAAATTACTTATTTGACGATACTCTTTCTCATTCTTATAACAAAAATAACCTGAACATTTTACTGACATTAATATTTTTTCATTCTCTTGTTTCATTGTTTTCATTTTACTTACTGTTGGCATAATCAATGTTTCATCAAGATTTAATTCCGATGACAACCTAGTATTCTTATGTAAAAACCCAACAATTTTAAACGTACAATTTTCAGTTCCCAAATATCCTGCCTTAATTTTCTGATTCAAATGAAAAACTTTTTGATAATCATATCCTGCAATTAATGGAATCTCTTGATTCAAAGGTCTTTGATACTCTTTTAAAGTAAAGCAACGACCTTTTTCAATATGTTGTTCTATCTTCTTTTCACTTATCATTTTCTCTGGCATCTGAAGTACAGTTAAATTTGTAAGATATCCATCTTCCGTTTTGTCATTATATGATCCAGATGCAAGTTTTTCATTCCCACGAAAATATTCATGATAAGATAGAATCTGTCTGGAATATTCTCTGTATAACTCTGCTTTTTTTAATTCTTTATATACTTTTTTTAAAATACTGAGAGAGTTTTTCTGATGAAGGAATTCCATATAGCTAGAATTTCTATTATCATATTCATCCGATAACTTCCATACTCCAGGGTATTCTATCTCCACTTGTTCATTATGACGATCAATCTTATTTTGATACGAATATATAATAATTCCCAGTAAACACCCAATGCTTAATATATAAAATACCATAAAACGAACTACATATTTCCTCATTTATCATTTCTCCACACAAATCGCTATTCCTATTTTTATTTTCTTTTTATAACGATTTTCAACGAATACTTTATATTTTCCATCTTTTTTCACATAAAAGTCATGTATAATATCGACCGCATGCATCACATATCGTTCTTTTCCTGTCCCATCTATAATTCCTGCTACAAAATCCTTATCCTCTCTTTGTATTTCTTGAGATGAAAAAACGGTCAAATCAATTTTCTCGCCTTTTTTTAATTCCAGCTCTTTTGTTTCTAGCCTTGTTTTTGCGTTTAATGGCTGAACTACATCTATTTCTTCTCCTTTTTTGATATTTTGTTTTAGCTTTGTAACTGCTAAGTTTGTCCCGATCCTTTTTGCAGTATATTCTTTCAAATCCATTGTATATTCTGTCTCTTCTTCAGGAAGATCCTCTTCTATTTCCGTTGCCCAGACTGTCTCTACATAAATTTTATGATAGCCGATCGTGCTTAGAATAATTACCGCAACGACCACAAAGGATAATCCTATACAAAGGAATGTTCCTGCCATTACATTCCTTGTGTTTTTGTTTTCAATTGATTTAATTCTCAAAATTCGTGTCTTTAATTGGCTTTTGTCTTCTCCTAATGCTGCGCACAGATATGCACCTTTTGCAAATGGTGATATCCCGATTTCACAGATCGTCGTAAAATATCTTTTTTTGCTTTTCATAATTGTGGTTGATTCTAAATCGCAGTATGTTTCATTCCAGCTGTCTACATCCATATCTAATTGCTTTACCAATGGATTCCACCAATGAATGACCCTTACAAGTCCGCATAACTGTTTCCACAAAATATCTTTGTGCTTACAGTGAATCAACTCATGGATGCATATAATCTTTAATTCTTCTTTGTTATATTCTCTTTCTGGAAGCAAAATCATCGGTTTTAGAAATCCGCAAATAATCGGTACTGCCAACCCATATACGGTTTTAATTTCGACATTTCTACGAACACCTACTTCTTCTTTCCATTGATTCTTACAATCTAAAATAGATTTACTGCATACACATGCCCTCTTTCGTAATTGATTCATTTGTGTCTGAATACGTATTGTTTTCACTATGGCTTTTAAAAATCCAATCGTCCAAATGATTCCTACAACAAAAAATACCCATCCTACCAATGGAGACAGTGCAAACATTGTATAATCTTCTTCATATACATAATAAATGAAATAGATCAATACAATTACGATTGGCATCAGAAATGATAAAACTGCTCCTCTTAAAACAGTAATGCACATACTGATCAGTCCTTTTCGCTCTAGTTGTTGCCTTATCTTGCGAAAGCAAAGATACGAAATACTTCCCACCAAACCATTCAGCAGTATCATACTGATGACATAAATATATATTTTTTTAATCATCCAAATCATTGATCAAATCCTTTAATTCTTCTTTCTCTTCTTTTGATATTGTGTGTGTTAACGTCTGAACCAATTCCTTCACCGACCCATCATGCCAGAAATCCTTCATCAATTCCATCTGTTCTTCACGATACATTTCTTCTGTGATCTTTGCTGTGATATAGCTGTAATTGCCTTTCACTTGTGTATCTACAAATCTTTTTTTCTTTAATTTTGTGATATATGTCTTTACTGTGCTTCTTGTATATTTCCTATCATATACTTGATCTAGATAATCAATAATTTCATATACCGTAATCCCATCCCCAAGTTTCCAAATACTTTTCATGATAAGTATTTCTACTTCTGATAATTCTATTAATTTCATTGTTCTTCCTTCTATCTAAACTGGTTATTATTATAACCATTATATAAATCAAGCTTGTCTTTGTCAAGATTAGTGATAATTATAACGAATTTGTATACAAAAACTATCTTTGATTTTTCACTTTTGTCTTTTTCTCAGCCTTCGCATATCCATTTTTATTGACTCATACATATTCAACACGCTAAAAAAAGCCAAATAAAAAATCCGACCCAAGGAAGTCTGGTCAGATTTTCTAGCTTTGTTATGTTTTGTTTTTGTTTTATGTTAGTTAGTCTTAACTAACTGTTATTATAATATCCTATCTTGGATGTTTTGTCTACCTTTATTTTTGAGAAACTTTCTCAATACCAAGGATCTTTTCTGCCTTTGCTACAGCTTCTTCGCTTGGCGGATTTACGCCTTCTAATGGGTATTTTATTCCTAATTTTTCCCATTTAAAGAGTCCAAGTGTATGGTATGGCAAGATTTCTACTCTCTTAACTGTTTTTAGTCCATCGATAAAATGTTTTAAGTCTGCTAGTCCTTCTTCATCGTCTGTTAAGTCTGGGACAAGCACGTGACGAATCCACAGATTTATTCCGAGGTCTGAGATTTCCTGTGCCATTGCTAAAATATTACTGTTTGGACAGCCTGTCAATTTCTTATGTTTTTCCTCGTCCATTTCTTTTAAGTCTAGAATGACAAGGTCAGTGTATTTCATTAATTCTAACCATTTGCTGTGAAATGGTTCTTCTTTTGTATATGGATTAGCAGAGGTATCAAGTGCAGTATGGATTCCTTCTTGTTTTGCCAATTTAAAAAATTCGATCAAGAACTCGATCTGTAGAAGGGGTTCTCCACCGCTAACTGTAATTCCTCCATCACTTCCCCAGTACATGCGGTAACGCAAAGCCCTCTTTAAGAGGGCTTCTGCCTGCCAGTCTTCACCACAGTTTTCCTGCCAAGTCTCCGGATTGTGACAATATTTGCATCTCATCCGGCAGCCTTGCATGAAAGCGATAAACCGCACACCTGGACCATCCACGAGACCAAAAGTCTCGATGGAATGGATTTTTCCGGTTATTTTTTCATTCATAGTTTTATTCCACTAATTACATTGTTGCATGGCATGTTCTGGAAATAACGTCCATCTGCTGTTCTCTTGTTAAGTCGATGAACTTAACTGCATATCCAGATACACGGATCGTAAAGTTTGCATATTCTTCTTTTTCAGGATGTTCCATCGCATCGATCAGTTTTTCTTTACCAAATACGTTTACATTTAAGTGGTGAGCTCCCTGATCAAAGTATCCGTCCATAACATTTACAAGATTGTTGATCCTTTCGCCTTCTTCATGTCCTAATGCATCTGGGTTGATCGTCTGTGTATTAGAAATACCATCTAATGCCCATTCATATGGAAGTTTAGCTACAGAGTTTAAGGATGCTAATAATCCATTCTGTTCTGCTCCATAACTTGGGTTTGCTCCTGGTGCTAAAGGTTCTCCTGCTTTTCTACCATCTGGCATTGTTCCTGTTGCTTTTCCGTATACAACGTTAGATGTGATCGTAAGGATAGATGTTGTAGGCTCAGAGTTTCGATATGTGTGATGTTTTTTGATCTTAGCTAAGAATGTTCTTAACAGCCATACTGCGATATCATCAGCTCTGTCATCATCGTTTCCGTATTTAGGGAAGTCTCCTTCGATTTCATAGTCTACAACTAATCCATCTTCATCACGGATCGCTTTTACTTTTGCATATTTGATCGCACTTAAAGAGTCAACTGCATGAGAGAATCCTGCGATTCCTGTTGCAAATGTTCTTTCAAGTTCTGTATCCATTAATGCTAATTCCGCTGCTTCATAGTAATATTTGTCATGCATATACTGGATCAAGTTTAATGTGTTCACATAAAGATCTACTAACCAGTCCATCATAACATCATATTTCTCCATAACTTCGTCATAGTCTAAATATTCAGACATGATTGGTTTGTAAGAAGGTCCTACCTGCTGTTTTGATTTGCAGTCCACACCACCGTTGATCGCATATAATAAGCATTTTGCAAGGTTTGCTCTTGCACCAAAGAACTGCATTTCCTTACCAGTCTTAGTTGCAGATACACAGCAACAGATTGCATAATCATCTCCCCATACTGGTTTCATAACATCATCATTTTCGTACTGGATAGAACTTGTACGAATAGAGATATCAGCTGCATATTTCTTGAAGTTTTCTGGAAGATCAGATGAATATAATACCGTGATGTTTGGTTCTGGAGATGGTCCCATGTTCTCTAATGTATGCAAGAAACGGAAGTCAGTCTTTGTAACCATGGAACGTCCATCCACGCCGATACCAGCAAGGTCAAGTGTTGCCCATACTGGATCTCCTGAGAATAACTGGTTGTAAGAAGGAATTCTTGCGAATTTTACCATTCTGAATTTCATTGTTAAATGATCGATCATTTCCTGAGCTTCTTCTTCTGTGATGATTCCTTTGTCAAGGTCACGCTGGATATAGATATCAAGGAATGTAGCGACACGTCCGATACTCATGGCAGCTCCATTCTGAGTTTTGATCGCTGCTAAGTATCCAAAGTACATCCACTGGATTGCTTCTTTTGCAGTTTTCGCTGGTCTTGAAATATCAAATCCATAGATCTGAGCCATTTCTTTCATACCTTTTAATGCTTTTTTCTGTTCTGCAATTTCTTCACGAAGACGGATCACATCATCTGTCATCACACCACATCCACAGTTTGCAAAATCATTTTCTTTTTCTTCTAATAAGTAGTCAATTCCGTATAAAGCAACACGACGATAATCACCTACAATACGACCACGTCCATAAGTATCTGGAAGACCTGTGATGATCTTGTTATGTCTTGCTTTTTTCATTTCTGGTGTGTAAGCATCGAAAACAGCTGTGTTATGAGTCTTTGAATATTTTGTAAAGATTTCATGTAATCTTTCGCTTGGTTCATAACCATAGTTACGACAAGATTCTTCTGCCATTTTGATACCACCATATGGCATAAATGCACGTTTTAATGGTTTGTCTGTCTGAAGACCAACGATCTGTTCTAAATCTTTTGTTTCTTCACTGATATAACCAGGTCCATGAGAAGTTAAAGAAGATACGATATCTGTATCCATGTCAAGAACTCCACCTTTTTTTCGTTCTTCTTTCTGAAGTCCCTGTAAGATACCCCATAGCTTATCTGTTGCTTCTGTAGATCCTGCAAGGAAGCTTTCGTCTCCATCATAAGGTGTGTAGTTTTCCTGGATGAAATCTCTTGTATTGATTTCTTCCTTCCAGATTCTACCTTTAAATCCTTCCCATTCTTCAAACTGTTTCATTTTGAAAACTCCTCCATTTCTTTTGGATTAAAATTATTATAAAAACTCCTTTGGTTAGTTCTATCTAACTCAATTACATTATAGCAAAAATAAAATTGAATACAATATACTTAACCGATAAACTTTCTCGTTAAATAAATAACAACTCCTGTTTTTCATATTTTTTTGCATACAAAAACAGTATATGGTCCAAAAAATTATACTTCAGACCATATACTGTTTTTCATGTTCAATGACTATATAAAGAAACTTTTTAGTGATGGAATAATCTGATTCCTGTAAATGCCATTGCCATGTTGTACTTATTACAGCAGTCAATGACAGCGTCATCTCTTACAGATCCACCTGGCTGTGCGATGTATTTTACACCACTCTTATGTGCTCTCTCAATGTTATCAAAGAATGGGAAGAATGCATCAGATCCCAATGTAACATCTGTTAACTTATCTAACCATTCTCTCTTTTCTTCCTTTGTAAAGACCTCTGGTTTCTCAGTGAAGATGTTTTCCCATGCTCCGTCTGCTAAAACATCCATGTATTCATCTCCAATGTAAAGATCGATCGCATTATCTCTGTCTGCACGGCGGATTTTTTCTTTAAATGGCAGGTTCATAACTTTTGGACACTGTCTTAACCACCAGTTGTCTGCTTTCTGTCCTGCAAGTCTTGTACAATGCACACGTGACTGCTGCCCTGCTCCGATTCCGATCGCCTGTCCATCTTTTACAAAACATACAGAGTTAGACTGTGTGTATTTTAATACGATCAGAGAAATCTTCATATCGATCAATGCTTCTTCTGGAATCTCTTTGTTCTCAGTCACGATATTAGATAATAATTCATCATCGATCGGAAGTTCCTGTCTTCCCTGTTCAAATGTAACACCAAATACCTGTTTATGCTCTAATGGTGCTGGTGTATAGTTCTCATCGATCTTAATGATGTTATAGTTTCCGTTTTTCTTTGCTTTTAAGATTTCCAGTGCTTCATCTGTGTATCCTGGTGCGATCACTCCGTCAGATACTTCTCTCTTGATCAGACGTGCTGTATCTGCATCACATACATCAGATAAAGAAATAAAGTCACCGAATGAAGACATACGGTCTGCACCTCTTGCTCTGGCATATGCACATGCTAATGGAGATAAATCTCCCATATCATCTACCCAGTAGATCTTCTTTAAGGTATCAGACATTGGACGTCCTACAGATGCTCCCGCAGGTGATACGTGTTTGAAAGAAGTTGCAGCAGGAAGTCCTGTTGCTTTCTTTAATTCTCTTACCAGCTGCCATCCATTAAATGCATCCAAAAAGTTGATGTACCCTGGTCTTCCGTTTAATACTTCAATTGGAAGTTCACTTCCGTCTGCCATGTAGATTCTTGATGGTTTCTGGTTTGGATTACATCCGTACTTTAATTCTAATTCCTTCATTTTTCTTCTCCTTTGATCTGCTGATCGACTGATTATTTGTTCTTATTTACGATTCTTGTCTCATATTCTCCTGTTGCAATATCAATATAACGTACAAACAGAGATACTTTGTTGTCATCATTTAAGCTGTTCCAAAGTGTATTTGTGAAGTCATCGATATCTTCTTCGATCGCTACTAATTTAGGTTCTCCTTCAAAACTTGGAAGTGGATTCCCATCATGCATATATGTGTGGATAAAACGTCCTTCTCCTGCGATTGGATTTTCATATGTATATGTAAATCGATTGCAACTTTCTGGATTTCCATTGTTACTCTTTAAAATAGACATTGCATAGTGAAATGTCCCATCTTTAATCTTCATCAGACCAGAAATTCTTGGTGTATAGTTTGGTCCGTCTGGTTCAAACTCACGACTTCTTAAAGATTCTTCAAAGGTAAGTCCCTTTTCTCTTCCTTCATATACTGTGTCTGTCTGATCCCCGTTCGTAACGATCGTCTCGTCTCCAAGAACACGAACTGGTGCATAAATGATCAGGCTTGGATCTTCTAGTTTAGCAGGATCAAATGCCTGTGTGCGGATTCCTTCCCCTTCTTCTACAAAGACACGATTACGGCTATTCTCACTGCGTCCCATGATAAAGTATGCAGTGACCGCTTTCTTCCCATCTTTGGATCTTCCGATGACGATTCCTCGTCCTGGGTAAGCATTTTCCTTTAATTCCTGAGCAAGAGCTAACTTCTTCATTGGTCTTAAATCTCCTTCTTTTGAAAATCTTGTTTTTTTATTTCTTCTATTGTATATAAAAAATGGATTGAATACAAGAAAAAACTAACAATTATAAAATAAAGGGCAGGTTTCCTATATATTTTTGTAACGCTGTCCTTTATTTCTATCATTTTTTACATAGTTATGCTTTTTTATTTTACAATGTATTATATCTTATTTTTTAGTTTTCGTCTAAAAAAACAGGTAGAAATTCCGCATAATTTATTATTTTAACATACAAAAAAGAATGGAACATCAATCCCTGACATTCCATCCTTTTTCTTATTTTATATTCAAAAATTACATTCTCTTGATTCGTTCAATAGCTTCGACTGTATTCTCATAGTTACCGAACGCTGTAAGTCGGAAGTATCCTTCTCCGCTTGGTCCGAATCCTGATCCTGGTGTTCCAACGACGTTGGCATCTTCTAACAGATGATCGAAGAATTCCCAAGATGTCATGTTATCTGGTGTCTTTAACCAGATGTATGGTGCATTGACACCACCAGATACTGTGTATCCTGCATCCTGTAATCCGTTAAAGATTACTTTTGCATTGTTCATGTAGTATCCAACCTGTTCTTTTAACTGAGCTTTTCCAGCTTCAGAGTAAACTGCTTCTCCAGCTCTCTGTACGATGTATGGAGCTCCGTTATATTTTGTTCCGTGACGTCTTGCCCATAACGCATGTAACTGTGTATCTCCACATTTTAAATCTTTAGGGATAACAGTATATCCTAAACGAACTCCTGTAAATCCTGCGTTCTTAGAGAAACTCTTTAATTCGATCGCACATGTTCTTGCACCTTCACATTCATAAATTGTGTGTGCAACGTTATCTTCTGAGATATATGCTTCGTATGCTGCATCATAAATGATCACGCAGCCATTCTTGTTTGCATAGTCTACCCATCCCTGTAACTGGTCTTTTGTGATTGTTGATCCAGTTGGATTGTTAGGGAAGCAAAGGTAAATGATATCTGGCACTTCGCTTGGGAAATCTGGTGCGAAGTTATTCTCTGCTGTACATGGCATGTAGATAACATCGCTCCATGTTTCTGTTGCTTTATCATATGTTCCGGCTCTTCCTGCCATAACGTTTGTATCTACATATACTGGGTATACAGGGTCACATACGGCAATCTTGTTATCCTGTGCAAAGATTTCCTGAATATTTCCAGAATCACATTTTGCTCCATCACTTACAAAGATTTCATCTGCTTTGATATCTGCTCCACGATCCTGATAATCATTCTTTGCGATTGCATTTCTTAAAAATTCATATCCAAGGTCTGGTGCGTATCCGTGAAATGTTTCTGCATGTCCCATTTCATCTACTGCTTTGTGTAAAGAGTCAATGATCGCTGGTGCCAGAGGCTGTGTTACGTCTCCAATTCCTAAACGAATAATATTTTTGTCAGGGTTTGCCTCGGAATATGCATTTACTTTTTTCGCAATTGTAGAAAATAAATAACTTCCAGGCAGTTTCAAGTAGTTGTCGTTAATTTTAAACATAAATTCCTCCTAGTTTTGATATGTTAATGATTCTTTAATCATCTTTGCCATTTCGATAAGACCCACTCCACTGTTCATGCTTCTTTGTTGTATATATGCGTGGGCTTCACTCTCTGTAATCTGATTATTCTGCATCAGTAATTCTTTGACTTCTTCCAGAAGACGGACTTCTTCTCTCGTACGTTGTTTTGGACGTTGTTTTCTTCGTCTTTGCTTCTCAGAAATTTCGGTAACGATCTCTCTCGTTTTCTCGACTAATTCATACCCTTTTAACGGCATCGAAAGTCCTATGACATTCGGATACACGCAGTCATCTAAATATTGGCGAGAAGCGATCAGCAACATCTTGACCTCTTCAGAAAGATATTCTCTTAATTCACTGTAGATCATATCGGAACATTTGTATCCGCAGACGACTAGTCCTTCTTCAACACCTTCCATACGCTGGACTACCTGTGCACCCGTTGCACATACAGCGGTCACTTCAAAACCACTTCTTACCAGAAGATTCCTAATGCTTCTGGCGACTTCTTGTTTCGGGAATAAAACGATGACGTTTACCAAGCTTCTCACCTCCCGTATCATGTATATATCAATCATTAGATCTTGTATAAATAACGATCGACTTCCCATTGTGATACGAACTTCTGATAAGACTCCCATTCAGCACTCTTAGCTTCAACATACTTGTTAAAAATATGATCTCCTAAAAGTTCTTTCATATAAGTGCTTTGTTTGAAAATCTCAAGAGCTTCTTTCATGTCTCTTGGCAGTGTATTAATCCCTGCTTCTTGTTTTTCTCCCTCAGCCATCTCATACTGATTCTTCATGGAACCTTTTCCTGGTGTTAATTTGCGCTTGATCCCATCTAATCCTGCTGCAAGGCTGACTGCCAGTGCAAGGTAAGGATTCGCAGCAGAATCAGGGCTTCTAAATTCAAGCCTTGTTCCGCTTCCACGGGCTGCTGGTACTCTGATAAGTGGACTTCTATTCGATGGTGACCATGAAACATCCACAGGTGCCTCATATCCTGGCACGATTCTCTTATAAGAGTTTACCAGTGGATTTGTGATCAGGCACATCTCATTTGCATGTTCCATAACTCCAGCCATGAAGTGAAAAGCCTCCTCACTGATTCCAAGATCATTCTTAGAATCAGCGAAAATATTCTTCCCATTCTTCCATAAAGACATGTTAAGATGCATTCCTGAACCGTCCACTCCAGTGATCGGTTTTGGCATAAAACTTGCATAAAGTCCATGTCTTTTAGCAATATATTTTACGATGAATTTAAATGTGAGGATGTTATCGGCCGTTCTTAAGGCATTGTCATACTTAAAGTCGATCTCATGCTGTGCTGGTGCAACTTCATGATGAGATGCCTCGATCTCAAATCCCATATCTTCAAGATTCAAGATCATATCTCTTCTGGCACTTTCTCCTAAATCTAACGGAGCTACATCAAAATATCCGGCTTTCTCATGAGAAACCGTCGTTGGGCGGCCTTCTTCATCTGTGTGGAATAAGAAAAATTCACATTCCGGACCGACGTTAAATTTATAACCCATTTTCTGGCACTCAACCATCACTCGTTTTAATACATTTCTTGGATCTCCAGCAAATGGAAGTCCATCTTGTCCGTATACATCACAGATCAATCTTGCCACGCGGTTTCCTCCCGCATTCCACGGGAAGATTGCAAAGCTGTCAAGATCTGGATATAAATACATATCTGATTCTTCAATACGGACAAATCCATCTACACTAGATCCATCAAATGTACACTTATTATCCAACGCTTTCTCAAGCTGTCTTGCGGTGATCGCGACGTTCTTCATTGTTCCGAACAAGTCAGAAAATTGTAGTCTGATAAATTCGACATCATTTTCTCTGACGAGGTCTATCACATCCTGTTTTGTGTATCGACCCATAACATCACTCCTTCTTACTTCTTAATTAAATCTGTGCGATATCAACTACGCTGAGCTGATCTCTGTTTCCTGTTTCCAAACTAGTCAGTAGAGCATCTGCCGTATCAAGACTTGTAAGGCATGTTACTCCTGTTTCAATCGCGTAACGGCGGATCAGGAATCCATCTCTGCTTCGACCTACACCCTGAGATGGTGTATCAATGACTAAGTCAATTTTATCATCTAAAATAAGATCTAGCAAGTTTGGAGATTCTTCTTCTAATTTATTAATCTGTTTTGCATGAACTCCAGCTTCATTTAAGACTCTGCAAGTGCTCTTTGTTGAGAAAATCTCATATCCTAATGCTTCAAATCTGCGTCCAATATCAATCGCATCAATCTTATCGGAGTCTTTCACTGTTAAGATCATCTTCTTGTATTTTGGAAGATTTACTCCAGCTCCTAAGAATGCTTTGTATAACGCTTCATGGAAGTTCTTAGAAATTCCAAGACATTCACCTGTGGATTTCATTTCAGGCCCAAGGCTGATCTCTGCTCCTCTTAATTTTTCAAAAGAGAATACTGGTTTCTTCACTGCATAGTATTCAGATTCTTTCTGAAGTCCTGGTTCATATCCAAGATCTCTGATCTTAGCTCCAGTGATCACTTTCGCTGCTAACGCTACGATTGGAATACCTGTAACTTTACTGATGTAAGGCACTGTACGGCTGGATCTTGGGTTTACTTCGATAACATATACTTCATCATCTGCTACGATAAACTGAATGTTGATCAGTCCGATAACATGTAATGATTTTGCAAGTTTCCTTGTATATTCTGCAATGATTCTCTTAATTCTATCTGTTAAATTGATAGATGGATATACAGAAATACTGTCTCCTGAATGGATTCCGGCACGTTCCACATGTTCCATGATTCCTGGGATCAGAATATCTGTTCCATCACAAACAGCATCAACTTCGACTTCTTTACCAACCAGATATTTATCGATCAGAATTGGATGTTCCTGTTCGTAACGGTTGATAACTTCCATGAATGCCGTGATATCTTCATCAGATACAGCAATCTGCATTCCCTGTCCACCAAGTACATAAGAAGGTCTTACAAGAACTGGATATCCAAGTTTATGAGCAACTTCTAATGCTTCTTCACATGTAAATACTGTTGTTCCTTTTGGTCTTGGAATACAGCATTCTTCCAAGATCTCATCGAATAATTCTCTGTCTTCGGCTGCATCGACATTTTCAGCACTTGTTCCAAGGATCGGTACTCCCATCTTCATCAGTGCTTCTGTTAATTTGATCGCTGTCTGTCCACCGAACTGTACGACTGCACCGTCTGGTTTCTCAAGATCTACGATACTTTCTACATCTTCTGCTGTTAATGGTTCAAAATAAAGTTTATCAGCAACATCAAAGTCTGTAGAAACTGTTTCAGGGTTGTTGTTTACGATGATCGTCTCGTATCCTTCTTTACTTAATGCCCATACACTGTGTACAGAACAGAAGTCAAATTCGATACCCTGACCGATACGGATCGGTCCAGAACCAAGTACCATGACTTTTTTCTTTCCTGATGTTTCTTCGACTTCATTTTCTCCGTCATAGCAAGAATAGTAGTAAGGTGTTGCTGCATCAAACTCAGCTGCACATGTATCTACCATCTTGTAAGATGCATGAATATTATATTCATTTCTTAATTCTTTGATCTCACGCTCTGTCTTACCTGTTAAGCTTCCGATCACCTTGTCTGGGAATTCTAAGCGTTTTGCTTCCTGTAATAATTCTTTGTCTAATGTATCAGCTTTGGCTAATTTCTTTTCCATCTCAACTAAAACTGCAATCTTATCTAAGAACCAACGGTCGATCTTTGTAATATTAAAGATCGTATCGTAATCAAATCCACGACGGATCGCTTCTGCGATCACATAGATACGAAGATCATCGATCTTTTCAAGTTCTTTTAATAACTCATCGTCTGTTAATTTATCGTAATCACCGAAGATCAAACTGTCCACATGCTGCTCTAAGGAACGGATCGCTTTCATTAATGCCCCTTCGAAGTTTGTTCCGATACTCATAACTTCTCCAGTTGCTTTCATCTGAGTTGTCAGAGTACGTTTTGCATGAATAAACTTATCGAATGGAAGTCTAGGCATTTTAACAACACAGTAGTCAAGCATTGGCTCAAAACTTGCATATGTTTTCTTCGTTACTGCATTTTCAATCTCATCTAATGTATATCCGATTGCGATCTTTGCTGTTACTTTCGCAATTGGGTATCCTGTTGCTTTGGAAGCTAAGGCTGAAGAACGGCTGACACGAGGGTTTACCTCAATAACGCAGTATTCAAAGCTGTCTGGATTCAATGCGTACTGTACGTTACATCCACCATGAACATCTAATTCTGTGATGATGTTTAATGCAGATGTACGAAGCATCTGGTATTCTTTATCTCCTAAAGTCTGAGATGGAGCTACTACGATACTGTCTCCTGTATGAACACCAACTGGGTCGATGTTTTCCATGTTACAGATTGTAATACATGTTCCATTTTCATCACGCATTACTTCGTATTCGACTTCCTTCCATCCACCGATGTAACGTTCTACTAATACTTCACCTACACGGCTTAGACGAAGACCATTCTCAAGGATCGTCTCTAATTCTTCCTGGTTATGGGCGATTCCTCCACCACTTCCTCCAAGTGTATATGCTGGACGAAGTACTGCTGGATATCCGATCACTTTAGCGAATTCCACACCATCTTCTACTGTTTTAACAACCTGTCCTGCGGCGATCGGTTCCCCGATCTTTTCCATTGTCTGCTGGAATTCTAAACGGTCTTCTGCTTTTTTGATCGTAGATGGAGATGTACCGATCAATTTCACTCCGGATTTTTCAAGGTATCCGCTCTCTACTAATTCCATGGCCAGATTTAAGGCTGCCTGTCCACCAAGTGTTGGAAGGATGCTGTCTGGTTTTTCTTTTTCAATGATCTTTTCGATGACAGAAGCTGTTAATGGCTCGATATATACTTTATCTGCAATGTCTTTATCTGTCATGATCGTTGCAGGGTTTGAGTTTACTAAGACTACTTCCACTCCCTCTTCCTGAAGTGCTCTACAAGCCTGTGTTCCTGCATAGTCAAATTCTGCTGCCTGTCCAATAACGATCGGTCCTGATCCGATTACAAGTACTTTCTTTATATCTTCTCTCTTAGGCATTTTTTGCTCCTTTCATTCTATCCATAAATTCATCAAATAAGTAAGCTGTATCCTGTGGTCCAGGGCATGCTTCTGGATGGAACTGAACTGTTCGAATGTTTTTATTTTTATAGTCTAATCCTTCGATTGTTTTATCATTTACATTAATAAAGGAAACTTCTGCAACATCTGGATCAATTGTTTCTTCCTTGATCACATATCCGTGGTTCTGAGAAGAAATATAAACTCTTCCGCTCTTTAAGTCTTTCACCGGATGATTTCCTCCACGATGTCCCCAACGCATTTTTTCTGTGTCTGCACCTGTTGCAAGTGCCATCAACTGATGTCCTAAACAGATTGCAAAGATAGGTACCTCGCTGTCATATAACTTCTTGATCTCTTTGATGATCTGTACACATTCTTTTGGATCTCCAGGTCCGTTTGATAACATGATACCGTCTGGCTGATCTCCTAAGATTTCTTCTGCTGTTGTATCTGCTGGATAAACTGTTACATCACATCCACGTTTTTCTAAAGAACGAATAATGTTATTCTTTGTTCCAAGGTCTAATAATGCAACTTTAAATCCATCTCCATTGAAATGTTCTTTTTCTGTTCTGGAAACAGTTTTTACTGCATCTGTTACTGTATATTCTTTTAATTTTGGAAGGATTTCATCTAAATTGAAATCAGGATTTGTGGTGATCATTCCACCCATGCATCCATGTTCTCTTAAGATCTTTGTGATAGCTCTTGTGTCAACACCACAAATACCTGGAATGTCATGTTCTTTCAGATAATCTTCTAAGTCTTCTTCTCTTCTGAAGTTGCTTGAAGTTCTTGAGATTTCTCTTACGATAAAGGCTGAGTGCCAAGGTTTTTCAGATTCGATGTCCTCTAGACATACTCCATAATTTCCAATCAGTGGGTAAGTCATTACGACTCCCTGTCCCTGATAGGAAGGATCTGTTAATACTTCTAAATAGCCTGTCATGGAAGTATTAAATACGACTTCACAGATCACTTCTTTTTGGGCTCCAAAACTTTTTCCCTCAAATACGTGTCCGTCTTCCAATATCAAAAATGCGTTCATGTAATTTTTCCTCCTAAAAAGTCTCTTTCATAGGGTTGTATTTTGTCAGGAAGAACTAACTTCCTATTTATAAAATAAGAGTTTTGCCAAAACCCTTGATTTTATATAAAAAAAAGAAATACCCTAAAATAAAAATTACAAAGCTAAGTATTGGAAATTCAGCGATCTTGTCCTTCCAATACCCAAGTTATTTTTTATTTCAGAAATATTTCTCTACAAATTGTAAAAATTTTATCATATATTTTTTGTCGTTGCAAGTACTTTTTTGTATTTTTATATGTTTTTTTCTTTATGCATCCGCTCTTCACTCTCTCTTTTAGAAAAAACACATCCGCAGAAATTCTGACGATACAAATTATATTCTTTCGATAATTGAATAGATCTCTGATAACCACCTTTCTTTTTAAAATCAGATGGAAGAAATCTGACTCCTGCTAATTCTCCTGCTTTCTGTCCAAGTTCATTCAGCCATGCAGCATTCTTTAATGGACTAATCGTAAGGGTTGTTGTGAAATAATCATATCCACCTTCTTGGGCAAGTTTTGCCGCCTGATCCAATCTTAATTTGTAACAACGATAACATCTCTTACCACCTTCTGGTTCCTGTTCATAGCCCTTTGCCATATCAAAAAAAGTCTGCGGGGCATATCCAGCATCGATCACTTTAATAGGAAGATTCATTTCATCGACCAGACGCTGTTGTTCGTGGACTCTTTTTTCATACTCTTCTTTGGAGTCGATATTTGGATTGTAGTAGTCAATGGTGATATCAAAATATTGGGAGAGATATTCCATGACATAGCTGCTGCATGGAGCACAGCAGCTGTGGAGTAATAGGGTTGGTTTGGTTTCTCCTAAGTTTTCGATTACTTTATCTAATTGTTTTTGGTAGTTTATTTTGTTCATTGGTTGTCTCTTTCTGATTTTGTTTTTTACTGTTTTCTTTCTATTATACTAGTATTTATATAAAAAGAAAACACCGGCAGTTAATTGTTAGCACTCTTTTTTCATGAGTGCTAATTTTTACTTGACTTTTATCAACTTTGGTTCTACAATACTCTTTGTAAAAGTTCTATTTGACATAGAACACTTGATTAAGATCATAATATTTTTAGATAAAGGAGTGTACAAATTATGGCAGAAACAAAAGGAACTCTTTCCATTAACAGCGATAATATTTTCCCAATCATTAAGAAATGGCTTTATTCCGATCACGATATTTTCTTCCGTGAATTAATCTCTAACGGATGTGATGCCATCACAAAATTAAAGAAATTAGATATGATGGGAGAATACAATTTCCCAGAAGGACATAAAAACAAAGTTGAAGTTATCCTTGATCCTGAGAAGAAAACTTTAAAATTCATCGATACTGGTCTTGGTATGACTGCTGATGAAGTTGAAAAATACATCACTCAGATCGCATTTTCTGGTGCAACTCAGTTCTTAGAACAGTACAAAGACAAAACAGAAGGTGACCAGATCATCGGACATTTTGGTCTTGGTTTCTATTCTGCATTTATGGTAGCGGACGAAGTTACGATTGACACTCTTTCTTATAAAGAAGGAGCAGAACCTGTTCACTGGACTTGTGATGGTGGTACAGAATACACAATGGCAACAGGTACAAAAGAAACGGTTGGTACAGAGATCACTTTATTCTTAAATGAAGAAAGCACAGAATTCGCAAATGAATACCGTGCAAGAGAGATCATCGAGAAATACTGCTCTTTCATGCCAACAGAGATTTTCTTATCTGTAGAAGGTGCCGAACAAGAATTTGAGACAATCCCAGAAGATCAGGTAAAAGACGATGATGTCGTTGTAGAACACATCCATGAAGATGCAAAAACTGAAGAAAAAGAAAACGAAGACGGTACAAAAGAAACTATAGAAGTTTCCCCTGCAAAAGATCTTGTTAAGATCAATAAACGACCTGTTTCTTTAAGTGATACACATCCTCTTTGGAATAAACGTCCAAATGAATGTACTGATGAAGAGTACAAAAACTTTTATCACAAAGTCTTCCATGACTTTAAAGAACCATTATTCTGGATCCACCTAAACATGGATTACCCATTTAACTTAAAAGGTATCCTTTACTTCCCTCAGATCAATACAGAATATGATTCTATCGAAGGAACAATTAAATTATATAACAATCAGGTATTTATCGCCGATAACATCAAAGAAGTCATTCCTGAATTCTTAATGTTATTAAAAGGTGTGATCGATTGTCCTGACCTTCCACTGAACGTATCAAGAAGTGCTCTTCAGAACGATGGATTCGTGAAGAAAATTTCTGATTACATCACAAAGAAAGTTGCTGATAAGTTAACTGGTATGTGCAAGACAGACCGTGAATCTTATGAAAAATACTGGGATGATATCAGTCCATTTATCAAATATGGCTGCATTAAGGACAGTAAGTTCTCAGATAAGATGAATGATTATATCCTCTTCAAGAACATTGATGGCAAATATCTGACTCTGAAAGATTGCATCGAAGAGAACAGGAAACCAGAAGATGAGACTAAGACAGAAGAGACTGTTGAATCCACAGAAGAGAAGAAAGAGGACGGCGCGAAAGACGAGAAAGAGCCTGAGAAGACTACTATCTTCTATGTAACAGATGAGGTTCAGCAGAGTCAGTATATTAACATGTTCCGTGAGGCAAAGAAGGATGCTGTTATTCTGAAACACAATATTGACAGCGCTTTTATTTCCCATCTGGAGCAGAAGGATCAGACTATCCAGTTTAAGAGAATTGATGCAGATCTTACAGAAGAACTGCGTGGAGAGGAAGCTGCTGACGAGGAGACTTCCAAGACTCTTACAGAAGTATTCAGAGATGCATTGAAGAATGACAAACTGGAAGTGAAGGTTGAGAATCTGAAAAATGAAAAAGTTGCTGCTATGATGACCCTTTCTGAAGAGAGCCGTCGTATGCAGGATATGATGAAGATGTATAATATGTACGGCATGGATCCATCTATGTTTGGTGGTCAGGAAACTTTGGTTCTGAATGCGAAACATCCGTTGGTTCAGTTTGTAGCAGACAACAAGGATTCTGATAAGACCCCGGTTATTTGCGAGGAACTGTATGATCTTGCCATGCTGAGCCATAAACAGCTTTCACCGGAAGAGATGACCAGATTTGTTCAGAGAAGCAATGAAATTCTGCTTATGCTGACAAAATAAGTTATGACAAAAAGGGACAGACGCATAAATGAGTATTGCATTTAGGACGCCTGTCCTTTTTATATGAAAAATTGGAAAAGTTTATCCTGTTATTCTGTTTTTCTATAGAATTTTATCTCGAAATCTCTAAAAAATATTACAATTTTCTTAATTTTCGTCTCAAAATGCTAAAAAAGGCAAATTTAACTCGTATTATATGTAGAGGCAAATCAAGGGCTGACTGCAGATGCAGAATCAGAAGTATAACTTATTGTGGGAGGGACAAAAATGAGAGAGGTATACGGCACGATACGCAAACTTGGTGCGACATCGAAATATAAAGGATATTATTTTGTGGCGGAAGCCATACGCATGACAATGGAATTTCAGGAAAGACCAATGAAGATCACAAAAGATATTTATCCAAAGCTTGCAAAGAAATTTAAATCCAAGCCATCTAATATTGAGCATGATATTCGTACAATTGTAAATGTATGTTGGGAAAATCATCGGGAAAGACTGGAAGAGATTGCCGGATATCCTCTGGAATACAGACCTACCAACAGTGAATTTGTAGATATGATCGCCTTTTATCTGGGAGATGAAAAAGAAAGCAAGGTTCCAGACGTGGAATGCCAGAATAACTCTATTGGAAAATTAATGGAGAACCTATTCTGACAGGATTAAACTTCTTCTACAGATAATCCGCTGCGATGAAAAAAATCCATCACATATTGCTCCCAAAGGTGGTCCAGTTCTTTACCGGGAAGAAAGGTTTTCATAGATGTTCCGGTAATACAAAACAAGGTCTTATTCTTATATTGGAGATTCAAATACAGACCTGTTATCAGTTCGGGAGAAAGTGAAAATGCAGAACTCTGCAATAATGCAGCGGTCTTGTTCGGAGAAAACTGAAGCACGATTTTGAAAGAAAGAGGCGCTTTTTTTCCACGGATAACAGAATAACAAAATGGTTTTACTTCTTTCCAGAGAGAGAATGTACGGTGGCTGGAAGCTAAAAATTCCTGCTCATCATTATCGAAAAAATCAGTTTGGAGTTTGCCGTCAATGGAAAAAACATTGCTGGTAATGATCTCTGCCTGGTTTAGCCAGAAGAGATCGAAGGTATCTCCAAGAAAAAGCTTATTGGTAAAATTCTTCTGGTCAGTGATTTTTAAAGCGAGCATAGGGACCTCCTTTCTAAAGGGCATGTCGCCTGTCGACGACATCAATATATGAAAATCAGTTGCTGATGAACAATAACCATTATAAAGCAATTTGGGGGAAAATGGAAGAAAAAACTCTTTTCAAACACATAGTAATGTGTTAATATAGATGTGGTATTTAAAACTACATATTACGGAAAAGAGGACGATATAATTGAGTTATAAAATTGTGATAGATAGCTGTGGAGAACTTCTGGAGCAGTGGAAACAGGATGAAAGATTTGCTTCCGTACCGCTTACACTGACTGTTGGAAGTGAGAATATAATAGATGATGAGACATTTAACCAGGCAGATTTTTTACAGAAAGTTGCCGCCTGCCCGGAATGTCCGAAATCAGCCTGCCCGTCGCCAGAGAGCTACAGAAAGGCATTTGACTGCGAAGCTGAACATATATATTGCGTTACTCTTTCCTCTGAACTCAGTGGTTCCTATAACAGTGCAGTGCTTGGAGCAAGTCTTCTTCATGAGGAGAAGAAAGGCGTTCAGATTCATGTTTTCAATTCCTGTTCTGCTTCTATAGGGCAGACTTTGATTGCAATGAAAATTGCACAGTGCGAAGATGCCGGCCTTCCGTTTGAGGATGTTGTCAGCGTTGTGAATAAATATATTGAAGAACAGCACACTTTTTTTGTGCTGGAGAATCTGGAAACCTTACGTAAAAATGGCCGCCTCAGCCGTGTGAAAGCGCTTGTGGCAACAGCCCTTAAGATCAAACCGATCATGGGATCTACTCCGGAGGGGACGATCTGCCAGCTGGATCAGGCACGAGGCATGAATAAGGCGCTTGTGAAAATGGTGGATAAAATTGTGGAAGTGACAGAAAACAGTGAGAACAAAATTCTTGCCATTTCCCACTGCAACAGCCCGAAGAAAGCAAATATGCTTAAAGAAGCCATCCAGGAGAAGATGAAGCTGGCTGATATTGTGGTTCTTGACACAGCTGGTGTCAGCAGTATGTATGCAAATGATGGTGGAATTATTGTAGCTGTCTGATGCTAGTACATCGAATATTAAGTAACTGCCATATTGACTTGTCTGATTTTCATCTGCTGCGTTGTCGTCAGTCGCCGTAGCCACCGCTACGCCTCCTTCCT
>OLPA01000209.1_pt1 | contig 52304 bp, 59 predicted proteins | sample 1672811 | NCBI WGS metagenome assembly OLPA01 (sample SAMEA3136726, study PRJEB25190) | human gut metagenome | biome: human gut; feature: human-associated habitat; material: faeces | place: Austria | collected 2013
GAATAAAAAGGGGTTGGCTAGTGTGATACTAGCACCAATTCGCCTAATATCGAACTGGTGATTAATATAATAAACGAAGTTGGGTATTTTGTCAACCCTAAAATTAAAAAAAATAAAAAAATATTTTAAATATTGTTATTATTAAAAAAATATGGTATTATTTTATTAGAAATAGAGGAGTTAAAAATGAAGAAAGCAAAATTAGTAGGAACAATATTTGGGGTTATTTTATTTATAGCATTAATTGCTGGTTTTACTTATGCATGGGTATCATGGCAAAGCGATAACATTAATATAAGTGGAACTGCAGATTGTTTTGATATTGATTATGGAATAAGTCAGCAAATAGGAAGTGCTAGTACAAAGGGAAGTCTAGAAATGGCTAGTTCTTATACTGAAGGATTATCGGCAAAAGTTAGTTTGGCCCTTAAATCTACTTGTACTAATGTATCAGGTACAGCAACACTTTATTTAAATACAAGTTCTGCAAGTTCTAATATTTTAAAGGGCGCACTTAAGTATACAGTACTTAATGGTAGCACAGTAGTTGGTACGGGAGTAATTAATACTAGTAATAAAATTACTTTAGTAAATCATTTAGATGTTAGTAGTACGACACCAGTTACATATACTGTATATGTATGGTTAGATGGAACTATTGCGGATAATTCATATGCTAATGCAACGTATACTGGATATATATCTGCTGAAGCTGTATCTAAATAATCTTGCTTATATATAATAGCTATGGCTGATATGTTGTTTTTAGACCTAAGGCTAAAAACAACACTTCAAGATTATAAGCTTGAAGTGAACATAAAACATATTAAAATATGACAAAATAGAACAAAAAAAGCAATATAATACTTGCTTTTTTATTCTTTTAAGTGTAAACTATTTATTAGGAGGAAGATTGTTATGGCAAATCAAAGTTCAAAAAATAAGAATACAAAAAAAGTGAATAATAAAGGTGGTCAAAATAAAAATACTAATAAACAAAATACAAAGAAAGTAGATACTAAAGCAAGTGTTAAGAAAGAAAATGCTAAAAAAGTAGAAACTAAGAATATTGTACATGAAGAAGTTAAAGTAAAAGAAATAGTACCAAAAGTAGAAGAGGTAAAAGAAGAAAAAGTAGTTAAAGAAAAGAAGAGTTTTTCTCTAACTTCAAAACAAAAAGATTTAATATTAATTCTTTTAGTGGTTGTTCTTTTAGTGGTTGCATTATTTGTTACTATGAAAAAAACTCCTAAACTAGATATAGAATTACCTATAACTCTACAAGGAGAAGTGGGATTTACTGAGATTACATATTCAGAGTATGAGGAAAAAATGAATGCTAAAGAACCATTCTTAGTAGTAATAGTAAGAGATGGATGTGGCTACTGCGAAATGTATGAACCAATAGTAGAAGAGGTTGCTAATGAATATAGACTTCCTATTTATTATATAAATATGACTAATTTAAATAATGATGAGTATACTGCTCTTGGAACATCTAATTCTTACTTTAAAAAGAATCAAGGTAAATGGGGTACTCCAACTACATTATTTATGTATGGTAATTCAGTAATTGATTCTATACCTGGATATGTTGATAAAGATGAATTTGTTAAATTTGTTAAAGAAAACTTTAAAGTAGAGGGATAAAAGAATGAACCAAGATATATATTTAGGGGCTAAGGAATTTAAGAAAAAATATCCTAAAACTATAGCTTTTAGATTAAAAGCTCATGCTAAAGTGGCTAGTAAATTTGTTGATAATGGTGAAAAAGTAAAATATGTATTTGTAGCACAAAAGAATTTTAAAAGTTATGAAATATGTAATACTAATATAGTAGTACTTACCGATAAAAGATTAGTTGTGGCTACTAAAAGATTACTTTTTGGATACTTTTATAGAGTAATTACTCCAGATATGTTTAATGATTTAACTATTAAAACAAATATTATTTGGGGTAAAGTTATTATTGATACTATAAAAGAAAAGATTATTCTTTCAAATATTGATCCTAATGCTCTACCTGAGATAGAGGAAAATGTATCTAATGTTATGATGGAAGAAAAGAAAAAATATATACAAAGAGAAAGTGAAGTAAAAGAGTAAGCTTTCTCTTTGTTTTAAGGGTGGTACTATGAAAATTGAAAAATATGAGTTTACTAAGAAGAATAATTATAATATTTATTTATCTAATGGTGAAGTAATTACTTTGAATGGGAGAGTTATTACTAAGAATGAACTTTTACTAAAGAAAGAGATTGATAAAGAGTTATATAGTAAATTAATGCATGATAATAATGTTTGTGAGGCTTTTGATGCTGGTGTTAAATATATTGCTATTAGACTTAGAAGTATTAAGGAAATGAGAGATTACTTATTTAAGAAAGGGTATTTAGTTGATGTAGTTAATGAAACTATTCAGAATCTAATTAATAATGGTTACTTAGATGATGATAGATTTACTAAGGCTTATATTAAGGATAAAATGGCTTTTACCTCTAAGGGGGATTATAAGATTAGAATGGAACTTAGTAATCTTGGTATAGATAATGGTATAATAGATAATAATATTTTAATGATAGATAATGATATGCTTTTTAATAAAATGAAAAAGATTATTGATAAAGATATTAAGAATAATAAGAAATATAATGGTAGTGAACTTAGAAATAAGATATATAATCATTTGATTAGTCAAGGTTATAGTAAAGAAAAGGTAATAAATATTATTAATACTTATGATTTCTAGTATAAAATGTTAATTATTAGTAAAAATATAAATGGAGGGATAAAATGAAAAAAATAGTTTCTTTGTTTATATTTTTATTATTACTTGTAGGTTGTTCATTATCTAATAGTCCTACTTCAAAAGTTGAAGAACTTTTAAATAAATATCAAACTTTGGATAGTGATATTAAGAGTGGTATTGATGATGTATTAAAAGAAGAGAATCTTAATGATTCCCAGAAGGAAAGATATCGCAAAGTTATTGAGAAACAGTATAGAAATTTAGCTTATGAAGTTAAGGATGAAAGAATAGATGGAGATACCGCCACTATTACGGTGGAAATTGAAGTTATTGATTATAAAAAACAAGTTAATGATACTAATAATTATTATCAAGGAAAAACTGATTATACAGTTGAAGACTATAATAATACTAAACTAGATAAGTTAGAGAAGGCTAAGGATAAGGTTAAATATACTATTGACTTTGAAGTAAAGAAAGATAGTAATGGTAATTGGAAATTATCTTCTCTTAGTAATGAGACTATTAAGAAAATACAGGGAATGTATTAATTAATAGTTTCTTTTTGTTTTAGAATATGATAAAATTAGTATGGTGATAGATATGAATAGAAATGAAGATTTGACTAAGGTTTTTGATAGAACTTGGAAGGCTAATCATAATAATGATGTTAAAGAAGCAAGGGCTAAGGAGAAAAAGTTTTGGGATAAGATGTTTAATGTTAAAGAGAGTAATACCTCTAGTAGAGGGGTTATAACTCCTGGTGAACAAGTAGGGAATTTGCAGAGAAATATGAATAATGCTGCTGATTTTCAGAAAAGGAATAATATTAATAATATAGTAAAGAAGTGGAAGTAATGGTAGATTTATATAAATATGAAAATGAATTATATGATAAAGGATTAAATTTTATTGGGGGAGTAGATGAAGTTGGAAGAGGGCCACTGATTGGCAGTGTAGTAGCAGCCTGTGTTGTACTTCCACGTGATTTTGTGCTTGAGGGACTTACAGATTCAAAGAAATTATCTGAGAAGAAGAGAGATGAGTTTTATAAGGTTATTGAAGATAAGGCTATTGCTATTGGGATTGGGATTGTAGATGAGAGAAAGATTGATGAAGTTAATATTTATGAAGCCACTAAAATAGCAATGAAAGAGGCTATTAAAAATACTGGGATTAAACTTGATCATGTGCTTATTGATGCAATGCCCCTTGATATTGATGTGGATACCACGAGTATTATTAAGGGTGACGCTAAATCTATTTCAATCGCAGCTGCTTCAGTAATTGCAAAGGTTACTAGGGATAAGATGATGTATGATCTTGATAAGATTTATCCTATGTATGATTTGGCTCATAATAAGGGTTATGGTACAAAGAAACATATTGAGGCTATTAAGAAGTATGGTATTACTAAATATCATAGATTAAGTTATAAACCTGTTTCTGATTATAAGGATAAAGTTAATAATATAGAAAAAGAGTTATCTACAAATTAGATAACTCTTTATTTTATTCCAAAGTCTTCATCTTCAACTTCTATTTGTTTTAATATTTCTTCGGTTGTTGTGAAACCTGCGATTACTTTGAATAATCCATCTTGAAGCATAGTAATAACATCTTTGTTATATACTAGATGCCTCAACTGTTCTTTTCGCATACCGGCACTTATGGCATCCCTTATGTCTTGACTGATAAGTAGTACTTCTTGAAGGGCTATTCTTCCTTTATAACCATGACTACAATGAGGACAACCTGAAGTATTCGCTTCATATACTTCGTTTATATCAAGACCTAATACTGTTTTGAAAAGATTCTTTTCAGTAATTGTAACTGTTCTTTTCTTTTTACAATTATCACATAGTCTTCTAGCTAACTTTTGGGATACTATTCCTGTTAGTGCTGAGGCAAGTAGGTATCTTTCAACATCCATATCTAGTAATCTTTCGATAGTATTTAATGAATTGTTTGTGTGTATTGTAGATAGTACTAAGTGTCCGGTGATTGAGGCTCTTACCGCTATTTGGGCTGTTTCAGAATCTCTTATCTCTCCAATCATAATGATATTAGGGTCTTGTCTTAAGATACTTCTTAAAACTGTTGCAAAGTCTAGCCCGATATCACTATTTACTTGAACTTGATTAACTCCTTTTATATCCATTTCTACGGGGTCCTCTACTGTTATTAGGTTAGAACCTTCAACATTTAGTTTTTGTAAGAAGGAATATAGGGTAGTTGATTTACCTGTTCCAGTAGCACCAGTTACTAGTATTATTCCATTTGGAAAGCCAAGCATTTTTATTACTTTGTTATAGTTTGTTTCACTAAAGCATAAGTATTCAATACCTTTTAAACTCATGGAATAGTCCATAATTCTTATAACTATTTTTTCGCCTCTTTTAGTAGGTAATGATGATACTCTGAGGTCTAGTTCTCTTCCTTTTATGGTATCTTTTATACCACCATCTTGAGGTAATCTTGTTTCGGTTATATTCATACCAGCCATTATTTTTATTCTGGTAGTAACATTTTGTTTTATTTCTTTTGGTAAGAAAAATTGATCTCTTAAAATACCATCTATTCTAATTCTTACTGTTATACCTTCATCAGTAGGATCAAAGTGAATATCTGATGCTCCTAGATCAACCGCTGTTATGATAATCATATTAACAGCATCAACTACTGGTATTTTGGTAAAATCAATGTTTCTACTATTGGCTAGATTTAATTGAGCATTCATATTAGGCTGTTTAGTCTGCATATTTGGAATACTATTCATATTAGGATTAGTTTTTTGATTATTTGTCATCATATTTTTATTTTGCTGAATAGGTATTCCAGCACTTGGCATGCTATTTGGAACTACATTCATATTGTTTGGCTTATTACTAATATTAGACTGCATAGTACTGTTATTATTCATAGTATTCCTCTTCCTTTTTAATCTTTTTTTTTTAAAAGACTAGATTTTATTCTATAATTATTATATAATAAACTTAAGCAAATATCAATAGTAAATGGGTGATAAAATGAAATTAAATAGAAAGGGTTTTATGTTAGCGGAAGTAGTTGTATCTGCTTCAGTAGTAGCGGTTGTTCTTGTTACTATGTATATTGGTATTAATAGAATGACAGCGGCTTATGATAAGAGAAATAAATATTATGATTTAGATGCTCAGCAGGTGGCTATGGAGGTTAATGATGCACTAGTTAGGAATATGAATTTTGATTCTCTTTTTGATATTATAGGTGGCGATTATATTTTATTATCTGAAGAGAATGAAGAATTTAAAAGTGATGTCCCCACATTATGTACTTTATATAAAGAAAAACTAGAAATTAATGCCGATAATGTTTATATAGTAAGAAATAATAGTACTGGTTTAACTCAATTAAAAGATTCAAATATAAATCAGTCATTTAAAGATTATCTTGATTATTTCATTAATAAAACAGATTTTAATGAAAATTATTCTTATTTTATAGTGGTAGAGTTAGAAAAAGGTAATGACTACTACTACTACACATTGAAGGTGAAATAATATGAAGAAGTTAAATAGAAGAGGGTATATGACCGTAGAGATTATTATTGCTTCAGTGATTGCTTTTTCAATAGCATTCTTTTTGATGGAAATAACTATGAAGTTAGTGGATGTTACTGATAATGAATATGCAGATACGAACTTTATGACTGATAAAGCACTTATTATAACTAATGTTAAGAAGTATGTTGAAGATTATTTAGATGATGTAAAAAGTGATGGTGATCCTAGAGTAAATTTTACATGTAGTGGAAATAAATGCACTGCCCAGTCTGAAAGTAATGCTTATCTTGGCTTATATATACAAAATAATAGCATTATAGTTGAAAATAATGATGGCACTTTATATTCAAAAGAAGTTGACAGTAGGGTTAAAGTAAACTCTTTGACTGGTAGTAATAATGGAGATTATATTTATTTTCAGATAAAATGTACTAATATTTTTAGTGATGAAGATTATAATATAAATATTGCTATTTATATTTGCCCCCTTTACATGTTTGATAAATTTATATTTTTATTAATTTTTGTTTTAAAATCAAAAGGCTCTTTTGCTAAAATATCTTCATTTCCTTTCTTTTCAACTATTTCATACCAAGTTGCATTTAAACCATCTGTATTTTCGATATCTTTTTTGTTTATGACTTTATTATACTTGATTTGAACAATTTTAGTTTTTGTTCCATCATTATAATCTAAAGTGATATCAAACTTTCGATTGAAAAACCATAATAAGAAAATTATAATTACAAGTAATATAGCACCACTTATTACTCCAATTAACAATTTTCTTTTTTTATCATTTTTAGACATACGCACTCCTCCTTACGTACATTATACTATAACATTTCAATTTTTTAAAACTAAAAAACATCATTTACTTATCATAAAAAGTTTATTAAAATATAATTGGGTGAATAAATTATGATTAAAAATATAAATAATAATAAAATAATTATGATAACTCATATTGCAGATATTGATGGTATGGGTTCATTAATACTTGCTAAAAAACATTATAGTAATATTGACTACATATTATGTGAAATAAATGAATTAATAGAGGTTTTTAGTTCAATAGATTATTCTAAATATGAAATAATATATGTATGTGATCTTGCACTATCCAAAACAATATTAGATTATTTAAACAAGCATCCAGAAATTACTAATAAGATAAAGCATTTCGATCATCACGAAATAATAGAAAATTCTCCATATTATGTAAATAGTATAATTTATTTAAATGGTAAACCTACTTGCGGTTCCCAGTTATTTTATAATTATTTACTAACTTTAGATACAAAATTTAATAATAAGTTTTATAAAACTTTTGTAGAGGCTATTAGAGAACAAGACAATTTTGATTTTGGTGATGAAGAGTATAATGCTAAATTACTTGCATTTACACACGCTTTAATTGGCCCTGAAGAATATATAAACTTAATATGTAATTTAAATGATAATGATGATTTTAAACTGCCTAAAATATATGAAGACTTATATAAATCAGATTTAAAAAAACAAAAAGAATATATTGAATTTATAAATAAAAATTTATGTATTACTGATTATAATGGTTATAAAGTTGGTGTAACTATTTGTGAGCAATATAGATCTATAGTGGGAAATAGCATTTGTAAATTAAGACCAGAAATAGATTTTATAATAATAATTAATTTTAATCGTAATAGAGTTTCCTTAAGAAGTGTTAAAGAAAGTATTGATTTAAATGAAATTGGTAAAACATTTCATCCAGATGGTGGAGGTCATAAATTATCTGCTGGATTTTTAATAGATTCTAAATCAATATTAAAATTAAAACCATTTATAGATTTATATATAAATAATTTAACTTTAAAAAAATAAATTATTTTAAAAGGAGGTATAATGAAAAAATATAAAATAATTATTATTATACTATGTTTTATAATAGTTTTAATGTGTATTGATTTTATTGCCCTATCATTTAATGGTAGTCCCATAATTAAAGTTAGAAAATACTATAATAGTGGATATACTATTTATATAGATAAAGGATTATTTACAAACACTTATAAATGCTATGATGGCAAAACTAAAACTGTTGTGAAAAAAGTTAAATATACATGTCCTAAAAAAGAAATTAAAGAGGAAATAAAAGAAAATATAATAGTAACATTTGATACTAAAGGTGGAAGTAAAATTGATAATATTATTATAAACAAAAATAGTAAATTAACTCTTCCAGAAGAACCAACCCTTGAGGGATACACTTTTAAAGGTTGGGTTGATAAAAATAATACCCATTTTTATAATAATTCAATAATAAAGGAAAACACTACACTTTATGCTACTTGGGAAAAAATTAATGATGAAATAATTGATACTGAAAATAATAATAACTCTAGTATTAATAATAATAACAATATAAATGATAAAATCAATACTAATAAACCTAGTAATAATGGTAAAATAAACACTAATAATAATGAAACAATAATTGTACCCGAAGAAAATAAACCTGTTATAGAAAAAACTTTGGCTGAAAAAAATGATGACTTAAGAAATCAAATACAAAATAAATATTCTATTAAAATAGCATATAAAGATGAACTAGGAAATTATACTATTAATGGATATGGCTCAGAAAAATTAAATGATGATAATATTATAAATGAGTATCTTAATGAAATAGATAAAACATTAAAAAAATATCCAGATAATTTTTTTAAAGAAATGAAAGATTATGGAATGCCATTAACTATTTATTTAGTAAAAAGCATAAGTGGTAATGTATCTGGTCTTACTGATGCAAAAGATAGTAGTAACATTAAAGTTATGATAGAACCCGCGCTTTTATTTGAAAATACTTTACATCATGAAATAATGCATTATATAGATATTTATATAAAGATTAAAGGTTATCCAATTGATATAAATAATACAATGAAAGAGGTTAATCCAATAGATTTTACATATGGAGATACAAGTAATAATTATGTTTATTATTATAGTAATTTAAATAATGCTTATTTTATATCTGCATATAGCAAAACAAATTACTTAGAGGATAGAGCTGTAATTTTTTCTGACTTAATGTCTAGAAGTATTGCAAAAGATTATTATAATGATGGTACACCTATAAATAAAAAAGCTAAACTAATTAGTTCACAAATTAAAGAATATTTTAATATATTATCAAGTGAAGAAAGATATTACTGGGATAGATTCTTATAACTAATTTTTATATATTAAAAAAGATTTAACTAGCATTTATAGTTAAATCTATTTTTTTAATTGGCAGGGGCGGAGAGAATCGAACTCCCATCTAAAGTTTTGGAGACTCCTATGCTACCATTATACCACGCCCCTACGGCAAAAACATTATATCATAGTTAAACGCCGTAATCAAGAAAAAAATTGTGCATATAATTAAAGTGTACACCTACTAGACAAAATTTTGTAGGTTTGATATAATATTTACGTGGTGCATTATGCTAGTCACAATCACTATTTGAAGATGGGGCTAAAAATCCATTAATTGATACAATTGCACTTTATATATTTGCTGCTTCTGCCCAAGTTGGGGTGAATATGTAATTTAAAATTATAGGGAAATCATAACGGCATATGACTAACCCCCTGTAATTAAGCAAAAAAGGAAGAGTTATTCATGTCGTGCGTGGTTATTAGGGATTTAACGAATAATAATGTTAATGAAATCTTAACTGCAAAAGCGAATAAGAATAGTTTAGATGTGTCAGGGAAAACCTCTAGCGTGTTATTTATTATAAAGATTGAAGTGCGGACTATGTGGCAATCGAGTCATTAGTTAGGCAACTACTAATTATTTTCTTTAAAGAGAAATCGCCTAAGGGTAACCAAGGGAGAGAAAATAGAGAAATTCAACTCGACCAAAGCCGTAAGATTAATTTATAATAAACCATAACATTTTTAATAACTTTATAGGAGGGTTATATGAAAAAAAATAACTGGGTATATAAAGTTTTTTTATGGACTTTTATATTATCCACCATCTTCAGTTTCTCAACAAATTATTTATCAAGTCATGCTAGCATAGTGGTAATGATACTTATAATATTACTCGTTATAGCAATTGGTATAATCTTTGATATGATTGGAGCAAGCAGTCTTACAAGTAAAGAATCAACATTTCACTCAATGAATGCTAAAAAAATTAAAGGTGCTAAAGAAACAATTAAACTTATTAAAAACAATGTTAAAATATCTAGTATATGTAATGATATTGTTGGAGATATATGCGGTATTGTTTCTGGAGGACTTGGTGCTGTACTTGCTATATCAATAGCAAACATAACTAAAGTTAATATATCTTTAATAAGTGTAATAACTGCAGCTTTAATTTCTTCGCTTACCATTGGAGGAAAAGCAATATTTAAAACAATTGCTATTAAAAATAGTGATAAAATAATTTTTAGTGTTGGAAAATTGTTAAGTTTTTTTAAGAAATAACAATTTTCTTTTTTTATGCATATATTATAGCGGTGATATAATGATTGTTTCATATAATTCAAAAGAACTTGATTTACTTGCAAGAATAATGCGTGCGGAAGCCTTAAATGAAGGAGAACTAGGAATGCTAATGGTTGGAAATGTTGTAGTAAATAGAGTGTTAGCAAATTGTTTAACTTTTAAAAATATTAATAGTGTTTATAATGCAATTTATCAAAAAAATCAATTTGTGGGAACTACAAGTTCTTTATTCGAAGCGGCTGCGACTACAATGGAAAAAAATTTAGCAAAAAGAATTTTAGATGGAGAATATTATTACCCCGCAACAAACGCATTATGGTTTTATGCTCCGAAAAAAGGTGATTCTTGTAAAAATACTTGGTATACTCAAAACCTATCTGGAAGATATAAAAACCATTGTTTCTATAAACCAGATCCTGGAGTATGTAAAGAAATACATTAAAAAAAAGGCTAGTTTAACTAACCTTTAATTCATTATTAATATAATCAACATTAACTATCGTATTAGGTTTGATTTCATTATTTATAAGTTTTTTAGCAATTAACGTTTCTAGTTTATTATTAACAAGTCTTTTAAGTGGTCTTGCTCCATAATATTCATCATAACCATTATCAATAAAATAATTTTTGGCATTATCAGTAAGATTAATTTTTACATTAATATCAATTAATCTTTTTTCAATTTCTTTGATAATTTTATCAAGGATTTCTTTTAAATCGGGTTTTGATAATTTATTGAAAATTATTATTTCATCAAGTCTATTTAAAAATTCCGGTTTAAAATATTTTGGAAGTTCAGAGGTAACTTTATCCTCTTCACCATTAATAATATATTCACTTCCTACATTTGATGTCATTATAATAATAGTATTTTTAAAATCTACAGTACGACCATTAGAATCAGTAAGTCTTCCTTCATCAAGAATTTGTAATAATAAGTTAAGTACATCTGGATGTGCTTTTTCTATTTCATCAAAAAGTACAATTGAATATGGATTTCTTCTTACTTTTTCTGTAAGTTGTCCTCCTTCTTCATAACCAACATAACCTGGTGCTGCACCAATAAGTCTAGATACTGAGTATTTTTCCATATATTCACTCATATCTATTCTTACCATATGATGCTCATCATCAAATAGTTCATAAGCAAGACTTCTTGCAACCTCTGTTTTACCTACTCCTGTTGGTCCTAAAAACATAAATGAACCAATTGGTCTGTTAGGATCTTTGATACCACTTCTTGAACGAATAATTGCATCGGATACAAGTTTTAAAGCCTTATCTTGTCCTTTAACTCTTTTTCTTAAATTATCCTCAAGATTAAGAATCTTTTCTTTTTCACTACTCATAAGTTTAGATATTGGAATATTTGTCCACTTACTTATAACATTTGCTATATCTTCATTTGTAACAGTATCTGAAAGTATTCCTTCATCACCTTTTTTAGAAAGTTCATCAAGCTTATTTCTAAGTTCTGGAAGTATTCCGTTTTTTATCCTTGCGGCAGTTTCTAAATCATAATTATTCTCTGCTTGTTCTAGTTCAAATGTATATTTAGATATATCAGATTTAACTTTTTTGATATCTTCATTAATAGATTTTTCTTCTTTCCATTTAGTACTTAACTCTTGTTCTTTACCTTTTAAATCATAAAGTTCTTCATCAATCTTTTCAAGTCTTTTTACAGAAAGTTCATCTTTTTCTTTTTTTAATGCTTCTTTCTCAACTTGTAATGTTAATATTTTTCTAGTTATTTCATCAAGAGCTGTTGGAACACTATCCATTTGAACTCTTATTGTAGCACATGCTTCATCAACAAGGTCTATGGCTTTATCAGGTAAAAATCTATCTGTAATATACCTATTTGATAAAGTTGCCGCACTAACTAAAGCTCTATCTTGAATTGTAACTCCGTGATATATTTCAAATCTTTCTTTTAAACCACGAAGAATTGTTATTGTATCCTCGACTGTTGGTTCGCAAACTGTTACTTTTTGAAATCTTCTTTCAAGTGCACCATCTTTTTCAATATACATACGATATTCGTTTAAGGTTGTAGCACCAATAACATGTATCTCTCCACGTGCAAGCATTGGTTTTAGAATATTTCCTGTATCCATTGCACCTTCAGTTGCACCTGTTCCAACAATTAAATGAATTTCATCAATAAACATTATTAAATTTCCTTCACTTTTCTTAACTTCATCTAAAACCTTTTTAAGTCTTTCCTCAAATTCACCACGATATTTTGCACCAGCAATAAGTGAGGCCATATTAAGTTCCCAAATTGTTTTATTTTTAAGACTTTCTGGAACATCACCTTTAACAATTCTTTGTGCAAGTCCTTCGACTATTGCAGTCTTACCTACACCAGGTTCACCAATTAAAACTGGATTATTTTTAGTTTTTCTAGAAAGTATTCTAGTTATACTTCTTATTTCTTCATCACGGCCTATAATTGGATCAATTTTACGATTTTTTACATCGTCATTTATATTACGTCCATATTTTTCAAGAACGTTTTCATTTTCTTCATTGTTTTGATTAAACATAATTTATTCCTCCTTTTTACGTATATTATTATACTAAAAATATTAGCACTTGTCAACCTATAGTGCTAATTATATTATATAAAAAATATAAAAAAATATGAATTTATTTAAACTCATATTTTTAACTTTTGACCTATTTGTAAAACATTTGTAGAAAGATTATTATTCCTTTTAATACTATCAACGGTAGTATCATATTTTCTTGCTATAGACCACAGTGAATCACCTTTTTGAACTATATATATTTTATTTTTCGAAGGAACAATTAACTTTTGACCAATGCTTAGATTATTATTTTTTAAATTATTTAATGCTTTTAAATTATCTACAGTAGTTCCATACATATTAGCAATTTTATATAAGGTATCACCCTTTTTAACTATATAAATATTTTGATTATCATTACTCTCTTTTATTTTTAGTCTTTGGCCAATTGATAATAAATTTGATTTTAAATTATTTATTGATTTAAGTTCATCAACTGTCATGTTATATTTTTTAGCTATACTCCATAAAGAATCGCCTTTCTTAACTACATAATAATCACTTTCTTCATTTAATGAATAAGGAACACCAATATAATTTGCAAGAGCCTTAACAACTGCTTCAGCTAAATCCTCCCAATTATTTTTTATAAGATTTACATCATCACCTGTACTATCTAAAAATCCATACTCTACAATTAAAGTTTCATTATTTGGTGTATCTCTAAGTAAATAATAATAATCTTTTGATGGATTACTTGGAAGTCTTCTTTGGTAATATTTTCTAACATTTTGGCCTGAGGATTCTAGTTCTTTTGCAATTAATTTAGATAACGCATCACTATTACGAAGTGCATATATTATTTCGGCTCCATCGCCACCCCCGAAGTCGTAGAATGTAGGCAGGTATTAATTAATCTTTTATTTATTAAAATTATATATTATTTCTACATTTTTATCTTTATCAACAATTATTTTATCTACTAGTATAAATAATAATTCTCTAGTAGGTTTTTTCATACTAATTAATTCTTTTATTTTTTGTTTTATTTCTTCATCATTATGTTTTTTAGGAACTTCATTAATAGAATTTTCTAATTCTTTTATTCTAGAGTTGTATGTTCTTATTAGATTTTCTGTGTTAGAAGATAATCTTGTATAAGTATCAACTGAGATTATCCCATTATATTTATCTTCATATAATGCATCTATTTTTAGCCCCAGTTCTTTGATATTATTTTCTAGTTTTTGTTTTTCTATAATCAAATTTTCCTTGTTACCCTTCTCACTTTTCACATTAGATACTAAACTATCAATATCAACTTTTTCTATATACTTTTTACAAGTTTTTTTAATTTGATTTAAAACTGCCTTTTCAAAACTATTATACTCTGAAAAGTGTGGTTCACATAATCTTTGTCTTGGACTTCTAGAATATTTGTTGCAATTTATAGACCAGTAATTGCGTTTTTCTCTATAACTAACCGTTAGCTTATTACCACACTCTTTGCAATAAAGTAAGCCCTCTAATAACCTCTGTGGACGGTTTAATTTTACTGTTCTAGTTCTGTTAGCACTTGTTTGTATTTGATTAAATACTGCTCTATCTACTAATGGTTCGTGGGTATTTTCTACAATTATCCAATACTCACTAGAAAGACATATTCTCTTTTGTGACTTATAGTTTAATTTTGTCTGAACATTTTGAATCATATCACCAGTATACATTCTATTCTTTAATATTTTATTAATCGTACTACAAGTCCAGATGTATCCATTTATTTGCCTTTTTGATTTTTTTATTTGTTTATATGCACTTGGTGTTGGAATATTTTCATTATTTAATCTTTCAATTATATCTGATATTTTATCTCCTTTTGATACTTCATTAAATATTCTTTTTACTATCCATGCTGTATCTGGGTTTGGCACTAGATGTCCTTTATCAAGTGGATCTCTCATATACCCAAAACTTGGTTTGCTACCTATAAACTTACCTTTCACTTTTTTATCTCTTAATATTGATTTTATTTTCTTTGATGTATCTTTACTAGTCATATCATTAAATAAAGCTTTAAAAGGTGCTATATCATTATTTGCAGAATCTAGAAAGGTATCTACATTATCTAGTATAGATATATATCTAACTTTCTTTAATGGAAAGTATTGTTCTATATAATAACCACACTTAATATAATCTCTACCTAATCTTGATAAATCTTTAGTTATGACACAATTTATTTTTCCATTTTCTATGTCTTCAAGTAATCTTTTAAATGCTGGTCTATCAAAGTTAGTCCCTGAATATCCATCATCAACATACTCATCAGTTAAAACAAATCCATTATCCCTTAAATAATTCATAATCAAACTTCTTTGATTTAGTACACTCTCACTTTCAGACTCTCTTTTATGTGCTTTAACCTCATCCTCTTGCGATAATCTTATGTATATTCCTACATTATAAAATGATGGTGGTTTTACTGTGCTATACATTATTCTCCTTTCTTTTGCATAGCATCTTGTTTGCCGATTCCATTATAACTCTCTTACCATCATTTGTGTCATTTATTTTATTATTTTCATCTTTATATTTAAGTATTAAACATACATATTCTTGTAATAAAGTCGATATATCTTTACCATCATTTTTGAATGTTTCAGTTATTATCATACCAACCTACCCCTTTTGGTTTCATACTTAAATATATTCCTAAAACTTAAATTTATATTACTTCTACATCTTATAAATCACTCCTCCTTAATAAATTTTTTTATTGTTTTTATATAAAATTGAGTACATAACTTATGACTTTAATTCTCTAATTTTCTAAATATTCCGCGTGTTTATTTTTAGCAGGATAAGGATGGCTGACAAACAACTTCCCAGTGGGAAGTTTAGCCCTATTTTAAAGAGATTGTGAAAGACTACTTTGTCATACATTAAAATAAATGTCATACTATTGTGTTAACTAAAAATAGCAAATTTTGCATCAAAAATAGCAGTTAGGCACACAAATGGTTATACAAATGTCATACTTTTGGATTAACAAAATTGCTAATTATGAACCTCTTTTCACACATAAACCAACTTTTTTAGGTACCTTAATTATTTTTCTTTTTATAATTTCTTGGTACCGACTTTTTTGTTTGTATAATTTTAGATAATAATTCCTCCTTACAAAAAAAATACTATACTCATAAACTGAATATAGTATTTTAGCATCTAATAGTTCATCTCTTAGAACTATTGCTATATTATAATCATTATATCGTAAATAAATTAAAAGTCAATGTCAAAAAAGAGAACATTATTATGTAAATTAAAATGACAATATGAGAAAAATAAAATTTAAAATTTATATACTTTTTAAATGAAATAATTTTGATTTTATATTTCTTTTTAAATTATTCATATAAAAATCCATATATTCAAAATCTGGTTTACCATCTTCTCTAATAGGCAATTTTATTGAAAAGTCAGTTTTTATATGTCTATTTAATTCATCAATAAAAGCTTTATAATGAGTATTACCTTCCTTAAAAATAATAGAACATATAAATTCTTTGGTTTCGAGTGACATATCAACTTTTGGAATTAAAACAACCACATTTTGACTAGTATAAAATTCTTTTTTTTGAACAAAACAAGAACCCAAATACGCTCCACCTAACGCAAGTGTTAAATTACCTGATTTAAATGGTTCATAATTTTCTACTCTATCAACTATTGCCGTTACACCATTATTTATTCCAGATCTTCCAACAAAATTTATAGTAGGATTATTATACTTCATTGCTACTTTATCCATTTTGCTTCCCGAGTCTATTTCAAACAAGTCATACAAATGAAAACTCTTCCATTTTTCTATATTGATTTTTTTATTATTACCATCTAAATTTCTCAAGTTACTAAATGTATTTTTCACTTTTTGACTAATGTTTTTCATAAAATTTTCCATATAGTTAAAATCTATATTATTTTCTTCATCAACTGGAAATTTTAATAATATTTCTTTTGCAGATTCCCGCGTAAATTTATTAACATAATCATAATTTAAATTTTTTGCTTTTTCTCTAAAAACTGTTACTAAAAATAAATAAGCATATTTTGTCCATTTATCTTTTTCCAAAGGATACAATCCTTGAACATGTGGATATCCTACGAATGATTTTTCTTGATAAAATATAGAATCAGCTGAAGTTGTATCACTAAAAGTTACCATGTTCCCAGTTTCAGTACATTCTTGATTTGTGTATCCACCAATACCATTATTGTAACTCGAATTAACAACAACAGGATTAATTCCATTCTGTTCAAGCAGAACATTGTTATTCATCTTGTATGACTTAGTAGGATGTATATCAAATAAATCACCAATTTTAAATTCTTTCCATTTTACAATATCCAGTTTATTCATCTTCGATATCACCTCTTAATGTAATAACATAATTTTTTCCATCTTCAGCTACGCAACTTGCATACAGTACCTTTTCTATCAAATTATCTGAAAATTCTTTAACATCTATTCCTTCTTCATACATTAAGTAGTCCATCATTGTTTTTGTAAAATCTTCTTCATATATTTCAAATTCCTTTTCTGGTGTTTGATAACTCAAGTGTTCACTTGGTTTAATCCACTGAATTGTTGGATCACCATTTTGTTTATGAACAACATCAACAAATTTATCTTCAATTTCTTGCCATCTATCTTTGATATCATGTCTGCCTTGATTTTTTACAGTTTCCAAACCATCATTTTCAATATAACAAGCAAATATTTCTTTATCATTTTGTGGTATGCCGGCTTCAAATACAAATATAGATGTCGTTACGCCTTCTGAAAATACTTTTTCTGGAAGTTTAATAATTTTTTGTAGTTGATGATGTTTTAAAATTGAAGCACTATTATCTTTTTCCAGTTTTTTATCTGGTAAAATAAATGCACACATGGTATGAGAAGGCACACTATCAAGAACATTTTCTACAATTTTAAGGCACCCATACTTTCTTTCAAACGGAGGATTCATTAACACTTTTGTTATTCCTTTACCTCTAATCCATTCTGAAGCTTTTGAGGTTCTACTATCAAGTTGTTCCAGATTCGTTTTTCCATCTTTATGTATTAGCATATTTGCACAAGCCAAAGCATAAATTTCTCTATCAAATTCAATACCAAATAGTTGAGATGTTTTGATTTTTCTTGCCTTTTCTGTTTGAACACCCCCAGCTTCTTTTATCATTTTACTCATAGATTTAACTAAAAATCCTCCGGATCCACATGCCGCGTCTAGAACTTTATCATCTTGATGAACATCTATTATTCTATACATAAAAGATGTGATATGCTCTGGCGTAAATACTTGCCCACTTTCAGATTTCTTCTTATACCTATTAAATTCATTAAAGAAAATACCCATAACATCTTCTCCGTTCCAATAGTCCGAATTAAGACATTTAGAAATTTCTGTTACCCATTCAATAAAATTGTCTATTGCTTCTTGATTATCGGAAGAGTTCATTCTGATTTCTGAATATACATCCAATAATATATCTAATTTTTGATTTTGTCTTCTACTATCCTCCAAAGATTTTGCTAATGTCGAATGAATTGATGTATGAAATGTTTGATAATTCATTCCTTTAATTAAACTTGCACCATATCGTTTTGCTACCAAAGCACAAGCAGTAAATATCATTCTATGATACAAATTTTTAATTCCAAACTCAGTATGCAAACAGTCATTTATCTTTTTTGTTAATCCGTATATTTTTTGCTTATCTATTTTATTAATCAAAAACAAGGATAAATAATATTTTTTATTTTCCAATTTTTCGGGTACATCTATTTCTTCATTGTTTTTAGTCACAATTATTTCATAACCATTATATAAAATTCCAATAACTTTATTATATTTAGTCAAAACTATATTGCAATTTTTTTCTAACTCATATAAATAATTTCGCAACGCTTGATTAGAGTTTTTTGTTTCTAATATTATAGCCGTTTCTTCCAGATTGTCAGGCAAATACCAGCCATCCGGTTTATCACTAATACCTTTAAAACCCAGTTGATTAAATGTTGTTAATTGGCCAACACCGCTTTTTATATTGTGTTCATTTTTAAAATCTAATATTTTACCAGCATTATCCCTTACAATATCTTCTGTCAAAAATTCTCTCATTTTCTTTTCACTACTCCATTTCGTTTTTATTAAAATTTAATATATCAACCATTTTTATGTATTCTTTAAAATCAATTATCACTACATAATCTTGTCCGTTTTTTGTAACGCGCAACGGTTTCTTAGAATCATGAACTTTTTTAAATAACTTTGCTGATTTTCCTTTATTAAAATCTCTTGAAAGTGCCATATCCTCAATATATTTGTTTATTTTTTCCATAAACATCACCTTATTATTAATTTTTTCTATAATAATTATATCATTTATAATTACAATTGTAAATACAATAGTAATTACTTTTAGTAAAATTCAATAAAAAAACTAGGTTTCATTTTATCTAATTTTAAGATGTTATATTGAAACCTAGTACATTAAATTTTATTTTATCTTTTATTCATAAATTACAAATTCAATTTTATTACCCCATATTCTTTCTATGTTATTTTTCATTGAATTAATTGCATATTGTGACCTTGAATTATTTTCTTCAACTATATAATTAATTACCAACGAACTTTGAGCTCTTGTGCAAGAAACATACAACAGTTTTTCTGTTCTATTCTTAACAGACTCTTTCATTGCTTGATTTTTAAATAACTTTGAAAAGTTATACCAATTCCATGTTGTATTCTCATTAATATTTATCACTACATGTTTGAATTCATTACCCTTTGTACCGTGCATTGTTTGTAATAATGTTTTTTCAGAAAATTGTAAATAATAATTATAAAATTCTATAGCTTTAATTTCTGTAATTATTGAAAGAAATTCAACATCATCAGATTCCTCATATGTTTTACATAATTTTAAATAATCCAAATTAGAAAGAATATCTAATGAAAAAATTTTTTCTAAAAATAACTGAATGCTGATTTCTGACATTTCCGATATAATATTATATATTTGTTCTTTTATGTTATTTAAAATTTCAAAATTAATATAATTTTTATTAATATTTTTAATTATTGCACTAGATATGTTGTTTTTTGTCTCGTAAATCAAAGGCATAATTTCACTACAAATATATCTTAAGTATCGCTCATCAGCATTTTTTATTACATTTGAAGTATTATTGCCATATCTTTTATAATAAATATCATATATATTAGAAAATCCGACTTCATCAGCAATATATCTATGTGTTAGATGCAACTTTTCAAAATCATTATATTGAATACATTTCTTCAAGTATTTGTCATCGCTTAAATTATAAATGAACTTTATTTCATTCTTGTTCACAGAATTATTTTTGCACACCTGTATTAAATCTGAGCGTAAACTATTGTTAAGATTAATTATTTCTGAACACGACCTATAGTTTTCTTCTTTTTTTATAAACTTAAATATATTTTTATACTCTCCTTGTATTTCTCCTATTCCATTAAGATATATATTTTGCATTGTATCGCCAAATAATCCAATTAGAATATCATTAAATTTTTCTTTATAATCCTGAAGTTTCTTTAAAAATTCATAAAATATTATTTTATGTGTATCTTGATATTCATCAACAAAAATATAATCAATTGAAGAAAATAAAATGTTACAATATTGCTCATTTGATAAAAATGAATTAAAAATATTTAGAAGTGTATCATGTGAAATAATTCCATTGATCAAACTTTCATAATCTCTATACGATATTGGCAATGTCAAATCTGCATTTTTGTATTTTTCAACTTTTGTTTCATTATTTTCTATTTTATATTTGCTGATTTTTTCAATTATACACTTATTTACTTCTACTCTTAATGAAGCTTGAAATTTACATATATTTTTCCAAATAAATTCGTGAATAGTAGAAACAAATACATTATTAACATCACTTAACCTAGAAACGATTTCATTCTTTGCATTATTTGTATATGTTATGCAAATTATTTTTGATTCTGGCTTTGTAATTTTTAAATAGTTAATTGTACTAACTAAAGTATGTGTTTTTCCAGAACCGGCACCAGCGTCTAAACAAAAGTTTTCTTTTTTTTCTATACAGTCCTTTATTTCTTCTAGTGCCTTATTTATTTCGCTAGCCATTGCAATCCCTCCATTATGTAACTTGGTACTTTCCAGCCATCAAGTAAAATCACATCTAACGAAAAGGCACTCTTTTCTATTTCTTGAATAATTTCATAACAATATTGGTCCAGCTGCTCTTTTGTCAAACTATCAATAATTAAGCTTAAATTGTTATTATTATAATCTTTTTTTATTTTTTGTATTGCATTCTGGAGCGATTCTATATCATTAATATTTTTAACAATCCACTCTTTATTTTCAAGTAAAAACTGTTCTTCAAGTGTTCTTCCCCATTTCATTTCATTTTTTTGTGGTAATTGAAAAGTTATTAATGAGTTTTCTAAATCGTCACTTTTTTCCCTACTAGTTATTGATAAATATTTTTCTTTTATTTCAGATACAAATAATGTTTTATCTTTATATCCAAACCAATTTTTTATTGTTGGATTTGTAGTCTTTAAATCTTTTATATTTAAATCACATGGACAACTTTTATTATGATTACCAACTACCGAATCTAGATCTGTTATTGTCAAACTTTTAATTTCTAAAAACTTGACTAAATCTTGAAAAATATATGCATGTCTACCACCAACCTCAAAAATAGCAATATGTTGTGAAGAAATTTTTTTGTCATTTAACGAATCATACTTCGCAAAAAAATATGGTAGCATAATCCTTTCTGCCATCCCCTCCAAAAAAATTACTTTATCTGCAAAAAATAAATCACAAGTATTTAATATAAAATATTTATCAATTATATTTTTTAAGCCTGAATACTCTTGTTGATTTATAAAACTTCTTAATGACTTAATTTTTAATCCATTTTTAGTATTTAAAAAATAATTGATATCATTTATATCAGAAGATTGTAAAATGTATGCCGAATGTGTTGATATAATTGAATATATATTACTATCATTAAATATTTTATTAATTTTTGAAAGAAATATAGATTGCATTTGCGGATGCAAATGAGATTCTGGTTCTTCCAAAAAAACCATATTAAATACTGCTTTTTTTGTATTAATATCAAACTTAAATGCTTCAATTTGTATATAAATATATAATAAATTACTATAACCTAATCCATTTGATGACTCTGATAATGCTATATCATCAAAGAAATACTTAACTTTAGAATTTTTCTTTAATAAATTTTCAATATCGAAATCAGACACTATATTCAATTTTTTATCCTTATCATCATTAACTATTTCTTCGTTTAAAACTTTAATTAACTCTGAAAAATAATTAGCATAGGTATCGTCGAGTTTATCTTTAATATTTTCAATCGCTTCTCTAAATAAATCATCACTATTCAAATCTTCAGTATTTTTTTTCTTTTTTTCTTGATAAAATTTCCAAATAGCATTAGAAAGTGTCATTTTTTCATTATCAGAAATATCATCAACTTCTCTTTGTGCCGATATCACAAATAAGTTAAATAAATTATATATATAATTTGTATCTACACTGTTAAGATATGTTGATTCTGGTTTAGAAGAAAAATACTTTTTACTATAGTAATTGTAAAATTCTCTTTCAAAAAAACTATAAAAATCAATTTTATCTTCTTCTCTTTTGAATTTTTCATTATAGGTTTCATAATCAATAAAAATCTTATTATTTTTATCTAAAGAAAATTCACATTTTATAATTATAGTATTATTATTATCAAATTCATAAATTAAATCTTTTATCAATGCTAAGTTATCATTTTCGTCTATATCTATTGAGATATTCATTTCTATTACTGGAAATTCTTTCACTATTTCTTCATTACCCGCTTTATAGTTATTATATAATTCATTTATTAAATTCCTTCTTATTTTTTTGTAATTAAAGTCGCTAAATTTAAATGTAGAAGTGTTTGTTAAAAATTTAGTCATTATTTCTACAATTGATGTTTTTGCAGTGTTGTTCTTTCCTACAATAATGGTTTGCTTATTAATACTTAATAAACATCTTTCTTCAGATTTTCTGTAATTTTTAAAATCGATACTATGTATTTTCATAAACTTCTCCTTACAACTAAAAAATAGTATTTATCATAAAAGATTAAATACTACACATCTAATATTAATTATATCATATAATTCACTTTTTTGATAATTTAAACAGCATTTAATAACTAAAAATTGTTTTTTGTTCTTTTACAATGAAAACTTATCAAAAACTTTGACATTAAGCCAAAATCCTTATATTTTAAAGCAAACAAGACACTATTACACTTTGCCTACATTCTTACCTTTCGCACCTCCTGCATTTAAGTGATTAGATAAAACAATAACATCATTGCCTTTACCAAAGAAATTTTGTGCCTTTTTAGGTCTTGTGCTTTGATCTAATAGTTCATCTGAAGTTCTTGTCATTGCATTTTCTATTCCCAATTCATCTAAACGTTTTTTAATATAATTACTTATTTTTAATGTATATTCTTTTTCTAAAATTCCATTTCCCGAAGAGCCACCATCAACACCACCATGTCCACTGTCAATTACCACCTTTTTAGCCATATTTATCACATCCTATAGTAATTTATGCAAAATATAAAAAAAGGACTATTAGAGTGTTGTTAAATTATTTATAAATTTAAACAAAAAAATGATGCAATGCACCATTATTTTCTTTGTGAAACCAATATTTGTCCTGGTAATAAATAAATTGTTTCGTTTTCCTTAACTACTTCCTGAATATTCTTTTTAAAGATATCACTTACACTATTTAGTGTATCTCCCTCAGCTGTAACATAATAACTATAACCAGATACTGGAAGCATAATTACTTGATTTGGATAAATATAATCATCTAAATTTAAACCATTAATTGCCGCTAAAAGATTTGGATTTATATTATACTTTCTACTTATACCATAAAGTGAATCTCCTTTATTAATCGTATAAGTATCAAAGTATTTTTCTTTATTTTTAGGAACTATTAAATCCATACCCTCACGTAGAGTTTCATCATAACTTAAATTATTTAAATCTACTAAAAACTCTTTATTTGTACGAAACATTTTAGCAATATCTTCAATACTATCATTTGATTTAACACGATATTTTTCAAACATTTTATCAACCCCTATAGTAAAATATGTTTTATTTTAAAAAGTGTTATTTAAAAATATAAATATAGTCATTATTAAATTTCCATTCACTATAGGTCATTAATTTAATAATTTTATCTTTATTTACATAATAAAGTGTATCATCACTTATAAAGTAACATTCGTTATCATTTGAAAAAATTATATTTGATACCTTTAAAGAAGTAACATTTATCTTATTAATTGGTGTAACGTAGATAAGTTTATTATCATTTAATTCATAATAAAAATCTATTTCTTTTTTAAATGAAACATTACCTTTATTAAGTTTATTAACACTTATTTTTTCAAATTTATTATTACTTAAAATTTCATATCTATTTTTATAAATAGTATTTTTTAAAGGATTAATTTTATATTCTATTTTAGTTTGCATATCATATAAGTAAACATATTTTTTATATGTACCTAAAAAATAACTATTAAAATAAACTTCTTTATCTAATTGTGTCTCTTTTACTTTATTATTCTTTGTATTTATTAGATAAAACTTATTAAATTTATACTTACTACTATAATCCGCTATTAAAAGATAATCTTTAAAATTAGTACATAAATCTATATTATAAATATCATTATCAAATAGTTTAATTTTCTTTTTAGTTTTAGTATTAATGTTGATAAATTGTGAATAATTCCATATATAAAAGTTAGCATTTATATTATATACATCAATATTATCAAACGTATATTTCTTTTTATCCTCAGGAATAGTAATATAATATGATGTATAATAGTTATCATTCTCTTTATTAATATAAAAGTTTTGTAAATTATTATTTGTTACATTAATTATATTATCTTTTTGTTTAATATTTTTAATTTGTTTATGATTTTGATAATATTTACCACTAACAGAATATAAATACTCTACATTATCTTTATTAATTTTAAATATATATAGTTTTTTCTTATTATTAAATGTTTGAATAATATTATAACCTTTTACAGTATATTTAAGTTCATAACTTTTTGGAATAAAATAAAAAATTGTAAAAGAAAGAAAAATTAATAAAAAAGAAAAAATTAGTAATCTTAACTTTTTCATACAATTCTATCTTTATATTTTAGTTTTTCTTTCATCATAAACTGAGATATATTTGTTTCAATATCATCTAAAGAACTTTTAGATAAATTAGATATTGTTACAACCTCTTTTACTGTATCAATAGTTATTTTTCCAAAAAGTAAACCTTTATATATTCGCATGTCATTATATAAATCTGGAGTAATTTGTGTATATATGCTTCCAAAAACAACTCTTTTTTGCCCTATTAAAAGCCTTTTGTTAGTTAAAACTATTACGCATGAAGTGAATAAATCATACCATTTTTCATTTTTTTGACCGCAAAAAGCGTATAGAACATATTCATCAGGATTAATATATCCTTCGATTACTTCACAATGCTTTTTTAATCTCCAGGCAACTGTACCGGGAAACTTATTTTTAAATTCTAATACTTTTTCATAAACATTATTCATTTTAAACTCCTTTTATTAATTCAACTTTAGTGTGAGATAATTTTTCGTGAATTGAAACATCCTTATTAATCATAAATAATATATCAATATACGAATAGATTGTTGCAATTATAGAAATAATTAAATTACTATAAAAATAAATTTTTCCCTTAAATAATATAACACAAAGTAATGTTAATATATTCGATAATGTTGTATATAAAATTATATTTGTAAATATAGGATAAAATAATACTCTTATAAGAAGTGACCCAAAAGTTAGTTTTCCTTTATCAGAAGAAAGTTTAATTTTACATATTTTTTTACCAATTGTTTGTCCATCAAATAGTAAAGGAAATAAAGTAAAATATAAAATTATAACAACTATTTCAATTATAGAATAACTTATTGAGTAATAAGATAAATCATGCATAATATCTAAATATTCTGGTGATTTTAATGTATCATAATCTATTGTTGTATTTTCAGAAAAATTTTCTTCATAAAACTCAGTATATTTTTCATATGCTTTATCATATTTCTTTTTATATGGATTTAATACATTTATTTGACTTAATAATGTAACAAGTATTAATACAATAAATATATCAATTACATAAGCACATATTCTTTTAATTTTAATATCTTTCATTCTACCTCCATAAATAAGAAAAGAAACTATTACTAGTTTCTAATAAGTTTTTGAATTAGATCCTAAAGTAACAGTGGTTTTAAGAGTTTTACCTTTTCTAATATAAGTGATTTCAACTTTATCACCTACACCATAATTATACAAATAATATCTTAAATATGCAACACTTGTTACTTCATCATCATTAATCTTTATTATAATATCATCACTTGCTAGTCCTGCTTTAGCCGCTGGAGACCCTTTTTCTGTAGAAACAATAATTACACCCTTTGTGATTTTATATTCTTTTAAAAGTGATGAATATTCAGGGTAATAATAAGCATCTGTAACATTAACCATTGATACGCCTAAATAAGGTTGAGTTATCTTTTCTTTATTTTCAAGTTTTTCAGCATAACTTAATGCTACCTCGATTGGAATAGCAAAGCCCATACCTTCAACAGATTCAGCCACTAATTTTAATGAAGTAATTCCAATAACTTGACCATTTGCATTACAAAGTGGTCCACCACTATTACCTGAGTTAATCGCGGCATCTGTTTGTAATACTTTCATAACATAATCACCATTATTATTAAGTTTTACTTCAACCATTCTATCTTTTCCTGAAATAATGCCTCTTGTAACAGTCCAAGAATAAATACTATCAAGTGGCGCACCTACAGCAAAAGATGTATCACCAACTCTTAGGTTATCGCTTTTACCAATTTCAGCTACAGAAATAATATCTGATTTTTTTACTTTTAAAACAGCAATATCAGATAAAGCGTCTGCACCAATTATTTCTGTATTAATTACATTACCATTAGTAAAAGTAACATTAACAGAGTTACCACCTTCGATAACATGATTATTTGTTAAAATGTAGGCATCATTATTATTTACTTTATAAACAAATCCAGTTCCACTTGAAATCATTTTTTCATCTGCATAGGTTGCCACAACAACAACTGCATCATACACTTTTTCTACTGCCTCCGCAATTCCATTGTCTGTTATTGTTACATTTTTTTCAACTTTAGTTAAATTTGTATGAAGTATGGCAGGATATTTATAAATAACCCCATACATAAGTAAACAACCTAGGAAAAACACTACTATATATACTATTTTATTATCTTTTTCTTTTCTTATCATAATTAATCCATCCTCTCAATCTCTTTATAATTTATTGGAAAACCCATTGCATCCAAAACTTTATCAATATCAATTGAATGAAGTTTTCCAGATAATATATCTAGTTCATAATCAATTTCTTTTATAAATAAATTAAAATCATCAGCATTTAAAATTCTTTTTAAAATAATAATTAAGGCAAATAAATCATTTTTACCATATATATATTCCCCATCCATTTTAGGAATATTTAAAAGCTTATGATATATTGTATTATTAATAACAATTTGTGTTTTATTATTATAACAAATATCTTCATGTGCACATAAATTTCTATAATTAGCAAGTATTGGTAAATAACTTTGGAAACTATCTATATCTATGTTAAATATATCCGCAATTTCTCTTTTATCTTCATTTTGAAGCACAGTATAAAGTTCTCCGACTATTCCAAATGATAATACTTTTACAACAACCCAAAGAGGTATATAGCCATAATTATCAATGAAATGACTAGTTGCGGAATGCTGTTTACCATTTATACTAATTTGTCTTTTCATTTTATGTATTAAATCGTTTATTTGTCTAGTTTTAGTATAATCATGAACAAAGTTATTTTTATTCAAATAATTTTTTTCTTTATAACCATGGTTTTTACTCATAACATAAGCCATTATACTTTTTAAGTTATTTTCAAAAACTAGAATATTCTTAAATAATATATTTCTAAGTTGTCTATCAAAAATAAACATTGCATATAGCTCCTCAAAAGTGGTACCCTTATTAAATTTACGATCAGTATAAGACTTAACAAATAAAAATCTATACCCTGTTACAAAAAAATAATTTTCTCTAAGAAGTATTGATTTAGCCTTCTCAATATCATTTATAGTAAGACCTTTATCAATTAAAATATTTATCTGTTCATCTAATGTTTTAAATGTTTTCTCCACTATATCACCTTTTTACTATATAATTAATTATATCACATAATAGTATTTTTACCATCTATTTTGAAAAAATAAATTATGAAAAATATTTAATTACACCATTAGAAATTAAATTTGCTACTTTTTTTTGATATTCATTTGTAATAAGTTTTTGTCTATCTTCATAATTTGATAAAAATCCACATTCAATTAATAAACCATTTACCTTTAATCTTGAATACATATATGTGTCTTTTGGAATAGTTTTAATTTTACGATTACTATTTAAACCCTTATTTAAAACATCTTGCATAATGTTTGCAAAATAAATATTTTTTCCATTATAAAACACCTGTGGACCATAGTATTTAAAGTCACTTAAATAATTTAAATGAATACTTAAATAAATATCTGCTTTAGAATTATTTATTAGATTAATTCTATTATCAAAATCACTTTTCTTACGATATATAGCATTTGGAGTTGATAAGTCATAATCACCATCCCTTGTCATATAAACAGTAGCACCATAACTTTCAAGTTTTTCTTTTAAATAAAGACTTATATTTAAATTAATATCTTTTTCATATATATTTTCGTATGAAGTACCAGGATCTAAAAATCCATGACCAGGATCAATTACGATAATTCTTCCCACTAAAAAAAGGTTATCTTTACCAAAAACCGAAGATAAAAGAAAAATAGATATTATAAAAATTATTAATGAGTAATGAATATATTTTTTCATATAAAATTATATGTTTTATTCATTATTTTAAACTAAAAAATTTAAAATTTTCAAAAAAAGTATAATATTGTATTAATTCCACAAAAAATGCCTAAGGTGCAACGTACTTACTATACGCTTAGCATTGAGCTGCGTGCCCTAGGTCTTAAAGATATATTACCATAACATTATTTTTTATGTCAATCATCAATTTTCTTAATTCTTCCAAATACTTTTCTTCCTGGGAATAAACTTACTCTATATTTACTTTTATTTAAACCTTTAATAACCTTAGAAACTCTTTTAAAGTTTGCATAATAATTATAAAAAGTATTAACTATTAAATCAGCAAGTTGAATACCAAAGTTAGTTTTAGAGTCATAATAAGAAACATTAAAAATATAATTGTTTAAGCAAAATTCTGTATTTAAATAATTCTCTAAATTTTTTAAGTCACCTACTCTTACATTACGATTATCACAAAGAAGTTTAATTTCAATTTGCTCATCAGTATAGTTTTTAAGAAGTGGAAAAATAATATCTGAAAATATTAATTTTACAGCATAATTATAAAATATATTTGAATCTACAATACCTTTTTGCATTTTTTCTTTATCAAATACCTTAGAAAATCCATAAAAACCTGGAATATTTTCCATACTTGAAAAAATAAGTTGTTTTTCTTTTGTTAAATAGTCATAAGATTTTATTTCTTTATCTATTTTAATCTTTCTTTCGTCTTTTACAAGTTTATTAATTTTTTTATATAATGATGTTATTTTAAGCCTATATTTTTCAAAAGTAAAATATCCACCAACAGCAAAATACTTTGTATTACTATTTTTATGAATTGAACCACTTTCATCTAAATATACGTATAATCTCATGATGTCACCTCTACACAAGATAATACTAAATAAATTAAATGTTGTCTATATGAAAACATAAAAAAACCCCAATATGGGGTAAGAAAATATTTTATCGTTTACTAAATTGTGGAGCTCTACGAGCTTTTTTAAGACCATATTTCTTTCTTTCTTTAACACGAGAGTCTCTTGTGATAAATCCAGCATTTTTTAAAATATGTCTATAACTATCTTCTCTAGTTTGGTCAGTATTTTCATCGAATTTAAGAAGTGCTCTTGTAATTCCTAAACGAATTGCACCAGTTTGTCCTGAAAATCCACCACCAGATACTTTAACATCGATATCGAATCTATTTAAATTATCAGTTAAAACTAGTGGTTGAGTTAAGTCCATAACAAGTGTTTCATAAGGCATATAGTCATGAACATCTACACCATTAACTGTAATATTACCAGTTCCACCAACTAAAGTTACTTTTGCTACACTACTTTTTCTTCTTCCTGTAGCATTCCAAGTTTGTTTTTTTGCCATGTTTTCCTCCTATTATATTTCCATTTCGATTGGTTTTTGAGCACTATGTTTATGATCAGCATCAGCATAAACAAATAGTTTTTTACCCATTTTTCTACCAAGTCTATTATGAGGAAGCATACCTTTTACAGCTCTTTCCATCATTTCTTCTGGATAGTTTTCAATCATAACTTTTGCAGTTCTTTCTCTTAATCCTCCTGGATATCCAGAATGATTATAATATTTCTTATCAGTTAATTTATTACCAGTTAAATTTACTTTACTAGCATTAACGATAATAACATAATCTCCACAGTCAACATAAGGAGTATATGTAACTTTATGCTTACCTCTTAAGATATGAGCAGCTTTTGTAGCAACTCTACCTAAATTTTTACCTTCAGCATCAATTACATACCATTTTCTTTCAATATTTTCTTTTGTTTGTAAAAATGATTTCATAATTATTTCTTTCCCTTCATTTTAATTAACCAATTTAATCTTCCCACAATTAAAAAGGCCTCTTAAATAAATGTACCGATTATGATTATATGGTAAAAGTAGTAAATTGTCAAGTAAAACAATAAGGTAACAAGCGTTTTTATTATATTTTTATTAAAAAAAACTAGCAATCGCTAGTTTATAAAACACACATTGCTATTGTAAGAATTACCATTGCAGCAAGACCTATACAAGCAACTATTTTAAATGCCCATTTGAACCAAGTTGAATACTCAACTCTAGCAAGAGCAAGACCACCCATTATCGCTCCACATGTAGGTGAAATTAAATTTACAAGTCCATTAGAAGCAACAAGTATCATAACATTTGTTTCAACTGAGAATCCTAATTGATGAGTTAAGCCACCCATAATTGGAGTTGAAAGTGTTGCAATACCTGATGAAGATGGTACAAGTATTGATAAGAATATATGTAAAATAAAGTTCATTGGTGCGTAGATAACTGCAGGCATATTTTTAAGGGCATTTGCCGCATTATAAATAATATAATTATCTAAATATGTAACTTGCATTAATACTGAAGCACCCCTTGCAACTGCTATAATTAATATAACACTTAGTATATCAGAGGCACCATCAACAAATGTATCTACAAATTCTTTTTCACTTAATTTACCAATTATTCCTATTACAATAGCCATTACAAAGAATAGTACGGCTGCATCTTCGAAATACCAATAACCAAAACAATTTCCAGTTAAGAAAGCTGTAAAATGTGTTCCAGCATCAGCAATATCCGCAGGTATAATACCAAAATCTACCCATGGAATGAAACCTGCTATCATAATAACAAATGTTAAGCCAAATATAATTAATATAAGTTTTTGTCTTGTAGTAAGTTTTACATCTGGATTAATAAAGTCATCTTTTGCATAATGTTTTTCCATTTGTTTTTGCTCTTGTAATGAAAGAAATGTACTTCCTTTTTCGGCTTTCACTTTAGCAGCATAATTTAATACAAATGCTACTGCTATAATGTAAGAAACTAACCATAAGATACATCCAAGTAAAATTATAGTTCCTTGATTAACTTTTATACCATCAGGTAATGCACTAACTGCAGCACCTACTGCAAATGGATTTATTGTTGAACCAAGTACACCTACACCAGCACCAAGTAAGACTGTGGCTGATGCAACAATAGTATCCATTCCCGCTGCTACCATAGTAAATGATAACAAACCATAAAATGCAACTGTTTCTTCTAACATTCCATAAGTAGTTCCACCAACTGAGAATATAAACATTAGTATTGGTATTAATACTAGTTCCTTACCTTTTAATTTGTTTACTAAAACTTTTATTCCTGTTTCAAGAGCACCAGTTTTAGTAACGACATTTAAAAATCCTCCTAAAATAAGAATAAATACACCTACATCAGCAGCATTTTCAAATCCTTTGATTGGAGCCATTAAAAAGTCAGAAAATTTAGCACGAACTACACCACTACCATTGACAATATTTTCACCATCAAATGTAGCAAGTGGAAGTAAATATGAAATTATAGCAATTGCTACAATAATTAACATTATAATTGTAAATGAAGATAATGTAAATTTTTTCTTTTTAGCTTTTTTTGCCATTTTTATTTCCTCCTATAAAATATTCTTGTGCCTTTATCACCATTAATTGCTTCAAGTCCATCATTTAATGAAGCAATAATAGCAATGCCTTCTGAGTTTTCATTTAGAAAATTCATACAAGCATTTATTTTTGGAAGCATACTTCCTTTTGCAAAATGGCCTTCATCAATGTATTTTTGTAATTCTAATGTATCAGTTGAATCAAGTGCTATTTGATTATCTTTATTATAATTAATATACACTTTATCTACTGCTGTTAAAATTAACAAAATATCAGCGTTAATATTTGCTGCTAACTTACTACTTGCAAAATCTTTATCAATTACTGCATCAACACCTTTATATCCTAGTCCATCCTTTACTACAGGAATACCACCACCACCGACGGTAATAACAATATTTCCGTCATCCGCAAGATTACTTACTATCTCTTGCTCTAAGATTCTTTCAGGTTTTGGTGAGGGCACTACTCTCCTATAACCTCTTCCAGAATCTTCAACATATTTATAGCCATTCGAAGAAGCAAGTTTATCAGCTTCCTCTTTGGTATAAAACATTCCTACAGGTTTAGTTGGATCCGTGAAAGCCTCATCATTTTCATCCACTTCAACCTGAGTAATGATAGTTGCACATTTCTTTTCAATATTATTTTCTCTCAATTTTTCATTAATAGCATTTTGTAAATGATAACCAATATATCCCTGACTCATAGCTCCACATTCTGCAAAAGGCATAAAAGGAGCAACATTAAATTTACTAGCATACTCAAATGCATTAGCAATCATCCCCACCTGAGGACCATTTCCATGTGTCACAATAACATCATTATCTTTAGCAATGCTTACAATTATATCGGCAGCTTTTTTAACAAGAAGTTTTTGTTCATCTGGTGTTTTACCTAAAGCATTTCCACCTAAAGCAATAACAATTCTACTCATATTAATTCCTTAAGGTTGCATAAATAACTGCTTTAATTGTATGCATTCTATTTTCTGCTTCCTCAAAAACTCTTGAATGTGAACCATTAAATACTTCATCTGTAACTTCCATTTCAGGAACACCAAATTTTTCATAAATCTCTTTACCAATTGTCGTATTTTGATCATGAAAAGATGGCAAACAATGAAGAAAGATACAATCATCTTTAGCATTATCTATAACGGACTGATTAACTTGATATTTTCTTAAATAATTAATTCTTTCAGCCCACTTTTCCATAGGTTCTCCCATTGATACCCAAACATCAGTATATATTGCATCGGCATCTTTAGTACCTTCCATAATATCTTCAGTTCTTTGAATAGTACATCCGTTTTCTCTAGCTATTTCTTCACATTTTTTAGTAAGTTCTTCATCAGGCCACAAATCTTTTGGCGCACAACAAGTAAAATTAACACCTAACTTTGCACTAGCAACCATTAATGAATTACCAACATTATTTCTAGCATCCCCACAAAAAACTAATTTTCTTCCTTTTAATGAACCAAATTCTTCTTCAATAGTCATAAAATCAGCTAACATTTGAGTTGGATGAAATTCATTAGTAAGTCCATTATAAACAGGAACACTTGAATATTTTGCTAATGTTTCAACAATAGTTTGATCAAATCCACGATACTCTATAGCATCATATATTCTACAAAGTACTCTTGCAGTATCTTCAATACTTTCCTTTTTTCCCATTTGTGAACCTGTTGGTCCTAGATAAGTAACATGCATTCCTAAGTCGTAAGCAGCAACTTCAAAAGAACACCTAGTTCTCGTAGAATCTTTTTCAAATATTATAGCAATGTTTTGTCCTTCAAGAAATTTATGAGGTTCTCTATGTTCTTTTTTTGTTTTAAAATCTTTTGCTAAGTCTAATAAATATCGTATTTCATCACTTGAATAATCAAGTAACTTTAGAAAATCTCTTCCTCTTAAATCCATTTAATCCTCTCTTTCAAGTGGCATACTCATACATCTAGGGCCGCCTCTACCCCTAGAAAGTTCTGCACTATTCATTTCTATAACTTTAATACCTTTTTCTCTTAATACTTCATTGGTAATATTATTTCTATTGTATACAACTACTACTCCAGGAGCTATACATAATGTATTTGTTCCATCATTCCATTGTTCTCTTTCTGAGGCAATTTTATCTCCTCCAGCACAAGGAATAAGTGTAATATCAATACCCAAATATTCCTCTAAAATATTTTCAAGGCTTCCTTCTTTTTTAATTACACTTACTTCATCAAGTTTATCTTCATTTTTAGTAATTTCAAAAACCTCTAATGTATCCATAATTCCAGGATGATATGTAAACTTGTCAATATCAATTTGAGTAAATACTGTATCTAAGTGCATAAATGCTCTACATTCAGGTATCTTAAATGCAAGTATTGTATCAATATTACATTTTTCATCATTAAACATGTTTTTAGCAACTAAATCAATTGCTTCAGCACTAGTTCTTTGAGAAATACCAATTGCAAGAGTATGTTCATTTAAATTTAATACATCTCCACCTTCAATACTGAATGGATTTTCTCTGTCATAATATTTTGGAACTTTATCCATATAATCTGGATGATAGTTAAAAATGTAATAAGCATAAATTGTTTCTCTACTTCTTGTAACAGAGTACATCTTATTAAGAATTATACCATCACCAACTGATGCAAACGGATCTCTTGTAAAATAAAGGTTTGGCATTGGTTCTGCTAAAAACTTAGTTTCTTCACTTATTTGATCAACAAGAGAATATTCACTATCTTGTTTATTTCTATGAACTTCAGAAACTTTAATACCTTCCATAGTTTTTAAAACTAGTTCTTTATTATTTGTATAACTCATTAAATAATCAAATAATAAATCTTTATATTTTGGAGTTCTTACTCCTGCTTCATAAATAAATTGTCTTATAAATGAAGGTTTAACCTGTGGGTTTTCATCTAATGTTTCAGCCATTAGATCCTCTAAATAAACAACCTCTACATCGTTATCTCTTAGTATTTGGCAAAATTCATCATGCTCCAAAATTGCATCTTTTAAATATGGAATATCATCAAAAAGAAGCCTTCCTAATGTATCTGGTGTTAAATTTAATAGTTCCTTTCCTGGTCTATGAACTAAGACCTTTTTTAATTTTTTAATTTCACTAGTAACGTGCATCTATATCATCTCCTTATTATAATAATAATATCATTTTAATTTTTAAAAGTCCATATTTCTAATTTATATCTTTTAAAAAATTTTTAATAATTTCATTTTCACTACTAAAAGTTCCCTTTACAGTATCATCAGAAATAATAGTTTTATTATCTAAAAAAATAATTCTTGAAGAAAAGTCTTTAACAAAATTAAGTTCATGACTTACAACTATTATTGTCATATTATAATCTTTTAATTTACTAATCAGCTCTAATACTTCTTTTTTCATTTGTGGATCTAAAGAACTTGTTGGTTCATCAAATAATAAAATTTTTGGTTTTTCCATAAGTGCTCTTATTATAGCAACTCTTTGTTTTTCACCACCACTTAAATTTTTAGGATATTCATTAATTTTATTTTCTAAATTTATTTCTTTTAAATAACCTTTAGCAAGTTTAATAGCCTCGTCTCTTGTTTGTATTTTAAGTTTAACTGGGGCAATAATTAAATTTTCAAGTACAGTCATGTTTTCAAATAAATTAAATGATTGAAAAACCATACCAACTTTATTATAAAATTTTTTTATATTATTAACATTTTCATTATCTATTAATATTTGACCTTTATCTATTTTTTCAAGTCTTGCTATACATCTAAGTAATGTTGATTTACCACATCCACTCTTACCAATTATTGATACTTGTTCATTATCATTAATTTTTAAATTAATGTTTTTTAAGATACATTTTTTATCATAACTTTTTGTTAAATTTTTAATTTCTATCATTTGAAAGTCTCCTTTCGAAAAAGTTTAATAGTTTCGTTAATCCTAATGTTAATATTAAATAAATTATTGCCACAATTAAAAGTGGAAAGAAATAATCATATGTAGAGGAAGCCACTATATCAGACGCTTTTGTAAGTTCAAGTATACCAATATAACCTGCTACTGAAGTTTCTTTTAAAAGTGTTATAAATTCATTACCTAAAGCTGGCAAAACATTTCTTAATGCCTGAGGCATTATAACATATTTCATAGTTTGAAAATAGTTAAATCCTAGCATTGTTGATGCTTCTTCCTGTCCTTTTGGAATTGATATTAATCCAGACCTAATTATTTGGGATACATAAGCTCCAGAATTTAATCCAAAAGATATAATTCCAACTACTACTATATTAATATTAACACTTTTAAAAATTATATAATATAAAATCATTAATTGAAGTAGTGCGGGAGTTCCTCTTATAATTCCAATATACATTCTTGCAAAAGCACTTAATAAATAAAGCTTACCTGTTTTTTCATTATAATCTATAACAAGTGATAAAATAAGTCCTAAAACAACTCCAATTAAACAAGCAAAAAAAGCCATAATAATTGTATTACCAAGACCAGTTAAATAATATTTATATCTATCTTGATATATAAATGAATTATATATATTTTCTCTTATTAATTCCATAAACACCTATTTTGAATACTCTAAAATGTATTCATCAATTTTACCACTATTTTTTAAATTATCAATAACTTCATTAATTTTATTTAAAAGCTGTGTATTACCTTTTTTAACAGCAATTGCATAATTATCTTCGAATACAAAACCATCTAAAATAATTAAATTTTCATTATTTTCAACTATTTTTTTACCAGGTAATTCATCCATTATTATTAAATCAACTTTACCAGCTTTTAAATCTTCAGCCATTGATAAGTATTTTTTTTGTCTAACAATATCTTTTGTTATATTATTATCAGTAACATAACTATCTGCAATAGTGCCAAGTTGAACAGCAATTTTTTTATTGTTAATTTGTGAAATATTTTTAATATCACTATCATTTCTAACAATTACTATTTGTTTTGAAATAATATATGTATTAGAAAAATCAACTTGTTTTTTTCTTTCTTCATTTACACTCATTCCCGCTAAAGCAAAATCAGCTTTTCCTGATTTTATCTCATTAATAATTGCATCAAAATATACATCCTTAATAACTAGTTTTTTTCCAAGTGCCGAAGCAATTTCTTTAGCAATTTCTACATCAACTCCAACAATTTTGTTATTGTCATAATATTCATATGGAGCAAATCCTGCTTCCGTTACCATTACTATTTCATTTTTATTTTTTTTGCAACCACATAGGGCAATTAAACATATACTTAAAAGTATTAATATTTTTTTCATCGATTAATCAATATCCTTTCTTTTTTCTTTCCCCCATTAACTTCATAACAATCATTTATTACAAAAAATGCATTGGGATCAAGTTCTAATATCCTATTTCGTAATCTATAACAATCTAAATTAGAAACGGCTACCATAAGTATTTCTCCTTTTTTATGTAAAAATTCTTGTTTGCTTTGTAAAATTGTAACACCACTATCGTATTCCTCAGTTATAACCTTCTTAACTTCACTTAGTTTATTTGTATAAATGAAGAAAACCTTACTTAAAGAAACACCAAGAGTAATTTTATCAATAAAATGATTACTTATTAATAAAATAATTATAGAATATATAAAACTTTCAAAACCAAATACAAATGCACCCATCAAAAGGATTATAAAACTATAGGAAAAATTTGCAACTGAAGTAGATACTTTGGCGTACTTTTTAATAAGTTCCATTATAACGTCCCCACCACCAGTTGTAAAACCACTTTTATATATAAGTGCAGAGGATGCTCCATATAAGAAACCAGTAATTACAACACTAATTAGCACTTGACTTGTATTAATATATTGTAAAAGTGCTAAAGCAATAGGTTCAGTAATGGTTACCATAATTGGGTATAACAATGAACCTAATACTGTTGGTAATGTTTTCTTGTATCCTAAACAAATAAAGCTTATGATTAAAAGTACTATTCTTGATATGTACAAAAACACCGTTGGATCAATATTAAATAATTTATTAAATATTATCGCAAGACCATTTGTACCACCAGTTATAAATTCATTGGGTAGTAAAAATAAATGGTAGCACATCGCAAGTAAAAAGATACCAAAAACAAATGTAACGCCAGTAACTAAAGTTTTTATATCTTCCTTACTCATTTTACTACCCTTCTTACTATAACCATTTTACTAAAATTTAGTTTTTTTGTCTATAAAGTGTCATAAATTTAGTAAAAAAAAATAAGTTTTAATGAGGTGAAAGCAAATGAATGGTAATTATTATCAAAATCCAACATTTCCAACAAATCAAAATAATATGCAAAATATGACTGTACCACCGGGAAATGTAAGTTCAATGGAAGACTATAACGAACAAAGTTATATTGAAAATATTTTAAGGCTTAACAAAGGAAGAAAAGTTAATGCTTATGTTTCTTTTCCAGATAGTACAGAATGGAAAAATAAGATATTTTCTGGATTAATCGAAGAGGCAGGTAAAGACCATCTAATAATCAAAGAGGTTACAACTGGAAAATGGTTCTTAATTAGAATTTTATATCTTGATTATGTTGAATTTATGGAACCAATTAATTATTCTCACGCTTATTCTGAAAAAACATTTTAATATAAATCAAAATATTTAATTTCTTCGTTTAAACTTGTTTTCTCTCCATGACCAGGGAAAATAGTTGTATCAAGGGATAGTTTACTTATCTTTTCCAAAGATTTAATTAAATCATTATAATTTGAATTTGGAAAATCATATCTTCCGATACTATGATAAAAAATTAAGTCACCAGAAAATAATAAGTTTTGTTCACTAAAAAATATTGAAATAGAATCGTCAGTATGACCTGGCGTTTTTATTATGTCATAAGAAAATGTCTTCCTTAAAAATGTATTATGCTTAATATTATAGTATTTTTCTAATTTTTCAAGTGCACCAATATGATCAAAATGATGATGAGTAACAATTATTTCTTCGACTTCATATTTTGAGCAAAATGAAATAATTTTTTCTGCATCGTCTGCTGGATCTATAATAATGCATTTTCCATCTTTACTTAAAATATATGTATTTGTATCAAGGGGACCTAATACTAAAATTTCAACTTTCATAATACCTCATTTCTATTTAAATATAATAGATATTTATTAGTTTGTAAATGATTTTGATAAATTTCTTGTTTTATATTTCATTTTTATCTATAATAATAATAGGAGTTGAAATTAAGTATGAAGAAAAACGGATTTATGGAAGGTGCTATAATAGCCACTATTGCGATAATAATTTCAAAAGTTTTAGGCGTATTATATGTAATTCCATTTTATAAAATAATTGGTGAACAAGGTGGAGCATTGTATGGTTACGCTTATAATATTTATAATATATTTTTAATAATTTCCTCAGCAGGTATACCACTTGCAATAAGTAAAATTACTAGTGAATATGAAACTTTAAAGGAATATGATAAAAAAAATGAAATGTATCGAATAAGTAAAAAAATAGTGTATATTTTCTCTCTTGTTGCATTTTTATTATGTTTCTTATTTGCAAAACCACTTGCTAAAGTAATTCTTGGCGATCTTACCGGAGGAAATACCATCGAAGATGTAAGTTTTGTAATTAGATGTATATCATTTGCTCTTTTAGTTGTACCACTTCTTTCAATTTATCGTGGATATCTTCAAGGGCATAAGTATATTGAGGCTTCTTCAAAATCACAAGTTATAGAGCAAATTGTTAGAATATTTTTTATTCTTGTAGGAAGTTATTTATGTATTAAAGTATTTCATTTAAAAATTACATATGCAGTAGGAATTTCAGTATTTTCTTGTGCAATTGGTGCTATCGTTGCTTACATTTACTTAATTATTAAAACTAAAAAATCTAATGTTGTAAAAAATAATAAAAAGTCCCTTTCTGAAGAAGAAAGAAAAGAAGTAATTAAAAAGATTATCGGTTATTGCATACCTTTTATAATAATAAACATTTCAAATTCAATTTATAATACAACCGATATGATTTTAATTATACGAGGACTTACTAATTTAGGGTATAGTGCAAAAGATGTTGAAACAATTTCCTCAATATTTACAACTTGGGGAAGTAAACTAATAACAATCGTTAAGGCATTTGCAACTGGTCTTACTATAAGTTTAATTCCTTCAATAGTTAGTGCTTATGTTAAAAAAGATATGGATAAAGCTAATTACTATTTCAACAATTCATTAAAAGTATTACTCTTTATAATAACTCCACTTACAATATTCTTAAGTATTTTTGCAAAGGAAATTTGGTATATATTTTACGGTCAAAGTTACTATGGACCAATAATATTTAAATACATCATTTTAGTGGCAATACTTGATAGTGCTTACATTATTTTCTTTTCTGCTTTACAAGGCTTATATAAAACAAAACTTGTATATATTTGCGCATTAAGTGGAATAACAGTTAATGCTCTTCTTGACCTTCCTTTAATGTATTTATTTAATAGACTTGGAATATACCCATATTATGGAGCAATTACCGCCACTGTAATAGGTTATATAATATCATTAAGTATACCAATTGTTTCATTATATAAAAATGATGGATTTAGATATAATGATACAATAAAGTCTCTTCCTAAACTAATTTTTTCAATTTTAATTGCAATTTTTATGTGTATTATATATAAAAATATAATGCCACAATTTAATGGTTTTATTGGAAATATGTTATATTTAGGAATAATCGGTTTACTTACACTAATAGTTTATTTCTTAATAAATAAAGATACTATAATAAAATTGTTAAAAGAAAAAAAATAATGTGGTATAATGTTATAAGATAGGAAGTGTAAATTTGAAATTAGAAATAATATTACTTATTGTAATTAGTATTGGATTTGGTATATCACTAGTATACTTTATTGGATATAATAAAATTTCTATCATAAAAGCTAAAATGGATGCTGCAAATGATATTATCAGTAAAGCTTTAAAAGATAAAAAAGATATAATGAATGAAATATATGATAAATATAAAAAAGTATTAAAAAAGAAAGATTATTTAAAAGATTTTGCAAATTTAAATACTAAGAAAATTAGTAATTATAATCTTGATATAGAACTTAATAATTATTTAAAAACTATGACTGATTTAAAAGAGGATAATAAAGAACTTAATACAAATGAAATAAATGAGTTATTTAACAAAATTGATAGTATTAACGAAATATTAATTGCTAATAAAAAGTATTATAATAAAAACAATAACTTACTTATGAAAACTATTAAAGGATACATAAAAGTTATTGCTAAAATAAATAATATAAAAGTTCAGACTTCATATGAAACAAAGTAGCAATGCTACTTTTTTATTTTGACCAATCAATTGGTTTTATGTTATTCTTTATTAAAAAGTCATTAGTTTTTGAAAATGGTTTTGAACCAAAGAATCCGTTGTATGCTGAAAATGGACTTGGATGTGGTGACTCTAATATTAAATGTTTAGGGTTTGTTATTAAAACTTTTTTACTTCGAGCAAAGTTCCCCCATAAAATAAATACAATTGGTTTCTCACTTAAATTCAACACTTTTATAACATAATCTGTAAAATATTGCCAACCTAACCCTTGATGAGAATTGGCTTTATCTTTTTCAACAGTTAATGTGCTATTTAACAATAGAACGCCCTCCTTTGCCCAACCAGTTAAGTTTCCAGTTTTTTTAGGTGGAATACCTAAATCACTATATAATTCTTTATAAATATTTTGAAGTGAAGGAGGAATTTTTACATTATCCTGAACAGAAAAAGAAAGTCCGTGTGCTTCACCTTCTCCGTGATAAGGATCTTGTCCCACAATAACAACTTTAACATTTTCGAAACTAGTCAATTTAAATGCATTAAAAATATTTTCTTTAAGAGGATAAATAGTTTTTTCATCATATAGTTTCATAATCATATTATAAAAATTATGAAATCCAGGACTATTCCATATAACGCTTAATTTTTCATCCCAACTATTACCTATCACATTATCACCTACATATTTATTTTACTAAACCCCACAAAAAAATAAAAGAATAAATCTTTTATTTATGATAACTTTCGTTATTTAATATTTTAAAACTACGATAAATTTGTTCAAGCAATACTGCTCTAAATAAACCATGAGGCATAGTTATTTTACCAAAACTAATCTTTTGATTCATAAAATTTTTTATATTTTCACTTACACCATTACTACTTCCAATTATAAAAGTAATACTACTAAAATGAGTTAATTTATCATTTATTAAAGTTGAAAATTCTATGCTTGAAACTTCCTCACCCTTAATATCCAAAAGAATTTTATATGATTTATCATTTTGAATAGTTTTTAAAAGTTCTTTTTCTTCATCAATAATATTATCTGAATCTTTTAACTCTATTATAGATAATTTATGATACTTATTAACCCTTTCAAAATAATCATTAACAGCATTTATTAGATAATTTTCCTTTAATTTACCAAAACAAATAATTTTTATCATATTGTTATTACACTTCCTATATCATTTTTATTAGCACACTGTATTTTTACTTTTGTAGGATCAATATATTCCTCAACTGTTTCAAGAGCAAGTTCTTCAGTATTGTTTTTTTCACTTAAATGTAGTAGTACAATATTTTTTGTGTTTTCTGTAATTAATTTTGATAAATAAATACCAGTAAATTTATTAGATAAATGTCCAACATCAGATAGTACCCTGTCTTGAAGCCATCTTGGATAAGGACCATGTCTAAGCATTTCTATATCATGATTGCTTTCAATATAATATGCCGTTTTTCCTTTAAAAGATTTAAAATATTTTGAATTTATATAACCTGTATCAGTAATATAAACAAGGGATGACCCTTCATCAGTTATTACAAAACTACGAATATCTGCAACATCATGGCTCATTACAAATGATTTAATGTCTAAATCTACAATATTTGGATTATCTTCATATATGATTATGTTTTCAATATCAGATATATCGTTTAATTCAAGTAACATTTTATTTGTAATAACAAGTGTTGCTTTTGTTCCTTTGAAAAATGTATGTAAACTTTTTGTATGGTCATCGTGAGTATGAGTTAAGAATACATAATCAATATCTTTATAATCCACTCCAATTTCAGAAAGTTTTTCGCTCAAATATTTTTTTGTTCTTCCTAAATCTATTAAAATTTTATAATGACTTGTTTCAACATAAGTTGAATTTCCAGCTGAAGAACTTGCTAAAGTACAAACTTTAATCATCTGTACACACTTAATGGGTTAATTGAATATCCACCTGAATATGGTTGACCATAAAATATTCCTAAATGGCAATGGCATCCATAAGATACACCGGTATTTCCCATTTGCCCTATAACTTGTCCTCGAGTAACTTTGTCACCAACTTTAACAGTCATACTATTTGCAATCATGTGAGCATAAACTGAATAGTAACCATTACTATGACGAATAACAACATTATAACCTGACGCAGGACCAACCATACCACCAAACTGAGAAGAAACAACTTCACCCTCTAAAGCGGCATATATTGGTGAACCACAACCTGTACCAGAAATATCTATTCCATCGTGGAACGCTCCCCATCGCCACTCATAACCACTTGTTATAACTGATGGTTGATTTGTAGGCCAGCCCCAAGTAGTACCAGTATCGATATAAGAACCAGAGGTCCATCCACCAGAATATCTATAACCACCTTTAGTGGTAACTTGATCAACTTTTTCTTTAATTTTAACACTGCTTACAATTTCAACACCACCTTGTGTTTGACCATTTTTAACAGTATAATTTTCATCAATTCTAGTTATTCCAGTTACACCTGCTGTAGTAATTTCATTAAAATCCGAAGCTTTACTAGAATCATATTCTACTTTTTTTTCATATGGTATTTCAGTATCCAAAATTTCGTTAACATCATAGACAAATGTTAACATTGGATTGATTAGAGTAATATTAACATTATCTCCAATAGTAAGGAGGCTATCTCTTGAACTATATTTAGGATTAGCAACCAAAAATTCTTTATAGTTAAGTTTATTTGCTTCCGAAATAGAATCAATTGTATCTCCTTCTTTTACGACGTATTTTTCTATCTTATTATTCGGCCCAAATAATAAATATTGGGTTAATGATGATTCATCTTCAAAAATAGTATCATTTACTGAAATGTAACCTTTTTTTATATTTATAATTTCATCAAAATACATATTTTTAATTACTTTTCCCGTAGTTTCAATTTCTTTTTGAGTATTATTCATGTAATTTGTATATTCTTCTTCAGCAATAAACGCAAGCACAAAATTATGGATAGCACTATCAAATACTTTTTTATCAAGAACATTGATAGTAATTTGCTTTTCATCTTTTTTATAAGTTGCAATATACCCTTCGATTGTAAATGAACCAATATCTGCCATTTTATTATATATTTGTTCTGGAGTAGACAAGACTATATCATAAGACGATGTTTTAATAATTTTAAAATTTTCTGGAGGATAAACAGTAGTAACATTATATTTCTTTTTAATTTCTTGTTGTTTACTATTGATTATATCATATAACTTTTCATCATTTTTTAAATATCCAACACTTTTACCATCAATAAATACTTCATAGATTTTCTCGGCATCTAAAGAATCCTTTTTATCAAAGAAAAAGCCAACAAAACATAAAATACTTATAATTAATGTAAAAAAAGCAGACTTTATTATATCATTTATTTTCATTATTCACCTTGTTCCTTTAAAACACTTTTAAATAAACCATAATTTAATTCAAATTGTAAATCAATAGTTCCTAAACTACCTTTACGATGTTTAGCAATAATAAGTTCTGCTGGAACGATTGTATTATTTTGATCTTTAGATTTATCATAATAATCTTTTCTATTAATAAATAGAACCATATCTGCATCTTGTTCAAGTGAACCTGACTCACGAAGATCTGCTAGCATTGGTACATTACTTTCCCTTTTTTCAGCAGTTCTTGATAACTGTGATAAAGCAATTACTGGAACATCTAACTCTAATGCCATAGTTTTTAAGGATCTTGAAATATCTGATACTTCAACCTGTCTTGATTCAACTTTTTTAGAACCACTATTAATTAACTGAAGATAATCTATTATTACAAGTCCAAGTCCTTGTTCACTACTAGCAAGTCTTCTGCATTTTGCTCTAATTTCAGATATTGTAGTACCAGCATCAGCCTCAATATAAATACTAGTTTGTCCGAGTTGACTCATCGCTTCGTTATACCTTTGCCAATCCTTATCATGCATATTTCCTGTTTGTAATTTATATGAATCTATTCTTCCAACTGAGGAAATCATTCTATTTACAAGCATTTCCGCAGGCATTTCCAAGTTGAATATTGCAACAGCTTTTTTAGTCGTTCTTCCAGCATAAGATGCCATATTAAGGGCAAATGCTGTTTTTCCCATACCTGGTCTAGCCGCTAAAATTATCATTTCACCACCTTGAAATCCAGTTGTAAGTCTATCAAAGTCATAAAATCCTGTTTCTAAACCAGTAATTAATTTTTTATTTTTAGCAAGCTCCTCAAGTTTATCATGAGCACTTCTTAAAACTTCAGTAATTGGTAAAAGTTCTGAAACGCTACGACTTCTTACTGCTAATAAAATCGTTTTTTCAGCATTATCTTGAAGTCTAGAAATATCTTCTTCATTATAGGCATTTTCAACAATTTGAGTTGCAGAGGTAATAAGTCCTCTTCTTACATTATAATCTTGTAAAATTTGAATATAATAATCAAGATTTGCACTTGTTACAACACTATCTATTACATCCATTATATAATTGATATTAACAATTGATGACTTTTTTGTTTTATCAAGTTCAGTACTTATTGTAGTAATATCTATAGGTATCTTTTTATCGTGTAAACTTTTTATAGCACAAAAAAGAGTTTTGTTTCTTTCATCAAAAAACATATCTTCATTAACACTTTCACAAATTTTATCAACTTGATCTTTTGAAATAAATGAAATTCCAAGAACGGACATCTCCGCTTCAGAATTAAATGGTAATGATTGTGCCATAACTCTCCTTTCTTATTTAATTAACTTAATATTTATATTAAATTCAACTTTTTTATGTAATTTTATTTTAACTTTATATGTTCCTAAGCTAGATAAAGGTGTATCTATTAATATACATTTTTTATCAATATCATAGCCAAGTTCATTTATTTTATCACTTATTTGTTTTGAGGAAACTGTACCAAAGACTCTATCATCTTTTCCGGTTTTTACTTTAAACTCAATAATTTTGTCATTTAGTTTATTTTTAATTTCAGTTAAATTAGCAATTACTTTTTCTTCTTCATCATTTCTAATTTGAATTTGCTTATCTAAAATCTTTTTACTAGTATCAGTGTATGCAACAGCGAGCTTATTTTTTATCAAATAGTTATTAGCATATCCATCTGATACATTTATAATATCATCTTTTCTTCCTTGAGATTTTACATCCTTTAAAAGTATAACTTTCATTTAAAATCCTCCTTAAATACTATAACTTATTATAACATAAAAAATTCATTAAAAAAACCATTTGTTATTATTTAACAAATGGTATTAATGCCATTAAACGAGCATATTTAACTTGTTCAGCAATATGTCTTTGATGTTTTGCACATGCGCCAGTCATTCTACGAGGTAATATTTTACCTTTTTCATTGATATATTTATTAATAATCATTACATCTTTATAGTCAACTGATTTACCAGCACACATTTGGCATATTCTTTTTTTCTTATGATAAAATTCTGCCATACCTTATTCCTCCTTCTTAAAATGGAAATTCATCACTACTTATATTAGTTTCATCACTAAATTCTTTATAAGGATCCTCAGATATATCGGTAGTTTGCATATTTGTATTAAATGATGGTGCAGAGTAATTATTTGCTGGAGCACTATTATAACTAGGTGCAGGGTTAGCATTTGGACTTGTATTTCTATTTGAACCACTTACAAATTCAAAATTCTCAATAACTACATCAGTAGTATATCTTTTAGTTCCATCTTGTGCATCATAACTACTGTTTCTTATACGACCCTGTGCTAAAATCATACTTCCTTTTGTGCAATATTTATTTAATGTTTGTGCTGTTCTTCCAAAAGCAACACAATTTATAAATTCAGTCTCTCTTTGACCCTCTTTGTTTACAAAATCACTAGGGCAAGCTAATGAAAATCTTGATACTTCCATTGAAGCAGATGTCATTCTTGACTCAGGATCTCTTGTAAATCTACCGCATAATATAACTTTATTCATCTTATTCTCCTTTGTTAATAATTAAATGTCTTAAAACATTTTCATTAATACGAACTTTACGTTCAAATTCTTTAATAGTATCGTGTTTTGCTTCAACAGTCATAACATAATATGTTCCTGTTAACTCTTTTTTAATTGGATAAGCAAGTTTTCTTTTGCCCATTTCCTTAAACTCGATGATACTACCTTTATCGTTAGTTATTAAACCTTTTAAACTATCTGCAACTTTTTTTACTTTGTCATCTTCAATAGTATTTTTAACGATAAACATTATTTCGTACTTATTCATCTTTTTACACCTCCTTATGGTCTACTCGGCTTTTTAATGACATAAAAAGCAAGGAGTAATTTCTTTACTCGCAAGTAGTATAGCAAATTTATTTTGGTTTGTCCATATATTTAACAAATAAAATTTTCAAAATGAAGAATTAAAAATTGCAAATCATAAAAAAACCCGTAAATACGGGCAATAATTTACTATTTGGTGGAGTAGAGGAGAATTGAACTCCTGTCCAATATGTCATATTATACAATATCTACAAGTTTAGTTCTATTTAAATTTCCTATCTATATGGCTAAAACGAACCTCATAAATAGTAATTTTGATTAATATTCATTTACTATACTCAAAAAATATAATAAATATAGCTTATTAATATGAACCCATTTTACTTTCAATAAGCAAGAAAGTAAGTGAGTACTCCCAAACCTCTAATTAGGCAAATGCAGGAGTGAAACTATAAGAAGTTTCGTCATTTATTTTTTTGTGCATTTATAGTTTGCCAACTACTTGCAATCATATCTATTAACATATGTCGAAACCAATCTACCCCAAGTAAATTAATTTTACCATATTATTGGTGAATAGTAAATCAATAATAATGATATTTTGTAAATTTATGATATTAAATCAGCACTACTATTAGCATCCAAAGTTAAATCTTTAAAATCTTTTTTTAAAAAAAGCGGATAAGCTGCGGCGCCAATCATTGCAGCGTTATCAGTACAATAAATCATTCTAGGATTATATAGTTTGACATTATATTTATCACATATTTTTTGAAGTTCGTTATGTAAATATTTATTCGCAGATACTCCACCCGCTAAAGCAAGTCTTTTTATATCTGTATTTTTTAAAGCAAGTTCTACCTTACGAACAATCTCATCAACAGCTATAGTTTGAAAAGAACAAGACAAATCATTTTTATTTATCTCAATATTTTTCATTTTTGCATTATTAATTATGTTTAAAACCTGACTTTTTAACCCACTGTAACTAAAATTATATGTCTCATCATTTACAGGCTTTGTTAAATTATAAGTATTTTTCCCAAGTAAGGAAGCTTTTTCAATACTTGGGCCACCAGGGTAAGGAAAACCCAAAACTCTTGCAACTTTATCAAAACTTTCACCTATTGCATCATCAAGCGTTGTTCCAAGAAGTTCAAACTCATAATTATTATGCATTATAGAAAGTTCAGTATGTCCACCACTTACAACAAGCGCAAGTAAAGGAAATTCTAAATTATCTTCGATATTATTTGCATAAATATGACCAATTAAATGGTTAACACCTATAAGAGGTTTATTATATACAGCAGCAACAGTCTTTGCAAATTCTAATCCCACGAGTAATGAACCAAGTAAACCTGGTTTATATGTCACTGCTATAGCATCCATATCCTCAATTTTTAAATTTGTTTGAGATAAACAATCCTCTAAAACATATAAAATGTTCTCACAATGCATTCTCGAAGCTATTTCAGGTACAACACCTCCAAACTTATTATGAACGTCTATTTGTGAAGATATACTCATTGCAATACATTCTTTACCATTTTTTACAATTGCAATACTTGTATCATCACAACTTGACTCAACTGCTAAAATGTAGACATCTTTCATATTAATTCCTTTCCATAACATAAGCATCAATATCATTATAATATTTTTTTCTTATATTAATTATTTTAAAATTCATATTTTCATATAGTTTAATTGCTATATAATTATTAATTGACACCTCCAATAAAAATCTAAAATTAGAGTATTTATTAATTATATAATCCATTAATTTTGTACCAAATTTTTGATTTCTAAATAAATTATCAACATACAATAAATGAATTTCCACTAAAGTATCAATAACTGTTATTAAGACATAACCAACAATTATATCATTAATTACATAAACGTACTGACTATATATATCATTAGATAAATAATAACTAAAGTTAAAGTGATTTTCAATGTTTTTATCATAATTTATTAGTAATTTAGTTAACTGTTCGATATCAGTATTTTTTAATTCTCTAATCATATTCAACACTTATTTTTTTTACATAAATTGGATTAACTTGTTTAGGGTCAATTTTTGGAAGCTTAGAAGTTAAATTATAAATTTTAGAGTAATCAATAATAACATCTGTTTTTAAATTAGAAAACTCATTTGAATTTAACTCCCTTTTTTTAATGTATTCATATTTTCCAGTTAACCTATGATTTATATATTTTGCAACAAAAATACCACTATTATCGTAAAAACCTACTAGATTTTCGGTACTATCTAAAGAAAAATCCATAATATCAAGATAAGAAACTTGTTTAATAGAAATATTTAATAAATAACTTAATGTTTTTGCAACCGTTACACCTGTCCTTACACCGGTAAAAGATCCTGGCCCATTTACAACAATAATTTCATTAAGTTTGATGTTAGTAATACATTTCATAATAGTCGGCACTAATAATGAATTATTATTCATGCTTTTATCAATGCTCTTATGCAAATAAACAATTCCATCCTTATACAAAACAACATTAATATCATAAAGGTGTGTATCTATAAATAAAGTATACATAATCTACCTATAAAACAAAGTTACATAACTCTTCATATTTTTCACCATAAGGAATTAATTCAAATACTCTACCGTTCTCAGAAATAACTTTAATATTTATTTGTAATCTTTCATCTGGTAATATATCAGTAATTATATCTGACCATTCAATTAATGTAACTCCACCTTTACTAAAATAATCCTCAATTCCAATATCATTAGAATCTTTATCTAATCTATATACATCCATATGATAAAGTGGTAACTCTCCAGAGTTATATTCCTTTATAATATTAAATGTTGGACTAGTAATATTATCCTCAATTCCTAATGCATGTGCAAAGCCTTTAACAAAAACAGTTTTTCCACTACCAAGTTCTCCATCTAAACAAATAACCATATTAGGAAATTTTTCAGATTCAATATTTTGAGCTAATGCAACAGTATCATTCTCATTACGAGAAGTATATTTATAAATATTCATATTTTTCACCTTCCATATCAATTATAAATAAAAAAAACAATATAAACAAGATATAATATATATAAAATTAATAATTTAAAGCAAAAAAAAATTATTGGCAACTCCATATCTTAGCATAACACTATTTTCAGCGTATCAGGGCTTAACTTCTCTGTTCGGTATGGGAAGAGGTGTACCACCTGAGCTATCGTCACCAATAAAGGATTTTGTCCTTTAAAAACTCGATAATATAAATTTGAATCTCTTCATCAAAATAATTTGAGTTAAATCCTCGATTTATTAGTACTGGTCAACTCAACATATCACTATGCTTCCATCTCCAGCCTATCAACCTCGTAGTCTACAAGGAATCTTACTTCACGAAGAATGGGAAAATTCATCTTGGAGGAGGCTTCCCGCTTAGATGCTTTCAGCGGTTATCCCGTCCATACATAGCTACTCTGCGCTGCAACTGGCGTTACAACAGATACACCAGAGGTATGTCCATTCCGGTCCTCTCGTACTAGGAACAGCTCTCCTCAATTTTCCTACGCCAACGACGGATAGGGACCGAACTGTCTCACGACGTTCTGAACCCAGCTCGCGTGCCACTTTAA
>OLPA01000218.1_pt1 | contig 51303 bp, 42 predicted proteins | sample 1672811 | NCBI WGS metagenome assembly OLPA01 (sample SAMEA3136726, study PRJEB25190) | human gut metagenome | biome: human gut; feature: human-associated habitat; material: faeces | place: Austria | collected 2013
ATGGTTTATGATACTGTGCGTGTATTACGGTCTGCTTGCCGTGATGCGTTATATGGCTGTATCGTATGAGAAAAAGCTGGACAAGGGCATACAGGTAGTATCGGAAGTATATGTAATGCGGTTTACGGGTATGATGTTTATTGTTATGAGCGTGGTACTTATGCTTATCGAGCTGTACAGTATGTTACACAATACGGCACAGCAATATGCAAGGCTTGTCATCGCAAGTATAGCTGTGTACACGGTCATAAAGCTTGCCCGTGCGATAATCAACCTTATAAAAGTGCAGAAGCACCGCTCGCCGCTTCTCAGTGCTATACGAAACATTTCTCTTGCGGACGCAGGCGTATCCGCAGTTACTCTTATCCGCTCGCTTACGGTATATGCGATGTGGCTCAGCGAAAGCGATAAGCTGATAATAATAACCTGTTCGGGCGTTATCGTCTACCTTACCACACTTGTACTGGGAGTTGCTATGCTCCTTCGGCATACGGACAAAAACCAAAGCACAGATAAAAATGCTCCGATAACGGCAGATAACAGCGGTGACGCTTCAAAAATCGACACGGTGAAGGAAAGGCTTACCGAAAACTTTGTTAAGATAAGCGACAATATGGTTGACAGGTACGATGCGATCTCGGACAAGGCGAACGAGAAAAACGAGATGCTGAAGGAGCATTTTGAAGAACGTGTGCGACATATCGAGGAAAAGCGGAAGAACAACGATAATAAATACTGATTTCTTCGTAAACCGTGAATTTATTTGAATTTACCTATTGATTTTTTATTTCAGATGTGTTAAAATATCTGTAGATTTCTTGAAAAAGAAGGGAGAATTTTAATATGTTTATCTCAGAAGACGTAAAATATGTCGGTGTAAACGACACCACGATCGACCTTTTTGAAGGTCAGTACAAAGTGCCTGACGGCATTTCCTACAACTCTTATGTCATTCTTGACGAAAAGACGGCGGTTATGGATACTGTCGATATAAACTTTTCGGCAATATGGCTTGAAAAGGTAAAAACGGAGCTTGGCGACAGAAAGCCGGATTATCTCGTTGTTTCCCATTTGGAGCCGGATCATGCTTCCAATATCCAGAAGGTTGCAGAGACATATCCTGATATGCAGATTGTAGGTAATGCAAAGACCTTTAACATGATGGGACAGTTTTTCGATATAGACTTAACGGACAGAAAGGTTGTAGTGGCAGAGGGAGATAAGCTTTCTCTTGGAAAGCATGAGCTTACATTCGTCATGGCTCCTATGGTTCACTGGCCGGAGGTTATGATGGAGTACGAGTCAACAGACAAGGTGCTTTTCTCGGCAGACGGCTTTGGTAAGTTTGGTGCGCTCGATACTGATGAGGACTGGACATGTGAGGCAAGACGTTATTACTTCAATATTGTTGGAAAGTATGGTGCTCAGGTGCAGGCAGTTCTCAAAAAGGCAGCAGGGCTTGACATTGAAAAGATTTGTCCTCTTCACGGACCGATTCTCACAGAGAACCTTGGCTTCTACATAGATAAATACAATACATGGAGCAGCTATCAGCCTGAGGATGAGGGAATCCTTGTGGCATGTGCTTCTATTCACGGCAATACAAAGAAGGCAGCAGAGCTTTTAGCAGAAAAGCTCAAGGCTACAGGTGTAAAGGTTGCATTTACAGACCTTTGCAGGGATGATATGGCAGAGGCTGTTGAGGATGCGTTCAGATACGACAGGCTTGTGCTCTGCGCATGCACATACGATGGAGGCATTTTCCCACCAATGGAGGATTTCTTACATCATCTCAAGGCAAAGGCTTATCAGAATCGTAAGATTGCCTTCGTGGAAAACGGTTCATGGGCACCTACAGCAGCACGCCAGATGAAGGCTATTGTTGAGGGCTTCAAGAATATTGAGTGTGTTGAGCCGGTTGTTACAATTAAATCTACTCTCAATGAGGCATCTGAAAAGCAGATGGATGAGCTTGTTGCAGCACTTACCAGATAGAATAATTCAGGTGGCATGGATTAGATGATATATACTAGATAACATGGATTAGATGACGTGGATTAGATTGCATAGCTTAGACGACATAGTTTAATACGGCATAGTATATATGGATCAATGAAGACCCGGACGTTTGTCCGGGTCTTTATGTTAAAGGTAACTATTCAGAATCACCACACGCACATTCGTAAAACCGCATGATACTCGTGCTTTGTCTACAAAAGTATATATAAATGTGCTATCATACAATCAAAGAAAAAAGCCATAATAGTACAATGTCAAATGAGGTAAAATTTATGCAGCAGCGAATTACCATAAATCTTAACACAGATAGCAAAACAACCGACAAACCCACTATTCTTGAATTCTGCCGCAGTCACGGCATTGCAGGGATAGAAACACCGTGCGGAGGAAAAGGCACCTGCGGTAAATGCAAGGTGACGGTGACAAAACCATACTATAAGGACGTGCTGGCCTGTCAGACGAAGATTTGTGACGGTATGGAAATTATTGTTGGGAGAAAAGAAAGCACTGGAACCAAAGAAGACAGCATGGTTGTTCTGACAAATGGAGGAAGCATAGCGGAAAAATTTAATGAGCATGTAAATGAGCATGTGAATAGGAATGTTGTTTTGAAGGAAGAGACCGCAAATGAATCTGAAAAAGTCGAATCAAATGAAGACACCCTGGCGGCATGTGATATCGGAACCACAACAGTAGTCTGCTACTTGATTGATAAAGAGACAGGGCAGATTATCTCAACCAGAAGCGGTGCCAATCCACAGCGCAGCTTTGGAGCAGATGTACTTTCCAGAATTGATGCGGCAGCGAGGGCGGATGATAACGATAAAGCGAATGGCGGCCTGCAGATGATGCAGACACAGATAGTGTCCCTGCTTAACGGCTGGATATCAGAAATGCTCACGGAATGTGGCAGAACTAAAGTAAGCCGGTTTTCAGTTGCCGGAAACACAGTTATGTGTCATCTGCTTATGGGAATTTCACCGGAAAAGCTTGGCAAGGCACCGTTTATGCCGGATGAATATTTTGGCAGGGAATTTAATCCTTTGGATATAGGACTTGAAAATTGTCAAACCATGATTATATTTCCGGCTGTATCAGGCTTTGTAGGCGGAGATATTACAGCGGGTATGATGGAGACAGTGAACTGCAACGAGCTGACACTATATCTGGATATCGGAACAAACGGTGAGATGGCGCTTGGAATAGGCGACAGATATGTGTGCTGTGCCACGGCGGCAGGACCGGCTTTTGAGGGTTCGCAGATTGAGCTGGGCATGCCGGCGTCTAAGGGAGCCGTGGATAAGGTATGGCTGGAAGGGCGCAGAATTAAGTATTCGGTTATCGGAAATGACAGACCTGTTGGACTGTGCGGTTCGGGGCTTATCGATGCGCTTGCCGTTCTTCTGAAAGCCGGAATCATAGATGAAAACGGCACGATTTTAAGCGGACAGGAGCTTCCTATACTGTTTAGGTCGTATGTGTTTGAGGTGGAAGCGGAGGAGACTGCACAGAGCACAGAGTCCTCTCTCGTCGTTCATATTGCACCGGGAGTCTACATTACGCAGGATGATATCAGGAAGCTGCAGCTTGCGAAGGGCGCGATAGCCGCCGGAATAGAAGTATTGTTTAAGGAATATGGCTGTAAGCCATGCGATTTGGATATACTTACATTTGCAGGAGGCTTTGGAAACTACATTGACAAAGCAAGTGCGGCTGCAATAGGATTGTTTCCACAGGAGCTTTTGGACAAGGCAAAAGAAGTGGGAAATGCGGCAGGAAACGGAGCTGTTTCGGCAGCTTTATCGCAGGAAGCCTGGAAAAGAGCACTGGATATAAGTGGGAACATGCGTTACATCGAGCTGGCATCGTATCCGCATTTCAATGAAATGTATGTGGAGCATATGAATTTTTAAATAATTGAAAAATATATATTTTTACTTTATTGTTGAAGAAAATTGTCATATAATGACTTCGGGTGAGATTATATTTTAAAAGAAAAGCTGATAGGGTGATCAGCATCAGGAGGAATATCAATGCGTAAAACAAAAATTATCTGTACTATTGGACCGGCCAGTGAACATGAGGATGTCCTCACCAGGATGATAAAGGCAGGTATGGATGTTGCCAGATTAAACTTTTCTCATGGCTCACATGAGGAGCATCAGGGCAAAATAGATTTAATCAAGAAGGTAAGACAGAAGCTTCATATGCCAATCGCAATCATGCTTGACACAAAGGGACCTGAGTATCGTATCAAGACCTTTGAAAATGGCAAAATAGAGCTCAAGGATGGAGATACATTCACACTTACCACTGACGATATTGTAGGAAATCAGGAGAGAGTATCAGTTAATTACGAGAATCTGATCAGGGATTTAAAGGTTGGTGACCGTGTGCTTGTTGCGAACGGAATCATCATTCTGCAGGTCAGAGAGCTTAAAGGAAACGATGCAATCTGTGATGTTATCGCAGGAGGTACACTTTCAGACAGAAAGAGCATGAACTTCCCGAATAAGGTCATGAAGCATGCATATTTAAGCAAGCAGGACAAGGATGATCTGCTTTTTGGTATAAAAAACGAGGTGGATTATGTTGCTGCATCATTTGTTTCTACGAAGCAGGATGTAGCTGATCTGAGAAGCTTTTTGGATGAAAACGGTGGAGAGGACATAGAAATCATCGCAAAGATTGAGAACCGATCAGGTGTAGACCATGTGGAGGAAATCTGTGAGATAGCAAATGGAATCATGATAGCCAGAGGAGATCTCGGTGTTGAGATTCCGGGAGTTGAGGTACCGGCAATACAGAAGTATCTTATCAACAAGTGTCGTATGCTTGGTACACGCGTAATCACAGCAACAGAGATGCTTGAGTCCATGATTCACAATCCGCGTCCTACAAGAGCTGAGCTTTCGGATGTAGCCAATGCTGTATACGACGGCTCATCAGCTATCATGCTTTCGGGAGAGTCTGCAGCAGGTAAATATCCTGTAGAGGCTGTAAAAAATATGGCAGAGACAGCAGAGTATACGGAAAAGCAGATAAACTACGGCAAGAGATTTGCCAATGCGGATTTCCAGACAAAAAGCATAGTTGACGCTATTTCACATGCTACATGTGCCATGGCAATAGATGTGGATGCGAAATGTATCGTAGTCAGCTCACTGACAGGACGTACAGTGCGCATGGTCAGCCGTTTCCGCTGCCCTGTTGATATAATAGGCATGACAACCTCTGAAAAGGCATGGCGCAAGCTGAACCTGAGCTGGGGTGTAAAGCCGGTTCTGTGCGAGGAATACAACTCAATGGAGGTTATGTTCTACAATGCGATGAACGAGGCAAAGAGTGTCATGAAGCTCAAAAAGGGTGATCATATAGTGCTCACAGGAGGTCTCATCAACGGTAAGACAGGTAACACCAATGTGATTAAGGTTGAGACAGTTTAGTACATTTGTGCTATTGATTAAATCGTATATATGTCATATAATTCTTAACGATTAATAAAAACAATAAATTTAAAATAAACAATTTCGAGATGAAGTTTGCAGGAAAACGGCAGCGATTTTACCTTATCAAAGCCTACCGAAGGAGTAAAACTCTCAGGTGCCGCAGCAGGCGGTGCAACTGTAAATGGATCGACTCTCTGGAGACACCCGCTTGGCGGGGGCCGAAGGTGCAACGTACGAATAGGAAGCAGTAGGAGTGCAGTGACTATGAATATATCATGGCACAGGCTGCTTCTCGTACGAATCTCTCAGGCAACAGGACGGAGAAGATATTGGACAGATATTCTTAAGATAATCTTCTTAATCCCATGTATCAGACTGTATATGCAGCGTATATGGGGTTTTTTATTTCAATTCACGCAAGTGCTGCTAAGCCTGCTTTTTCAATTGTTTCCGGATGTCATAAATGAGGGGCAAAATACCTTTTGACCCTCATATCATTTATATCAATAGTATTTGCTCAAAACACAAAGATCTTGTGTTTAGATAAAAAAGAGAGGCAGGAGTATTTCAATGTGGAACACAATCAACAATTTTCTTAGTGCAGTGGACAATTTCGTCTGGGGAGTGCCGCTCATGGTGCTCATCATGGCAGGAGGTATAATGCTCACAGTTCGTCTGGGGCTTCTTCAGATGAGAAAGCTTCCTCTGGCACTAAAGTGGATGGTCAAAAATGAAGAGGGCGGCGATGGCGAGATTACGAGCTTTGGCGCACTCTGTACCGCGCTTAGCGCAACAATCGGAACCGGCAACATAGTCGGTGTAGCAACTGCAGTCGGTGCAGGAGGACCGGGAGCACTTTTCTGGATGGTGCTTGCAGCCTTCTTTGGCATGGCAACAAAGTATTCAGAGGGACTTTTGGCTGTAAAATATCGTGTCATCGGCAAGGACGGACATAGTCTCGGCGGACCATTCTACTACATAGAGCAGGGAATGGGTACAAAATGGAAATGGCTTGCAAAGATATTTGCATTTTTCGGCGTATGCGTTGGACTTTTCGGAATAGGAACATTCAGCCAGGTAAACGGAATATCAAGTGCTGTAAACAACTTTTTTGACCCTAAAAACCAGCATACAGTAAAGGTTTTACCGTTCCTTGGTGAGTATTCATGGTCAGTTGTCATTGCTTCGCTTGTACTGGCATTCTGCGTGGCAGCAGTGCTTATCGGCGGAGTAAAGCGTATTGCAAGTGTCAGCCAGATAATAGTTCCTTTTATGGCTGTTATATATATTGTATTTGTGCTCGTGCTTGTGGTATGCAATATCACAGCGGTTCCGGCAGCGTTTGCTACAATAGTAAAGGCAGCGTTTTCACCGAAGGCCATAACAGGCGGTGCCGTGGGAAGCTTTCTTGTTGCAATGCAAAAGGGTGTTGCCAGAGGAATCTTTTCAAACGAGGCAGGACTTGGTAGTGCTCCGATTGCAGCGGCAGCAGCCCAGACAAAGGAGCCTGTACGTCAGGGCCTTGTCAGCATGACAGGAACATTCATTGATACAATAGTTATATGTACACTTACAGGACTTTCCATCGTGCTCACAGGCGCATGGCAGGTTGACGGACTCGAGGGTGTGCAGGTTACTACATACGCATTCCAGAATGGTCTTCCTTTACCGAAAGAGCTATCAGCATTTGTACTTATGCTGTGTCTTGTATTTTTTGCCTTTACAACTATACTCGGTTGGGATTATTATAGTGAGCGGTGCTTAGAGTATTTGAGTGGCGGAAGGATGAAATATGTAAAGGTTTATCGCTGGATATATATACTTGCAGTTTTCATCGGACCTTATATGACTGTAAGTGCGGTGTGGACTATCGCTGATATCTTCAACGGTCTCATGGCTCTGCCAAATATGATAGCGCTGTTTGCTCTTAGTGGTGTTGTTGTTAAGGAGACAAAGCATTTCTTCGAGCGACATAGAAATGGAGAAATCGAGGATTAATTATGTTTTATATTTTGCGACATGGAAGAACAGATTGGAATGAGGAGCACAGACTGCAGGGGGAGGTGGATATTCCACTCAACGAAACCGGCAGGCAGATGGCTTACGATGCCGCAGAAAAATATAAGGATATAGATTTTGACATATGCTACTGCTCCCCACTTAAGAGAGCACAGGAGACGGCAAGGATTTTTCTTGCAGACAGAAACCCTGCAGTAGAGATTATCACTGACAACAGGCTTCACGAGATGTGCTTCGGTGATTATGAGGGAGTGAAGAACATCAGGCAAAAGCCCGAATGCCCTGTCTACCTGCTCTTTGAGGAGCCGGAAAAATATGTGGCAAAGGACGGCGCAGAGAGCTTTGAGGAGCTATATCACAGAACAGGCGAGTTTATAGAGCAGGTGCTAAGACCGCAGCTTGAGGCAGGCAAAAATGTGCTTGTCGTGGGACACGGTGCAATGAACTGCAGCATAGTCAATCAGTTTCGCGGCACACCTATAAAGGATTTTTGGAAGGATATGCAGGGAAACTGCGAGCTGCTTAGGGTTGAATAAATTTAGATTATTCTGAATAGTTATATCGTTTGTAATAGATAGGGCATACCGGTTGTGGTGTGCCCTGTTATTGTCAGAAACTAATTTCAATAGCATTTATTTATAAGTAAATGGACATTATATTATAAGTAATACTAAATTGACCACATAGCCTTATGCTCGTAAAATAATTTTGTAAATTTTTTATTAAATTAAGAGTATAATTATTTGGAGGAACCAATGAAAAAGACAACGAACTCTTCACCTTACCAGTTTGATGGCAGAATACCTCTGTCTCAGGCTATTCCGCTTGGACTGCAGCATGTTATGGCTATGTTCATCGGAAACCTTACACCTCTTATCATTGTTATGGGAGCATGCGGGCTCACAGCGGACGCTGGCTTTGCGGAGCTTAGAACTGCTCTCTTACAGAATGCAATGATTATCGCAGGTATTGTAACATTAGTACAGATGTTTTCCATCGGACCTGTCGGAGGAAAGGTACCTATCGTTATGGGAACCTCTTCGGGCTTTCTTGGAGTATTAAATAATACAGTTGCAGCGTGTGGCGGCGGAGTTATAGCATATGGAGCTATTATGGGAGCCTGCCTTGTAGGAGGTATCTTCGAGGGCATACTCGGAGCCTTCTTAAAGCCTTTGCGCAAGTTTTTCCCGGCAATCGTTACAGGCTCAGTTGTTATAGCAATCGGACTTTCACTCCTTGGAGTGGGAATCAACTACTTCTGTGGTGGAACAGGCAAAAATGATTACGGCTCACTGCCAAACCTTTTTATTGGAATGGTTGTACTTATAGTAATCGTGCTTCTTAAGCATTTTGCACCATCGCGCAGTATTTTTTCATCATCTGCCATCCTTTTTGGTATCCTGGCAGGATATGTTGTAGCAATCATTATGACACTTACCATGTCACACACAGGTGTGACCGCTGACGGTGTTAAATACACATACTCATGGGTTGTAAACTTTGATGAGGTTAAAAATGCGGCATGGATAGCAGTTCCAAGCTTTATAGGCTTTGGAAAGCTGTCAGATGTGGGAATTTCCTTCCATGCCAATGCAATCATCCCAATCGGCATCATGTTTATCGTTACTGCAATCGAGACAGTTGGCGATATCTCAGCCTGTGTGGAGGGTGGAATGGACAGAGAGGCTACAGATTCAGAGCTTTCAGGCGGTGTTATCTGTGATGGTCTTGGTTCATCATTTGCAGCGCTTTTCGGAGTACTGCCAAATACCTCATTCTCACAGAATGTAGGTCTTGTTTCAATGACAAAGGTTGTCAATAGATTTGCTATTTCAATGGGAGCTATATTCCTTGTTATTTGCGGCTTCTGCCCAAAGATTGGAGCTCTCATGTCAATCATGCCTCAGTCAGTGCTCGGCGGAGCTGCTGTTATGATGTTTGCCTCTATCCTGATTTCGGGAATTGAGCTTATCACAAAGGAGCCAATCGGCAGCCGTGAGATTACAATTATCTCAGTAGCAATCGGTTTAGGCTACGGACTTGGCGCTACAACCGGTGCTACATCACATCTGCCATACTATGTACAGCTTATATTTGGCGGTTCAGGTATCGTGCCTTGCTCACTTTGCGCTATTCTTCTCAATATTATTTTGCCGAAGAAGTCAAAGAACGCGCCATATATGTGGGATATGGACGAGAAAGACGATGTGAAGCGTGTGGATGACTAACGCTTAGGATTTTGAAGCCGTCCGGTGCATTAAGTACACCGGCGGCTTTATTGTTTGTGGGAAAGTATGGAAATATATGGAAAAAGTGATTTCAATAGTGGGCGCAGGTGGCAAGACCACACTCGTTCATAAGCTTGCAAGGGAATATCACAGGAGTGGAAAAAGTGTGCTTGTCACAACAACAACGCACATGTATGTCGAAGCTGACACTGACCTATCCTGCGATTTTTTTGCGTTAAGGGATAAAATAATAAAAGATGGATATTGTATGGCGGGGCAGAAAATATCTGAACAGAAAATATCAGAACAGTCAAAGTCAAAGATGTGCGGACTGCCATATGATTTGCTCGATAAACTGATTAAAGACATGCCACAGGCGTTAGATTATGTTATAATCGAAGCAGATGGGGCAAAGCACCATTCCCTCAAATATCCGGCAGCGGATGAGCCGGTCATATATCCGGGTACCACAGATGTTATCATAGTGCTTGGCACATGGGAAAAGGGCAGGTCATGTAAGGACGTTGTATTTCGATATGAGCTTATGCAAAAGAAGCTTGGAACGGCAGAGGATGCAGTGGTTGATGATTCGGTTATAGATACGCTGCGGCAGGTCTATGTCAGAAAGCTGCGCGATAGCGGGTTTAAAGGACGAGTATCGTGCGTTTTTGCGAATGAGCGTGGAGGGCTGAATAGTTGCAAATATGGAAATAATAAGGTAACAGGGTAATTAATTAGATGAGTATGAATCAGAGCAATAATCAGATAATAAAGAAAAATTTGTTAATCATATGCCGCGGTGCAGGAGACCTTGCGACCGGCATCATCCACAGACTGCACCGGGCAGGGCATAGGGTGATAGCGCTTGAGACAGACTATCCGGCTGCCATACGGCGCCAGGTGTCCTTTTGTGAAGCAGTGTATGATGGGAGCGCAGTTGTAGAGGGTGTGACAGCCAGACTAGTTCCTGCCTTGGCTGATGCAGAGACTGATACAGAGACATATTCAGGGGAAAATGACACACCGGCGGCTCATATTGTATCAGAAAAGTGGGATAGTTCAGCCATCGAAGCTGTGCTTGAAGCCGGAGAGGTCCCGCTTCTTATAGACCAAAAGGGTGAGTCAATTGCACTTTTAAAGCCGGATGTTGTGGTAGATGCCATAATAGCAAAGAAAAATCTGGGCACCACAATCGATATGGCACCGCTTGTGATAGGAGTAGGCCCGGGCTTTACGGCAGGGCAAGACGTGCATCTGGTGATTGAGTCCATGCGTGGGCACAATCTGGCGCGCATCATTACCGATGGCATGGCACAGCCCAACACAGGTGTTCCGGGAAATATCGCCGGCTTCACAAGTGAGCGTGTGATTCATGCTCCGGCGGCAGGATATATTCATGATGTCAGAAAAATCGGAGACATCGTGCAAAAAGGCGATGAGATAGCGCGGATATATCCGGATAAAGAAAGCTACGACAATGCATTGTCTGAATATGTCTCTGTGAATGCTACAATTACAGGCATCATACGAGGCCTTATCCGTGAGGGATATTATTTCAGGAAAGGCTTCAAGATAGCGGATATCGATCCGCGCGAGAGTGAGCTAACAAACTGCTTTACAATCTCTGACAAGGCAAGAAGTATAGCAGGAAGTGTGCTTGAGGCGGTATCGGCATTTGAGCACGGCGTAAAGATTTATTAAATAATAAATGAGGGTAACTATTAAGGTGTTTTCAGTGGTTCTGAATAGTTACAGTGAGGATAAATAGATTGACGCAGGAAAACGAATTAGATATCAATAATCAGGAACAAAATAAAGGAAAGCTTACACATTTTAATGAGGCAGGGGAAGCTCACATGGTGGATGTGCATGCAAAGGATGACACATACCGCGTGGCGAAGGCCTGTGGCACGATAAAGGTAAATGGCGCCGTATACAGGGCGGTATCTACGGGCACAGCTAAAAAGGGCGATGTGCTGGCAGTGGCGAGAATTGCGGGAATCATGGGCGCAAAGAACAATTCTATGCTCATTCCGCTCTGTCATGCTATTGCCATGACGAAGTGCGATGTTGAGTTTGAGCTGGATGAAAAAAACAGCAGTATCACGGCAATCTGCACGACAGCCTGTGTGGGCAAAACCGGTGTAGAGATGGAGGCCATGACAGGGGTCAGTGTGGCGCTTCTTACCATATATGATATGTGTAAGGCACTGGACCGTGGCATGGAGATCGGGCAGATACATCTGCTGGAAAAATCCGGTGGCAAGAGCGGACACTACGTTACTGTTCACAATTAACAATGTGACCGGCAACGATTACAGCCCATTTAAAATGCTGAGAAGTTAAAAATACACAATTAATCAAGGATAACAGGGTGATGTAATGTATACTGTAGGGATTATAACGATAAGCGATAAAGGCGCAGCGGGCCAAAGAGAGGATAAAAGCGGTCCGAAAATAAAGGAACTGCTTCCCAAAGATAAGTATGATGTGGTTTCATATAAAATCATACCGGATGAGAGGAAACAGATTGCAGATGAGCTTGTCAGGCTGTGTGATGATGTGAAATGCAATCTGGTGCTTACAACCGGAGGTACCGGTTTTTCACCGAGAGATATCACACCGGAAGCTACAATGGATATTGCAGAGCGTAATGCACCGGGTATCGCTGAGGCACTGAGAGCGTACAGCATGAGTCTTACACCTAAAGCCATGCTTGGCAGAGGAGCTTCAGTTATCAGGAAAAACACACTGATAGTCAATCTGCCCGGCAGTGTGAAGGCAGTGTCGGAGAGCATGGATTTTCTGATGGGAAATATAGAGCATGGACTTGATATTTTACTGCAGTATGACAGTGAGTGCGGCCGGTGACGGAAATGCACGGGGTATGGTTTAGGACAGTAACTATTTACAAAAATAATATTTGGAGTGTGGGATTATATGAAGCTTATGAAGACAACGGAGGCAGTCGGACAGGTGCTCTGCCATGATATCACACAGATTATCCCCGGTGTGAAAAAGGATGCGGTTTTTCGCAAGGGGCATATTATAACAAAAGAGGATATACCGGTGCTGCTTAGCGTCGGAAAAGACACCATATATATATGGGAAAATGATGAGACCATGATGCACGAAAATGAGGCAGCAGAGGTGCTTTATCGTATGAGCGCATGTGGAACAAATAGCAATGAGACCGACGCAGAACGTCATTGTGAAGCCGCAGAATCCGGCGCTTTTGGTGGCACCGCAAGTAAAATGCATCCATCCTCTGTAAAGGAAGGCAAGATAGAGGTGATTGCTGACTGTGACGGACTGCTTAAGGTGGACAGCGAAAAGCTGAAAAAGGTCAACTCCTTTGGTGAAATGATGATAGCCACAAGGCACGGCAATACCACTGTGAAAAAGGGTGATAAGCTCGCCGGAACAAGAATCATACCGCTTGTCATAAAAAAGGATAAGCTGGAGGCGGCTTCGCACATATGCGATGACGGACCGATTCTTGATATAAAGCCGTTTGTGGTCAGAAAAGCAGCAATAATCACAACCGGAAACGAAGTGTACCACGGCAGGATACAGGATGCGTTTACCCCTGTCATCGAGAAAAAAATAGCAGAGTTTGGTGCACAGATGATGTTTCATGAGGTGTTTGATGATGATGACCGAAAAATAACAGACGGATGCTTACGTGCAATAGAGGCTGGAGCGGAGATTGTATTCTGCACAGGAGGAATGAGCGTGGATCCTGATGATAAAACACCGCTTGCCATAAAAAATACAGGCGCGCGGATCGTGTCGTACGGTTCACCGGTGCTGCCGGGAGCCATGTTTTTGCTGTCGTACTATGATGCAGGTGACAGGCTGGTGCCGATATGTGGACTGCCCGGCTGCGCCATGTACAACAAGCGCACGATATTTGATATTGTATTGCCGAGGCTTATGGCGTGTGATATGATTTTGGCAGATGAGCTTGCCGGACTTGGAGAAGGCGGACTCTGCCTGAATTGTGATGTCTGCACGTTTCCTAACTGCGGTTTCGGGAAGGGCTTTTAATATGCGCGATAGATTTGGCAGAGAGATTGACTACATGCGCATATCGGTGATAGATAGCTGTAATCTGAACTGTTATTATTGCAACCCACAGGACAATAATAAAAAGTGTCAGGCAATAAATATACTTAGCGTAAAAAAGGTGCTTTGCATAGTCCGCGCAGCCACAAGGCTTGGAATCACGCATTTTCGTCTGACAGGCGGTGAGCCGCTTCTGCATCCGCAGATTGATGAGATGGTTTCACAAATCAAAAAGATACCCGGTGTCAGGAGTGTATCGCTCACCACAAACGCAGTACTGCTTGCGCAGCATGCAAAGCAGCTTAAGGAAGCCGGCATAGACAGTATAAATGTGAGCCTGGACACGATAGATGCGTCAGAATATGAACATATCACAAAAAAACCGCTGTTTCATAAAGTGGAGCATGGAATCGATGCCGCCATAGAGTGTGGAATAAGAGTGAAAATCAATGCAGTGCTCACACCGCAGACAGATGTGGTGGCTCTCACATGGTATGCTTCAAAAAAAGGCACAGATATCCGTTTTATAGAGATGATGCCGGTAGGTGAAGGGCATACCAACGGAGTCGAGCCGTACGAGAAGGTTATTGGCGCACTTTTAGAAGTATATGGAACTCCTTGCCATATAGATACTGAAAATAGAGAAGAAATTAATTCGGGATATAATAATGCGGATAACGGTCCGGCAGAGTATTACAGTTTTCATGGACTTGATATCAGAGTAGGGCTGATTCAGGCAATCCATGGGAAGTTCTGCGATACCTGTAACCGCATACGTGTTACGGCTGACGGCAGGCTTATGCCATGCCTGGGAAGCAGCGTGACGATGGATTTAGTACCTGATTCATGCGAATTTACAGATGATTTGGAAAAAGATTTTGTAATAGTTCAGGCACTAAAGGCTGCCATAAAGGCAAAGCCGGGGTGTCACAATTTTAATGATAATGCAGTGACATATACAAAAACTACAGAGACAAAGACTGTAGAGACAAAGGCTACAGAGCTGAAAGCTGCGGAAGTAAATGCAGCAAGAAATATGAGCCGGATAGGAGGCTGATAGCAGATCATGGGAAAGCTTCTTGCAATCAATATAAGCAAAGAGAGAGGAACTGAAAAGAGAGAGGTGCCACAGGCGGAGCTTGTTGCAGACTATGGCATCATGGGAGATGCACATGCCGGAAAGTGGCACAGGCAGGTCAGCTTGCTTTCCGCAGAGAAAATAGATGCCTTCAGGGCAAGAGGAGCGCAGATAGACAACGGCGCATTTGGCGAAAATTTAATTATATCAGGATTTGATTTCAAAAATTTGCCGCTTGGAACACGCTTTTGCATAGGAGATGCTATTCTGGAGATGACGCAGATAGGAAAGCAGTGTCATTCGCATTGTGCTATCTACAAGAGGATGGGCGAGTGCATTATGCCAAAGGAGGGCGTGTTTGCAGTAGTCATAAGAGGCGGCCAGATTCATACCGGTGACGAGGTGAAGCTGATTCCGGCAAACATATATGCTTCGATAAAGGACAGACCGGCGGACAGTCGCTGTGAGCTTTTGACAGTCACAGAAGGAGCACATGCCGGTGAAAAGGCGCTTTATATAGATGGCAGAATAAGAGTGGCATCAGGCAGTGCATGGGCAGATGAAATAAATGACAATGATAATTCCACTGTGATGTTTAAACAGCAGATAGGCAGCAGACCACGCCTCATAATCTGCGGAGGAGGTCATGTATCGGCGGCACTTGTACGCATGGCATCACTTTTGGCCTTTGACATATGGGTGATAGAGGACAGACCTCTGTTTGCCGATAATGCAAAGCGCCAGGGAGCAGGCCATGTAATTTGCGGCGATTATAAAAAAACTCTCGCCGGGCTAGAGCCACAGGCGGATGATTACTATGTATGCATGACAAGAGGGCATCGTTTTGATATGGAGTGTCTTACAGAGATATTCAGAAAGCCATACGCATATGTGGGGATGATGGGCTCAAAGAAAAGAGCTGCCATAGTAAAAAAAGACCTTGAAGAATCGGGATTTTCACAGGAAAACATATCCAGATTACATTCTCCGATAGGCCTTGCAATAGGTGGCCAGACACCGGAGGAAATTGCGCTTTCGGTGATAAGTGAGATAGTAAAGTGCAAAAATGAGCGTACCGGCTGCACACAGGTGGATAACGAAGTGCTTGATGCACTTATTGAGGCAGCTAAGCAGGAAACAGATACACAGGCATCAGATGAGAAGTACATACTGTGTACCATCATAAAAAAGAATGGCAGTGCACCGCGCGGAGTCGGAACACAGATGCTCGTGAGCTCAGACAATCGGATCATCGGAACCATAGGCGGCGGTTGTGCGGAGGCAGAGGTTATAAGCCATTGCAGGAGACTGTTTCGCAAGCAGGAGTTCAAATGCGGTTTGATGGATGTGAGCATGAACACTGACGATGCTGAGAAAGAGGGCATGGTGTGCGGAGGCAGTATTTCGGTGCTGCTGGAGCAGATTGGATGATGAAATTATCATATATTAATAAATCAATATAAGCTGAATATGCACATTAATCACATGCATATTGTCTAAATAAAAAGAAAGGTTAAAAGTATGAGCTTAAGAATAGCGACAGGTACTGACGGATCAGTAAAGGAGCGCAAGGGCTTAAAGAGAAAATTTGCAGCATATGCAGGACTTGCGTTTGGACTTATCCTTATAGCAGGACTTTTTGCAGGCTGTGGAAAAAAGGATACAGCAGATGCAGATGTCGATTTATCAATTTTTGCGGCAAAGAGCTTAAACGGTGTTATGGATGAAATTTGTGCAGCCTACACCAAGGCGCATCCAAATGTAAACTTCCAAAACAACTATGACAGCTCCGGAACTCTGATGGCACAGATTAAAGAGGGTGCGAAGTGCAACATCTTTTTCTCAGCAGGAGTGGCACAGATGGATGAGCTTCAGAATGGCTACGACGGAGGAAGCGTGGTGGACGGTACTCGTGTTGACCTATTAAATAATCAGGTGTGCCTTGTTACATATAAGAATAGTGGCACGGCAGTTACCGGCTTTGCAGACATCTCAAAGGCTAAAAATATGGCGCTTGCTGACGGAACTGTTCCTGTAGGACAGTACACCAGAGCAGCACTGGTAAATTCAAAAATGGTTGAAGGTGATGCTTCAAATCCACAGACTATTTCAGATTCTGATATCTCAAAGGCACTTGACGGTCTGGAAATAAACAGCTGTGCTAATGTAGGTGCGGTTGCATCTGCCGTAGCTGAGGGCGCAAATGAGATAGGAACAGTTTATTACTCAGATACATTCGGATACGAGAACCAGCTTGATATTATAGAAAAGCTTCCAAACAGCTTAACAGGCGATGTCATCTATCCGATAGCAGCTTTAAAGGGAGACAGCACTACATCAGATGAGCTTGAAGCAGCGAAGGAATTTATCGCATACCTTCAGACAGATGAGGCAATGTCAGTATTTGAGAAATATCATTTTTCGGTAAATAAATAATGGGACAGATTGATTTTTCACCGCTTTGGGTAACATTAAAAACAGGAATAGTAGCGTCAGTTTTTTCTTTTTTCATAGGAATAGCTTTTGCTGAGCTTGTCATAAACACAAAGGGCAGAGTGAGGGCATTCTGGGATGGACTGCTGACACTTCCTATGGTACTGCCGCCTACCGTGGCTGGATACATTCTTTTAAGGATTTTCAGCACAAGGCGTCCTTTTGGAAGCTTTTTAAGCCATAGCATGGGGATACAGGTAGTACACACGTGGCTTGGCTGTGTGGTGGCAGCAACAATCATTGCACTCCCTCTCATGTACAGAAATGCGAGAGCGGCATTTGAGCAGATAGATGAAAATGTCATATATGCGGCGCGCACTCTCGGCATAAGTGAATGGAAGATTTTCTGGAAGATACGTCTGCCGATGGCAAAGCCCGGCATCATTTCGGGTGTCACACTGGCTTTTGCCAGAGCTATCGGTGAGTATGGTGCCACATCAATGCTTGCCGGAAATATAGCAGGAAAAACCTCGACCATATCACAGCAGATAGCAATGGTCGTCCAAAGCGGTGATTATGCCACAGCGGGCTTCTGGTGCATAGTAATCATAGCGATTTCGTTTGCATGCCTTGTATCGATAAATATGATATGCGGCAAAAGCAAGGGCATAAAGAGAAAGAGAAAAAATAATGTCGCTCATAGTAAAAATAAAAAAACAGTTGGATAATTTCATGCTCTCGGTTGACATGGAGCTTACGGACGAGGTTGTGTCCGTAATCGGTATGTCGGGCTCAGGAAAGAGTATGACATTAAAGTGCATAGCAGGGATAGAGACACCGGACTCAGGCTTTATATCATTAAACGGCCGTGTGCTGTATGATTCGAAAAAGCGTATAAATCTGCACCCGGGTAAGCGCAGGGTAGGCTATCTGTTTCAGGACTATGCATTATTTCCGACAATGACTGTGATGGAAAATATATGCATAGCAATGGGTCAGCGTAACGAGGAAAAAGTGAAGGGCTGGCTGAAGAGGTATGGGCTTGAGGGCATGGCATACACATATCCCAATCATCTCTCAGGTGGTCAGAGGCAGCGCGTGGCAATGCTTCGCATGCTTGCGGCTAAGCCGGAGTGCATACTGCTCGATGAGCCTTTTTCGGCACTGGATGAGCATGTAAAAAGAAGCATGGAATCAGAGCTTATGGAGATGCTCACCGATTTTCACAATCCTGTTATTTTTGTGTCACACAATCGCGATGAGGTGTATCGCCTGGCCGAGCGTATCGGAAGCATGGAGAGCGGTGTACTGAGTACAGTTCGCGACAAAAAAGATTTCTTCATGCGGCCTATGTCTGTGGAGCAGGCACTGCTTGTGGGCTGCAACAATATATCAGAGGTGAAATGGCAGGATAAGCATCATGTGCTTGCCGTGGAATGGGATAGCGTATTTGAGGTCACGGATGAGCAGCTTGAACAGACTGCAATGGATATGGACGACATATCGCACATAGGTGTTTTCCCACAGGATATTATAATATCTGCAGGCAAAACAAAAACGGCACTTGCATATGCTGATAAAAATATAATCAGGATTAAAGATTATAAAATGATTGAAGAGTTGAAAAGCTGGGAAGTATTGTGCAAATTAAATAACGATTCAATAATTTACGCAAGCCTTCCAAGGCATACTGAAGCAAATATGCTTAGCAAAAATATAAATGATGAGCTTTATATAAAGAATTTTTTTCTGCTTGGATGAGAAGTAAATGAGGACATACTATGATTTACCTGGACAATGCTGCCACAACAATTAAAAAGCCGGATGCGGTATATGATGCAGTACTTGATGCAATGAAGCACTGCGGCAATTCCGGGCGCGGGGTATCGGATGCATCGCTTGATGCGTCGAGGAAAATATATGAGGCCAGAATGTGTCTTACAGAATTTTTCGGCGGAGATGATGCGGCCAGACTCGTTTTTACGGCAAATGCCACTGAGGCACTAAACATTGCAATCCACGGACTGTTTGAGCCGGGGGAGCATGTGATTACAACACAGCTCGAGCATAATTCTGTGCTCAGACCTCTTTATATGCAAAGGGAGCGGGGCGTGGGTGTGGATATTGTACCATGCAGTGATGCAGGCATAAAAAGGGGGATAATTTCCCCGTCGGACATAGAGGCTTTAATCCGTCCGGATACAAAAGCCATCGTCTGCACACATGCTTCAAATCTCACAGGCAACGTGGTGGATATTAAGTCGATAGGGCAAATCGCACGAAAGCATAACCTTTTATTTATAGTAGATGCATCGCAGACAGCCGGTGTACTTCCTATAAATATAAGGGAAATGAATATTGATGTGCTCTGCTTCACAGGCCATAAGGGGTTGATGGGACCGCAGGGCACCGGAGGACTTTATGTGGGAGAGAGAGCAGATATAAAGCCGTTTAAGAGCGGTGGCACCGGTGTGTTAAGCTTTCTTGAGAACCAGCCTATGGAGCTTCCAACAAGACTTGAGGCCGGTACCTTAAACGGTCCGGGAATCGCAGGGCTTTTAACTGGTGTCATGGAGCTTGAGAAAATCGGCCTCGACAATATATACGCTAAAGAGCATGAGCTGATGCAGACATTTATGGGAAAAATAAAGACAATCCCCGGAATCAGAATATATGGAGATTTCGATATGCTGCCCGACAATGGTCTGCACTGTGCGATTGTTTCAGTAAATATAGCTGATATGGATTCGGCGGAGGTGTCAGACATACTTATGAATGAGTATGGCATTGCAACAAGGAGCGGCATACACTGCGCACCGCTGATGCATAAATTCTTTGGAACACAAAATCAGGGTATGGTGAGATTCTCATTTTCATATTATAATACAGTTGATGAGATAAATGAGGCCGCTGAAGCGCTTATGCAGATTGCGGGAATGCGATAAATAGTATTAAACAATTGAAAGGAGCAAAAATGCCACAGGAAATAGTGTTTTGCAAGGGCGGTGGCTGTACCGCAAAGCTTGGTCCGGATTTGTTAAGTCATGTTTTAGCAAAGCTGCCAAGGGGTGAAAAAGACAGCAATCTGCTCATCGGATATGATAGCTGTGATGATGCGGCAGTGTACAAAATTTCAGATGACACGGCGGTAGTCCAGACGCTTGATTTTTTTCCGCCGATGGTTGATGATCCGTATACGTTTGGACAGATAGCGGCTGCAAATGCGCTCAGTGATATCTATGCGATGGGTGGCACAGTAAAGACCGCATTGAACATCGTCTGTTTCCCTGAGAAAATGGACCTGAATATACTCGGCAAAATAATGCAGGGTGGTGCCGATAAGGTGATAGAGGCAGGCGGCACACTTGCGGGCGGCCATTCTATAGCAGACAGTGATGTAAAATACGGACTTTCAGTCATGGGTACGGTCCACCCGGAGCATATTTACAGCAACAACACAGGGCAGCCGTCAGATGTGCTTATACTTACAAAGAAACTCGGAGTGGGGCTTGTATGCAACGCAAACCGCGTCGGGGAGGCTCCGTTAGGTGCAATTGAGGATGCGGTAAGCTCTATGGCCACACTGAATAAGGCAGCATCCGAAATCAGTCATGCTTTCGATATACATGCATGCACAGATGTCACGGGATTTAGCTTTTTAGGACATTTGAGCGAGATGTTAAATGATGATATAACAGCACTTATCGACTCGATTTCCATACCGGTCATTACCGGAGCACTGCGATGCGCAGATGAGTTTTTCCTCACGGCAGCGGCCCAGCGCAACAGGAACCATGTAGGTGATAAGGTGTGCTTTGCAAAAAATATACCTTTCTCAATGGAGGAGGTTCTTTTCGATCCGCAGACCTCCGGAGGACTGCTGTTTGCAGTAAAAGCTTCTGAGGCAGATGCATTTTTGCACGAGCTTAAAGCCGCAGGGCTTCCGGCTGCAAAGGTGGGACGATTTGTTAAGCGGCGCGATGTGCCGATATATGTGAGTTGATTTAAGCTGCCATAGCTTATGCAAATTTGCTGACTGGCTGCATGCCCTGCATTTTGAGGGCTGACGAGTTGAAATAACATAGGGAGGATTATAAATATGATAACAGTAAATGCAATAGGGGATACATGTCCAATCCCGGTAGTAAAGACAAAGAAGGCGATAGAGGCTCTCACACAGCCGGATACGGTGGAGACACTTGTGGACAATGAAGTTGCAGTGGAAAATTTAAAAAAGATGGCTGCACAGAAGGGCTATAGCTGTGATAGCAGTAAGCTCGATGACGGAAGCTATAGCGTAAAGCTGACAATTGAAGCTGTAAATGCCGATGAGCTTTCGGATACAGACGAGGCTTCACAGTATACATGCAGGCCGGCTGCAGATAACAGAGTTGTTGTAATCCGCTCTTCATATATGGGAGAGGGCAGTGAGGAGCTTGGCAGTGTACTTATAAAGGGCTTCATCTACGCACTTTCGCAGCAGGACAACCCGCCTGAAACCATGCTTTTCTACAATGGAGGAGCAAAGCTGACCTGTGAGGGCTCAGAGTCACTTGAGGATTTAAAGGAGCTTAAGAGCCGTGGGGTGAAAATTCTTACCTGCGGAACATGCCTGAACTACTATGAGCTGTCAGATAAGCTTGCAGTCGGAGAGGTAACCAACATGTATGATATCGCAGAAAAGATGGCTGGGGCATCTCTTATTGTAAGTCCTTAGAGTTATACAAGGTGTGAGGTAATGGATAAAAATTTGGCAAGAGAAAAGAAAAAACGGCTAATCATCACCTTCGAGACTACCACAGCACCGTTGAAGCTTGATATCAAGGGCAAGGCATGTGGTATTCCGGGACGCACGATTCCTCTTCCGTCTGTCATATCAGCGGGCTGCGGGCTGGCATGGAGAGCAGAGCTTTCTGACAGAGAGTGCCTCATAGCCTTTATGAAGGAACATGACATCAGGTGGGAAGCGATGTATGAAATCGAAATGAGGTAACTGATAGTTACCTATATAACAGGATAACAGGAGAAAAATATGTTTTATTACAATCAGTATGTGAGGGCGCAAAGCCTTGATGAAGCCTATGAGCTTTATCAGAAAAAACCGAATTTTGTGCTGGGCGGCATGCTTTGGCTCAAAATGAAAAATAAGACGCTTGGCACGGCAATTGACCTGTGCGATCTCGGGCTTGACCAAATTGATGAGGATGAGAACGAGTTTAGAATCGGTGCATATGCAACACTCAGGCAGATAGAGACTCATGAAGCACTGAATGCATATACACACGGCGCAATCGCAGAGTCGGTCAGACATATCGTCGGAGTGCAGTTTAGAAATGTGGCAACTGTTGGAGGAAGCATCTGGGGCAGATTCGGATTTTCAGATGTCATGACGATTTTCAGGGCACTGGGAGCAAAGGTGCAGCTTCACAAGGCGGGAATTATGGATTTGGATGAGTTTGCGGCACTTCCAAGAACAACGCGCGATGTGCTTGTGTCAGTAATCGTGCCGAAAAATGCAAAGGGCGTAGTATACTTAAGCCAGAGAAATCAGTCAACAGACTTTCCGGTGCTCACATGTGCAGTGGCAAACAGAAGCGGCAGGTATGTGGCGGTTATCGGAGCATCACCATATATGGCAGAGCCTGTGTGGGATGAGGATGGCATACTCGATGGCATAGCAGATGCAAAGACAGACGGTAATGCAGCTTTGACAGATAACTCCGAAAACAATGCAAAAATAGATAAATTTGCTGAATATGTTGCAGAGCATATCCGTTTTGGAAGCAATATAAGGGCAGGGGCTGAGTATAGAGAGATAATCTGCAGGGTGCTTACACGCCGCGCTGTCACACAGTCGCTTGACATCTGCGATGAAATTAAGCACGAGCATTAAGTAGGAAGGAATTCATATATATGGATGTTAAAATAAAATTAAATGGAAAGTTAATAACCGACTCGGTAGACCAGGATATGGTACTTCTGGATTTCTGCCGCAAGCACAATTGCTTTTCGGTGAAGAGAGGCTGTGAGTCAGGCAACTGCGGTCTTTGTACAGTGCTTCTGGATGGAAAGCCTGTGCTGTCATGCAGCACGCCGATAGGCAGGGCAGACGGCAGAGCGGTGGACACCCTCGAGGGACTTGAGGAGGAAGCTAAGCAGTTTACAGGATTTTTTGCTGCACAGGGAGCGGATCAGTGCGGCTTCTGTAATCCGGGTTATATTGTAAATATTGTAGCGCTTCTGAGAGAAAATCCTGACCCGACTGATGAGGAAATTCTTGAATATCTTTCAGGAAATCTGTGCCGTTGTACAGGATATCAGAGTCAGCTGCGCTCAATCAGAAATTTCTTAAACAGTAAGAAAGAGGGCGCACCTCTTAATCTTGAGGCAGGCGTCTATGGAGAGGATATCGGAAAGGAGTGGCAGGATGAGCACAAATCAAACTAACGAAAACAGCTTCAACCGCGCCAGAAGGGATTACCACGCAGTTGGAAAATGTATACCTAAAAAGGACTCGAGCCAGCTTTTACTCGGAAAGCCGGTATTTACCGATGATATCACACCGCGTGATGCGCTTGTCATAAAGCTTCTTAGAAGCCCGTATGCAAATGCAATTGTCGAGGATGTAAAGACAGATATCGCTCTTAAGGTGCCGGGCATGGTCGCAGTATACACCTGGGAGGATGTTCCGAAAAAGCGTTTTTCTATCGCAGGCCAGACATTTCCGGAGCCGTCACCATATGACAGATTAATCCTTGACCGCCATGTGAGAAGCGTAGGTGACGCCGTCGCTATAGTGGTCGGAGAATCTGAAAAGGCGGTGGACAAGGCTCTTAACATGATAAAAGTAAAGTACACGGTGCTTGAGCCGGTGCTTGACTTCAGAAAGTCGCTGGATAACAAGGTGCTCGTGCATCCTGAGGATGACTGGTCATCCAGCATAGATACAGGCGATGTAAAGCGAAATCTCATTCATCACGAGGAGGATGAGCATGGAAACGTGGAGAAAATTCTGTCAGAGTGCGATGAGATTATTGAGCACACATATCGCATAAAGGCAGCGCAGCAGGCATATATGGAGACCTGCAGGGCATACTGTGAGATAGACAGATACGGCAGACTTCACTGTATCAGCTCAACACAGATTGTTTTCCACCTGCGCCGAATACTGGCAAATGCACTTGATATTCCAAAGTCTATGGTGCGCGCTGAAAAGCCGCGTATCGGAGGCGGTTTCGGTGCCAAGCAGACAGCAGTCTGTGAGGTGTATCCGGCATTTGTTACATGGAAGACAAAGCGTCCGAGCAAGATAATCTACAGCAGAAAAGAGTGTCAGACTATCGCGTCACCGCGTCATGAGATGGAAGTCACCGTGCGTCTCGGAGCGATGAAGGATGGTCATATAAGGGCGATAGATCTTTATACGCTGTCAAATGGTGGAGCATATGGAGAGCATAGCACTACAACAGTAGGACTTTCCGGTCATAAATCGCTTCCACTTTATACAGGAGGCTGCGAGGCAACCAGATTTTCGTGCGATGTTGTGTATACAAACGTGCAGGCGGCAGGAGCATACAGAGGCTATGGAGCCACACAGGGTATCTTTGCACTTGAATCAACGGTCAATGAGCTTGCAGAAAAGCTGCATATAGACCCGGTTGAGCTTCGTTTGAAAAATATTGTACGTGAGGGCATGTTTATGCCGGCATATTTTGGCGAGACAGCAAATGCATGTGCGCTCGACAGATGCATAATGCACTGCGCGGACAATTTCCACTGGGCAGAAAAGTATCCTGTCCGCGATATGGGAAATGGCAAGGTTCGTGCGGCAGGCATGGCACTTGCAATGCAGGGCTCCTGCATATCCAATGTAGATGTCGGCTCGTGTACCTTAAAGCTTTCAGACTGTGGCACCTACAATATGATGATAGGTGCGGCAGACATGGGAACAGGCTGTGATACAATACTTGCGCAGATGGCGGCTGAGGTGCTCGACTGTGAGCCGGATGATATAATAGTGTTTGGAGCGGATACAGATGCTTCTCCTTATGACTCGGGTTCATATGCTTCATCAACCACCTACATCACTGGAATGGCCACACAGAATGCAGCACTTGAGCTTCGTGAAAATATAAAGAAAATTGGTGCACAGCTGCTGGGCTGTGCTGCATCAGAGGTGGATTTCGACGGTAAAGAGGTGTATATCATAAATCCGGACGGTGCAGACAATGGGGCAGTTTCCGTAAGTCTTTCCGATATAGCAACAAAATCACAGGTCAACAACACGATACCTGTAGACGTCACCGCCACATATTCATCACCTGTCTCACCGCCACCATACATGGTAGGCATGGTCGAGATAGAGCTTGATAAGGAGACAGGAGCAGTTAAAATACTTGATTATCAGGCTGTCGTGGACTGCGGAATCCCGGTCAATCCAAACCTCGCGCGCGTGCAGACAGAGGGTGGCCTAGGTCAGGGAATCGGCATGGCACTTTATGAGAATGTCACCTACAATGCCGGTGGTAAAATCGCAGAAAATGATTTCATGCAGTACAAGATACCGACACGACAGGATGTGGGACATATCAACGTCGAATTTGAGACAAGCTATGAGCCTTCAGGCCCATTCGGAGTCAAGTCAATCGGCGAGATAGTTATCAATACACCGGCTCCTGCACTGGCACATGCCATTTATCGCGCAACAGGTGTGTGGCACAGGACAGTTCCGTTTACCCCTGAGAAAATACTTATGGGAATGGCAGACCCTGACTGGCACGAAAAGGACCTAAGAGTGAAATGATTCATATCATATACATGGCGGCTGGAAACAGCCGCCGTTTTGGAAGTAACAAGCTGTTTTATGAGATGGATGGAAAACCTATGTACAGGCATCTGCTTGAACGTTTGATAGAAATTAAAGATAGATATAATAAATTAAAAAATGCAGAATCGAATAACCCGGTCATAGATATAACCGTCGTTACACGTTACCGGGAAATACTGGACTACTGCTCATCTATCCCCGATTGCCATGCAGTCTTAAGTCCGGACAGCGAAAAAGGCATATCCTACACCATAAAAGCAGGAATTATGGCGGTACAGGAGCAGAAAAAGACCGGTATGCAGATGTGGCAAAGCAGTGTGTGGCAGAAAAAGCCGGAAAAAAACAGTGGCTCGTTACATAATACAGCCGAACCAGAGGACTACTACATGTTTGCAGTAGCTGACCAGCCATATTTAAAAAGTCAAAGCGTGATTAAATTAATAGACAAAGTACTTGAAAATAAAGGAAATATGCGATTGGTATTTTCGCTTCGCTGTGGAGATGCCGTAGGCAATCCGTGTGTATTTCATTCATCGCTTATCCCGCAGCTTTTATCACTGGAGGGTGATAAGGGTGGCAGAAGTGTGGCAAAGAAGTATGACTGTGTATATGTGGATATCGCAGATGAGCGTGAGCTGATGGATATAGATACCTTATCAAATTCAAAACATACCGTGACATTATAAAAGCTATTATGAAGGCTATTATGAAAGAGCACTGTATCAGTGCATACCGAATGTATATTTTATTCAAATTCCCATATACTACCTCCAAAGCATGAATGCAAATGCAAAAAAGTAACCGGAGGACAATAAAGTGAAAATCACAGGATTGACCAGAAGAGTAGATTCCCTCGGCAGAATAGTCATACCAAAGGAGCTTCGCAGGATGCTGCATATAAAAGAGGGAAGCCCACTGGAAATATATATGGATGCGGACGAGACGATAGTGCTAAAGAAATATTCGCAGGTGGGAAGCCTGAAGAATATATCACAGGCATATGCACAGAGCCTGTCAAAGGTAACAGGAGCCATGGTATGTGTGGCGGATAGGGATGAGATAATAGCGGCAGCCGGCAAAAACCACAAAAATTATATAGGCAAGGCTTTGTCAAAAGAGCTCGAGAATATTATGGATAAGAGAAAAAGTGCATTGTACAGTAAAAAAGACGATACCCTGATACCTGTGGTAAAGGACGATAAAGCTGACTGTGAAGCGCAGGCAATAGCAGTAATAGTGCATGATGGTGATAGTGCGGGAGCCGTTATACTGTGTGCTTACGATGAAAAAGCCGATAAGTCTGAGATTGCCGAAAAGCTGGCGGGTGCAGCAGCAGAATTTCTGGCTGACCAGCTTGGCTAGAGATAGCGAAAAGCATTGTAAAAAACTATTTACTTGACTACAACAGTAATAAAGATGTAAAATAGCTTGATAAAGGGAGCAATTAGCTTCCTTTTGTGCTATAAAGGTATAATAGAAAATTAAGCAATTATTAATTATCTGATGTAGAGGCATTGTAGTATAATAGACAGTACATATTGGATATAGTTGTCAATTATCTATAAAGTATGCCGATATACAATGGTATACCGATAGTTTGGAGGTAACGTTTAGAAATGGCAAAACAGAAAAAGAAAAAGAAGAAAAAGCAGCATCGCGTTTTCTGGTTTTTCATAAAGCTTCAGATTTTTTTGATGGTACTGATACTTGGTGGATTATGCTTTTACTACTTTGGAGGCTATGCAGACAAGGTGGCGAAGCTTCACTCAGAGGCAGTAGAGCTCGTGCAGAAATCTGACAAAAACACATTTTTACCGGCGAGGACGAGTACACTCTACGATACAAACGGTGATGAGATATCCGAGACAGCCACTACCAAAAAGGCTGACTATGTAAAGTATGCTGATATCCCACAGAACTTCGTAAACTGTATGGTCAGCATCGAGGACAAGAAGTTTTATAAGCACAATGGTGTGGACCTAAAGGCAATAGTGCGTGCCGCAAAGTCCATCATAAAAAACAAGAGAATTACCCAGGGTGGCAGTACCATCACGATGCAGCTCGCCCGAAATATTTATCTGGATACGAACAAGAACTGGCAGCGAAAAGTCAAGGAAATGTTCATAGCGATGGAGCTTGAAAGGAAATATTCAAAGAACGATATTATGGAGTTCTACCTGAATAATGTCTATTTCATGAACGGATATTATGGTATTCAGGCAGCGTGCCATGGCTATTTTAACTGTGAGCTTTCGGATCTTGATTTGTCGCAGACTGCCTTTTTGTGTGCGATTCCGAACAGTCCGACATACTATGACCCGATAAACAACAAGGATCATACATTGACACGTCGCAATCTCATATTGAAAAATCTAAGGGAAGATGGCAAAATCACACAGCAGGAATATGAGGCCGCTATAAACGAGGAGATTACCCTCAACATGCCTGAGAAGGATGACACGGTCAAGTATAATTATGTGGATACCTATGCATATTACTGCGCTACGAGGGCGCTCATGGAGAATGAGGGCTTCAAGTTCAAGTATTACTTTGACTCAGACGATGAAGAAAAGGAGTATGATGCTTCATATGATGAGATGTATTCATATTGTCAGAAAAAGCTCTACTCAGACGGTTACAAGATTTATACATCAATTGATCTGACTATGCAGCAGCAACTTCAGGATTCAATTGACCTGACGCTTTTGGACTTTACAGACACGACCGATGATGGCACATTTAAGCTGCAGAGTGCTGCAACCTGTATAGACAACGACACAGGCGAGGTGGTTGCAATAGTTGGTGGACGAAGCCAGGATGCGGTCAGTCATACGCTAAACCGTGCTTTCCAAAGCCATCGTCAGCCGGGAAGCTCAATCAAGCCGCTCATTGTGTATACACCATCATTTGAGCGTGGTAAGACACCGGATACCATCGTAAATGACCACAAGTTTGATGGAGGACCGTCTAACTCGGGTGATTCATATTACGGTGATGTGACTATCAGGTTTGCCGTTCAAAAGTCACTGAATACTGTAGCATGGCAGCTATATGATGAGCTCACGCCAAAGGTAGGCTTACAGTATCTCAAGGATATGAATTTTACCAATATTGTAAAGGATGACTATGTCACAGCAACAGCACTTGGAGGTTTTACAACAGGTGTATCCACACTGGAGATGGCATCTGCATATTCAACACTTGAGAACGATGGAATGTACAGGAATCCGACATGTATAAAGTCGATTGTGGATTCTGACAACAATATCATATATACATCATCGCAGAAGGATACCGTCATATATACAGAGACAGCATCACGTATGATGACAGATGTCATGACAGATGTTATGAAATCAGGAACCGGACGTAGCGCTAATCTGGACAATGGCATGCCTTGCGCCGGCAAAACCGGAACCACAAACGATAAGAAGGACGGCTGGTTCTGTGGCTTTACCAGATACTACACCACATGTGTATGGGTAGGCTGCGATATGCCTGAGACAGTAAAAAAACTGACAGGAAGCTCTTACCCGGCAGAAATATGGAAGAACTACATGGATCAGATACATGCTGACCTTACACCAATAGATTTCCTGCCATATGCCCAAATATCGGATGATTATCAGGACAGCCAGGAGACACAGGATACACCTGCCGATGACCAGACGCAGAATAATCCTACAGATCAGACTGTGACCACACCTGATGCAGGAACCACAACACCGGATAAGACCACAACAAACCCGAATAAGACAGATGCTGCTGGTGGCAACACAGGTGGAAATACCGGAGACAATACAGACGGAACAACAGACGGAAATACCGGAGAAAACAACGGTGGTAACACAGGCGGAAATGGTGGACAAAACACCGGTGGCAACACAGGCGGAAATACCGGAGAAAATAACGGTGGTAACACAGGCGGTACAACAGGTGGAAATACCGGAGATAACACCGGTGGTAATACAGGTGGAAACACCGGGGACAGCACAGGTGGAGCTACCGGTGGTACCACCGGAGGCGGAGCCCAGTAGATTTTTCTTTGCAGTGCTGTCGGGAGTTGTGTTCTTTGCAGCATACGCACCTGTCACGATAGGAAACAAGACGATAGATGCGCTCATATATTCAGTGACCTACAATGGTTCATACCTTGCTGCAGAGGGAATTATCACAATCATAGTGATATCAATCCCACCGGTTAAGAAGGCATTCGACTATGTGAAGCAGATGGCGAACAGCCGGTAGATAATCTATATCTAAACAATTAAATTATGTAAAAATGAGCAGAATAGGTAGAAATACTTGTCCTGCTCTTTTTAGTATTCGAAAAATATAAAATTGCAATCTTACAGACGAAAATATAATGACAAATACAGCTCACTATGCTACAATTATACAAAGCATTATATTTCTGTTGAGCGACACCACAATACACATTTTCATCGGTGCGTATCACTTTGAAGAGGGCAGAACCACTTAATATTTTTCGACAAAGACATGGAAATTTTCAATGCTTTAAGTTACCTATCAATAGCAGGGAAAAATGGATATGTCGATTGAGATAATCTTATGTGAATGAAGCGGACTGGGGTTGCTGATGCTTTATATTGACAAGAAATTTAGTATCATGCGATATTATATTCTCCCTGCTTACACAACTAAACAGGAGGAGAATAATGTCGGGAGAGACAAAAGAAGTTTTGGGCAGTAATTATGTCCAGAACGATGTAATCATCAACAGATTGATTGATAAAATGACACTGTTTGATGACAATCTGATGAGTCTTGTATTCGGGCAGAATATCGAGACGACGGAGCTGCTGCTTCGCGTAATAATGGAGCGTGATATTAAGGTTATAGAAGTCAGGGGGCAGGATGAATTAAAAAATCCCGTGATTGGCGGGAGATGTATTACCTTGGATGTGCATGCAATAGATGTCGATGGCAGGCATATTGATATCGAGGTGCAGATTAATGCGGATGGATCGCATGTCAGAAGAGCCAGATATCACAGCAGTATGATGGATGCGAGGATGCTGCAGGAAGGACATGAGTTTAAGGAGATTAAGGATTCCTACGTGATTTTTATTTATGATCACGATAAATTCAGAAAGGGACTGCCATTTTATCACATTCAAAGACGTGTTGATGAAACAGGCGAAGTCTTTGGAGATGGTTCACATATCATCTATGTAAATGGAAGGTATGAAGGTAATGATGATATAGGTTGGATGATGAGAGATTTTCATCAGTGCAGGCCGGAGCAGATAAAAAGCGAGACATTGTCAAAAGCAGTGGCTTATTATAAAGAAAAGGAAGGACGTGGTGCTATGAGTGAAGCAGTAAGACAGTATGCAATGGAATATGCAAAAGAGTATGCTAAAGAATATGGTGAAGAACAAAAACAGGAAGGCATTCAGACAGGGCGTCGCACAGAGATATATTTATCTGTACAGGATGGAGATTACTCTGTACAAAGAGGTGCTGAAAAAGCTGGATTATCGCTTGAAGAGTTCGAAAAATCAATGAACGAAGCCGGATATAAGCTTCCTGAGCCGGTATAATGTATCATTGGTAAATCCATAACCATATCAACAAAATATAGAGCAGACTGTAAAATTGAGCTGACCACTCAAAATTACAGTCTGTTTTTTATTGTATATTATTGTCACATTGTGAGGGTCTTGCGGGGCGGGTGAGGGACAGTGGCACAGTTTACAACGGTTGAATAGCGTAGCTGCTTAGATAATGTAGAATTATGCTTTGAAATACAGAAATGCCCCACCATGGACGGTGGGGCAAGGCGTTATGCGCCATGGACGGCGCATAAAAGCCGGTTTCGTCCGGCTACAAGAAACTATAAGCATAATTCGTACAGTATCTTAGCAGCGCAGCGTAAACCATTGTAAACTGTGCCACTGTCCCTCACCCGCCCCACAAGTCCCGTACCATAAAAATGAAAAATAAAAATACTTTGACTTGACAACTATTTTAAATGTGATATACTTTCGTTGTCAAATGATTTGATGATGAAAATATTTGACATACAAACTAGTGCAAATATACCAGCACACAAAACCGAAAATAAACACAGAAAAAGGAGAACAGAAATATGTTGGAGAAAATCAAGGAAATCGTAGCAGATCAGTTAGGAATTGACGAGGATGATATCAAATTAGAGTCAAACTTCAAGGAGGATCTTGAGGCAGATTCATTAGATCTTTTCGAGCTTGTAATGGCACTCGAGGAGGAGTACGGAGTAGAAATCCCTTCAGAGGATTTAGAGAAAATCGCAACAGTAAACGACATCATTGAGTATCTTAAGAACAAAGGTGTAGAGGCTTAAAAGACATGGAGACAAGAATAACAAAGCTTCTTGGAATCAAATATCCGGTCATTCAGGGTGGCATGGCATGGGTAGCAACCCATGAGCTAGCCAGCGCTGTGTCCAATGCAGGCGGACTTGGCATCATCGGAGCAGGCGGAGCCCCGGCTTCATGGGTAAAGGAGCAGATAGTCGCTGCAAAGAAGGAGACAGATAAGCCGTTCGGAGTCAATCTCATGCTTATGAATCCGGAGGCTGATGAGATAGCAAAAATCATCGCCGAGGAAAAGGTAAAGGTAGTCACCACCGGCGCAGGAAACCCTGCAAAGTACATGGACATGTGGAAAGAAGCAGGCGTCATCGTAATCCCTGTAGTTGCAAGCGTAGCACTCGCAAAGCTCATGGAGAGAGGCGGGGCAAGTGCAGTAATCGCAGAGGGAATGGAGTCAGGCGGACATATCGGAGCACAGACTACCATGACACTTGTGCCACAGGTTGTTGATGCAGTGAGCATCCCTGTTATCGCAGCAGGCGGAATTGCAGACAACAGAGGCTTCAATGCAGCATTTGCACTCGGTGCAGAGGCAGTCCAGATGGGTACACGCTTTGTTACCGCAAAAGAATCGATAGTACATGAAAACTATAAGCAGAAGGTCATTAAGGCCAAGGATATAGATTCCGAGGTTACAGGAATGAGCACAGGCCATCCGATCAGAGTGCTCAGAAACAAGATGACCAGACAATATCTCAAGCTGGAAAAGGAAGGAGCTCCATTTGAAGAGCTCGAAAAAATGACACTTGGCGCACTCAGAAAAGCCGTTGTAGACGGAGATACCGTATATGGCAGCGTCATGGCAGGTCAGAGCGCAGGCCTTGTAAAGAAAGAGGAAACCTGCAAAGAAATCATTGAGGATGTAGTGGGACTGAACAAATAGACAGTATTCACTTTTACAAGCAAATTTAAGGATACCGGGCCGCCTGGAAAGAGTGGCTTACGGTATCCTGTCAGAAATAAGGAGAAACCGAAAATGGGTAAGAGAGTATTTATGTTTCCCGGACAGGGCTCACAGTATATAGGAATGGGTAAGGAGTTTTACGATACAATGCCAAATGCAAAGGCAGTAATCGACCTTGCCAGTGAACAGACAGGCTTGGATATTCCGGCACTTTGCTTTGAGGAAAATGACAAGCTGAATATTACAGAGTACACACAGATATGTATGCTTGCAGTTGAGGCAGCTATATATCAGGCAATCATTGACAAAGGTATCACACCTGATGTCACAGCAGGATTAAGCCTTGGGGAATATGGTGCTCTCATCGCATCGGGAGCCATGACTATGGCAGATGCATTCGCAGTTGTCAGAAAAAGAGGAATCTACATGCAGGAGGCAGTTCCTACAGGTGGAGCCATGACAGCGGTTTTAGGACTTGATCCGCAGGTTATTGAGGATATCTGCAAAAAGACAGCAGATGAGACAAATTCAGTGGTATCGGTAGCCAACTATAACTGCCCGGGACAGATTGTTATTACAGGAGAAAAGGCAGCAGTAGATGTCGCCGCAGCAGCATGCAGCGAGGCAGGAGCCAAGAGATGCGTACCGCTCAAGGTCAGCGGACCTTTCCACTCAGCAATGCTTAAGGGCGCAGGCGAAAAGCTCGCAGATGCACTTGAGAGTGTAGAAATCCACGATATCAAGGTGCCATATATCACAAACGTCACAGCAGACTATGTGAAGTCACCGGCAGACGTCAAGGATTATCTGACACAGCAGGTTTCATCGTCAGTGCGCTGGCAGCAGACCATCGAGCGTCTTATCGCAGACGGTGCAGATGAGTTCGTGGAAATCGGACCGGGACGCTCACTCAGCGGATTTATGAGAAAGATAAATAGAGACGTAAAAGTCGTAAACATAGACAAACTGGAGGATTTTGAAAAGTATGTTAACAGGTAAAAATGCCCTGGTTACAGGCGCAAGCCGCGGAATTGGAAGACAGATAGCTCTTACACTTGCCGCAGCACACGCCTTTGTAATAGTAAATTATAATGGTTCAAAGGAAAAGGCAGATGCCGTTGTTGAAGAGATAAAGGCAGCAGGCGGTGATGCAGTTTCTTATCAGTGCAATGTATCTGATTTTGACGAGTGCCAGAATATGATAACAGCGCTCATCAAGGAGTACAAGCACATAGATATCCTTGTAAACAATGCAGGAATCACAAGAGACGGTCTCATCATGAAGATGAGCGAGGCAGACTATGACGCAGTGCTCAACACAAACCTTAAGGGTGCGTTCAACACAATCCGTCATATGTCACGCTATTTCTTGAAGCAGAAATCAGGAAGAATTATCAATATTTCATCAGTTTCCGGAATACTCGGAAATGCAGGACAGGCCAACTACAGCGCCAGCAAGGCAGGAGTTATAGGACTCACAAAGGCTGTAGCCAGAGAGCTTGCCAGCCGGGGAATCACAGCAAACGCAGTGGCACCGGGCTTTGTAGAGACCGAGATGACAGATGTGCTTGCCGATTCGGCAAAGGAGAATCTTTTATCACAGATTCCGCTTGGCAGACCGGGAAACACAAAGGATATCGCAAACGCAGTATTATTTTTAGCATCAGATGCAGCAGGCTACATCACAGGCCAGGTGCTGTCTGTTGACGGAGGAATGGCAATATGAGTAGAAGAGTAGTTGTAACAGGACTTGGAGCAGTAACACCAATCGGAAATAATGTGGACGATTTCTGGACATCGGTAAAGGCCGGAAAAATCGGATTTGACCACATCACAAAATTTGACACAACAGATTATAAATGTCACATTGCAGCAGAGCTTAAGGACTTTAACCCACAGGATTTTATGGACAGAAAGGCTGCAAAGAGAATGGAGCCATTCTCACAGTACGCTGTGGCTGCAGCAAAGCAGGCAATTGATGACAGCGGACTTGATATCGAAAAGGAAGATCCATACATGGTTGGCTGTGCCATCGGTTCAGGTATCGGAAGTCTTCAGGCTATGGAGCGCGAGACACAAAAGCTTTATGAAAAGGGACCAAACAGAGTCAATCCTCTGCTTGTTCCGCTTATGATCTGTAACATGGCAGCAGGAAATGTTTCTATCCAGTTCGGTCTCAAGGGAAAGAGTATCAATGATGTAACAGCCTGTGCTACAGGAACAAACACAATCGGTGAGGCATACAGAAGCATCCAGTACGGTGAGGCTGACGTGATGGTAGCCGGTGGTACAGAGGGCAGTGTATGTCCTATCGGAATCGCAGGATTTACAGCACTTACAGCGCTTTCTACAGTAGATGATCCGGCAAAGTGCTCACTTCCGTTTGACAAGAACAGAAGCGGCTTTGTAATGGGTGAGGGCGCAGGAGTAGTTATCCTTGAGGAGCTTGAGCATGCAAAGGCAAGAGGTGCAAAGATTTATGCAGAGGTAGTCGGATACGGCTGCTCATCGGATGCATACCATATCACATCTCCGCAGGAGGATGGCGCAGGTGCAGCAAGAGCCATGACCAATGCCATGAGCGACGCAGGTGTCACACCGGCAGATGTAAAATACATCAATGCTCACGGAACAGGCACACATCACAATGATCTCTTTGAGACAAGAGCAATCAAGCTTGCGTTCGGTGATGAGGCTGCAAATCTTAAAATCAATTCAACAAAGTCTATGATAGGGCATCTGCTCGGAGCAGCAGGAGCTGTTGAGTTTATAACATGTGTGAAGGAAATCCAGGATGGATTTATACATAAGACTGTTGGCTATGAGACTCCTGATGAGGAGATTGACCTCAATTACTGCAAGGACAGCTATGAGGAGCCTGTCGAGTATGCACTTAGCAATTCACTGGGATTTGGTGGACATAATGCAAGTATTCTGCTCAAGGCGTATAAATAATTTAGGGGCTTCGCGAATGTAGGCTGTGAGGTCCGGTGGAGCACACAGTATATTCCTCATAAAAAATATGAAGTCAGTCACGGCATTTTGCACGGACAGGCTGTGATATGGTGTTAGCACTTCATGCTATTGGAGCGGATGGAACGCCGTGACAGTTCATATTTTTCATTCAGAACACACTGTGCGCTTCCCGGCTCCACTTTGTTGAGCGCGAAGCATGTGCGCAGTTTAGGTTTATGGAATACTTTGTGCTTCATTGCTCCACTTTGTGGAGCTCGAAGAATGTAAATAGTTTACAGTAAGTTGAGAAAGGATATATGCAATATGTCAATTATGAATACGCAGCAGATTATGGATATTCTGCCGCACCGCAGTCCGTTTCTCCTCATTGATACGGTTGAGGAACTGGAGCCGGGCGTAAAGTGTGTGGCTAAGAAGAATGTGACTATGAATGAGCCACATTTTATGGGACATTTTCCGGGAAATCCGGTGATGCCGGGAGTGCTTATTATTGAGGCTTTGGCGCAGACCGGTGCAGTTGCCATTCTTTGTCAGGATGAGTGGAAGGGCAAGACTGCATATTTTGCAGGCATCAATAATGCCAAGTTCAAGCAGAAGGTGGTTCCGGGAGATACGCTGGAGCTGACCACTGAGATTATAAAGGTTAAAGGTCCTATCGGTGTGGGCAAGGCTGTTGCCAGGGTAAACGGCAAGGTTGCCTGTATGGCGGAGCTTACATTTGCAATAGGTTAATTGCATAAGGAGACATGATGAAGTTATTCAAGAAGAAAGATAAAAATATAGAGGCTGAAGAGACTTTAGCAAAGAACGCTGAGAACGCAAAAACAGCCGCAGATGGCAAAAATGCCGGTGCAGTACAGGAAGCAAAAGAAGATGTCCCTGAGACAATTGTTTGTCCCAAGTGTGGCAAGACTGTGCTCAAATCAGTTGTAAAACAGCACAAATACGTCTGCTATGAGTGTAATTATTATTTCCGTGTGCGTGCTAAAAACAGAATCAGAATGGTTTCCGACAAGGAAGCATTTGAGCCATGGTTTACAGAGCTTACAACAGGAAATCCTCTCAATTTCCCTGAGTATGAGGAGAAAATTGCAAAGACTCAGGAGAAAACAGGACTTTCTGAGGGCATTGTCATCGGTAAGACAAAGATTTACGGCGAGGAGACAGTGCTTGGTGTAATTGATTCAAGATTTATGATGGGAAGCATGGGTCATGTGGTTGGTGAGAAAATCACAAGCGCATTTGAGCGTGCCACAGAGGAAAGACTTCCGGTTATATTATTCTGCTGTTCAGGTGGTGCCAGAATGCAGGAGGGTATCATTTCGTTGATGCAGATGGCTAAGACCTCAGCCGCAGCAAAGCGTCATTCAGAGGCAGGACTTTTATATGTGCCGGTACTCACAGATCCTACAACAGGTGGTGTGACAGCCAGCTTTGCAATGCTTGGAGACATCATTCTTGCAGAGCCAAAGGCACTTATCGGTTTTGCGGGTCCTCGTGTTATCGAGCAGACCATCGGACAGAAGCTGCCTGAGGGCTTCCAGAGGGCAGAGTTCCAGCTTGAGCACGGCTTTGTGGATATGATAGTTGAGCGTGAGGATTTAAAGAAGACTCTTTACAAGATTTTACGTGCTCACAGACCTACCACTGGCTATGCCAATTTTGATCCGCTTCACTCAGACGACAATTACGAGCCGACAGAGCTTATGAAGGAGCGCGAGGCAAAGGCTAAGCCATTTAAGGTATGGGACAAGGTCAGCGCCGCAAGACAGATTAAGAGACTTGCATCGGTTGACTATATGGATTATATCTTTGATGAGTTTATGGAGCTGCACGGAGACAGATATTTCCGCGATGACCCGGCTATCGTAGGCGGAATTGCATATTTAGACGGCCAGCCGGTCACAGTTATCGGTGTCCACAAGGGAAAAGACCTTGAGGACTGCGCAAAGAGAAACTATGGTATGCCATCACCTGAGGGCTACCGCAAGGCACTGCGCCTCATGAAGCAGGCAGAGAAATTTAACCGTCCAATAATAACCTTTGTCAATACATCAGGAGCTTATCCTGGAATGGAAGCAGAGGAAAACGGACAGGGTGAGGCAATCGCAAGAAACCTTTATGAGATGAGCGGCATCAAGGTGCCAATCCTTTGTCTCATGATAGGAGAAGGCGGAAGCGGCGGAGCTTTAGCTCTTTCTGTAGGAAATGAAGTGTGGATGATGGAAAATGCCACATACTCAATCCTCTCGCCTGAGGGCTTTGCATCTATCCTCTGGAAGGACGGAAAGCGTGCAAAGGAAGCCGCAGAGGTAATGAAGATTACAGCACACGACTTAAAGGAGCTTGATGTCGTGGATGATATAATACCTGAGTTTGGCGGAGCCGACGAGGATGCTCTTTCATCAATCGGAAACTACATGAAGGGCAACATGAAGAAATTCTTGGAAAAAGAAAGCAAATTGACAAAGGACCAGCTCTTGGAGGAAAGATACAAGCGTTTCCGCAAGTTCTAGTCCCGGAAAGGAAATTCTATGAAGATAGTTGGAACAGGAAGCTGCCTGCCGCAGAGAGTGGTCTCAAACGATGACCTGGCAGCCATAATGGACACATCTGACGAGTGGATCAGCTCGCGTACAGGAATAAGAAACAGACACATTGCAACGACTGAGACAACCACCTCACTTGCCTGTGATGCAGTAAAAAGTGCGCTGCAGGATGCGGGAATTGACGGAAGTGAGATAGACTTGATAATAGCGGCAAGCGTATCCACAGACAAAATCGTTCCGTCGCTCGCATGTCAGATTCAGGCTGAGATAGGTGCAGGCAGTGCAGTGGCATTTGATATAAATGCCGCATGCTCAGGCTTTTTATTCGGGCTTGCCACAGCGGATGCATATTTTAAGACCGGCAGATTTCACAAGGCAGTCGTAGTGGGAGCAGAGGTTCTTTCAAAAATAATGGACTGGAATGACAGAAGCACCTGTGTACTCTTCGGAGACGGAGCAGGCGCAGCGGTTGTGACAGACGAGGGCGATGCCTTCAAGGGTTTTGTACAGGGTTCTGACGGAAAAGGCGGTGAGGCGCTTGACGGAGACAACCGTCCCGTAGTCAATCCGTTTACCGACAATGGAAAGCAGTCTGCACTCGGTGGCTATGTCACCATGGATGGTCCTGCTGTATACAAGTTTGCGGTAAAGACAGTGCCAAAGGCTATAAATGAGCTGCTTGATGAAATCGGCTGGAGCGCAGATGATGTGGATGTCTATGTACTGCATCAGGCCAATATCCGTATTATTGAATCGGTTGCCAAGAGGCTTAAGCAGCCTATGGACAAATTTCCGACCAATTTACAGCAGTGTGGAAATATTTCTGCGGCAAGTGTGCCGATTTTGCTTGATAAAGTCCGCAAAGATGGTATGATAAAGCATGAGGAAAAAATAATTTTATCAGGCTTTGGAGCAGGACTTACATGGGGAGCCTGCGCCATAGAGTGGCAATAGAAAGAGGTATTTATGACGGCAGATGAAACTTTAAATGAATTATTGGTGTGTCTGTTCAAGGATTTGACAGAGATAGAGGGCCGATGTCTGATAACAGACGAATTTTCTGATATTTCTATCAACGATATGCATATAATAGAGGCAATAGGAGTAGATGAGCCAAAGCGCTCCGGCACCGTAGCCAAGCTTATGTCTATCACTCTGGGCACGCTGACAAAGGCAATAGATGGTCTCACCCGCAAGGGATACGTGAACCGTATCCGCAGTGAGGAGGATAAGCGTGTGGTAAAGCTCTCACTCACCGGCAAGGGAAAGAGTGCATACTATCATCATGAGCAGTTTCATCGTCATATGATAGAGCATATAAAGGACGGTCTTTCGGATGACGAAATGAAAGTTCTTATAACTTCACTTGCAAAACTCTCGGATTATTTCAAGGTGGTATATTCCGATGATGAGGAGAATCAGTACCAAAACTGGGATAATATAAATGAAGATAATAAATAAAATGAATTTTTTTTATATAAAACCTTCAAAAATTACTTGATTATAGCAATAGATTTATATAAAATAAACTTGTTGATGTCAAAAATAATTTTGTAAAGGAGATATAAAAATGAGCTATGTTGATGAAGTACTCGCAGTAGTACAGAAGAAAAACGCTGACCAGCCTGAGTTTTTACAGGCAGTAACAGAGGTACTTGATTCTTTAAGACCTGTAATCGAGGCAAATGAGGAGCTTTACAGAAAGAACGCTATCCTCGAGAGAATTACAGAGCCAGATCGTCAGATCATGTTCAGAGTACCATGGGTAGATGACAATGGTCAGGTACAGGTAAACAGAGGTTTCCGTGTACAGTTCAATAATTCCATTGGACCATACAAGGGAGGTTTAAGACTTCATCCTTCTGTAAACCTGGGTATTATCAAGTTCTTAGGTTTCGAGCAGGTATTTAAGAATTCTCTTACAACACTTCCAATCGGTGGTGGTAAAGGTGGTTCTGATTTCGATCCTAAGGGTAAATCTGACAGAGAGATCATGGCATTCTGCCAGAGCTTCATGACAGAACTTTGCAAATATATCGGAGCAGACGTTGACGTACCGGCCGGAGATATCGGAACAGGTGCAAGAGAGATCGGCTTCTTATTTGGACAGTATAAGAGAATTCGTGGATCATACGAAGGTGTGCTGACTGGTAAGGGTCTTACCTATGGTGGATCTCTTGCACGTACACAGGCTACCGGATATGGTCTGTTATATCTTACTAACGCATTATGGAAAGATCATGGTATGAGCCTTGAGGGAAAGACAGCAGCAGTTTCCGGATCTGGTAACGTTGCTATCTACGCAATCGAGAAGGCACAGCAGCTCGGTGTTAAGGTTGTAACATGTTCTGATTCTACCGGATGGATTTATGATCCAAACGGAATTGATGTTGCTCTTCTTAAGGAAGTTAAGGAAGTTAAGCGTGCCCGTCTTACTGAGTATGCAGCTGCTAAGTCAACTGCTGAGTATCATGCAAAGCAGAACGGTGAGCACGGTGTATGGCAGTACAAGGTAGATCTTGCTCTTCCATGTGCGACTCAGAATGAGTTAGACATTGAGGATGCAAAGATGCTCGTTGCTAACGGTGTTACATCTGTAACAGAGGGTGCTAACATGCCTACAACTCTTGAGGCTACAAAATATCTTCAGGAGAACGGAGTACTCTTCGTAGGTGGTAAAGCTGCCAATGCAGGTGGTGTTGCTACATCAGCACTTGAGATGAGCCAGAACTCTGAGAGACTTTCATGGACATTCGAAGAGGTTGACGGAAAGCTCAAGGGTATCATGGAGACAATCTACGCTAACATTAGTGATGCTGCTAAGAGATACAATGCAACAGTTGGTGGAAAGACTGACTATGTTGCAGGTGCAAATATCGCAGGCTTTGAGAAAGTAGTTGACGCTATGCTTGCTCAGGGTGTTTGCTAATCTTGTAGGCACTTATTGAATAATGACTATAAAAACCCCTCCCACAGATAGAAGTCTGTGGGAGGGGTTTTGTAATAATATTTCAAAGAGAAAACTAATTTATTTTTTATTAGCAAATGCTTTAATACCGCCTGCTACAAAAAGTATAGAGGCAATAATAACCCCGGATACAAGTACAATAGCGTAAACATTGGCATTCACGCAGATATTGGAAGTCCAGTCAGAAAAATTCACGGACTTTATAGTGATTTGTCTGGTGCCAAAAATTAAAAACTCGCATATGTCATCGGCAAAAGCTGTCCAAAACGAAACTATCAAAACTATAATTGCGGATTTTATAAATCCGTTTGCGTTTAAATATCGTGCATCAAAGAATATGAGCCAGGCTGCAAGTACAAAGACAAATGCTATAATACAGCCGGCCTTCATTCCGGCAACATCGTTTGTATGACCACACACCTCAATGATTGTGAGGAAAAGCCATAAGGTATCCCACAGCATAGTGATAAGAGCTTTTTTGTCTGATAAAACAGGTGGAAGCTCAATTCCTCTGATGACAAACGGAAAGAGAACAATTGATAATCCAAATATAGTTGGAACAGACCAAAGCATAAATTCATTTGAACTATACATTCTGTCAACAAAAAAGAATATCAAAAGCAGAGCAAAAACACCGCAGATTATGCATTTGGTCAGTTTTTTCTGCTGTGCCATAAGTGGAACAACTGTCATTGCAGCTACAAGAAGCATAGATGCTGTTACCACCGCAAAGGTATTTAAACCATCGCCATTTGACAGGCACACTATGAATGTGATGAGTATTGGGATAAGCAGTAATCCGGCTATTATGACTCCGGTCTTGTAGGCAGCAGTTTTTTCTTTTTTCTCATGCTGCTTTAATACACTGTCGGCCTCTTTTTTTATCATTGAATCAATAGAATCGTTTTTTAGCTCATTGTATGTATTTTGACATTTTTCACAAGTCTTAAGGTGTTTTTCAACAAGCCTTTTGCTTGAGGGACTGCATACATCGTCATAGTATAGTGGGAGTAAATCCTGAACTATATTGCAGGTTTCATCGGTTGATTGTGTAATTGGATTATTCATTTCTATCCATCCTTTCTTTGATTTTCAGTCTGGCCCTATGGTAAGTTACCCGTGCCCAGTTCTCTGTTTTTCCAAATATCATGCCTATTTGGGAGAATGGCAATTCACCAAATATTCTAAGCTGAAAGACCTCCTTGTAGGGCTCATCAAGCTCGTGCAGTATAAGATGAATCTGAAGAGCTGTATCTTTATTTTCCAGGCTTTTTACCATATTATCGGGTTGTTCGAGCTGCTCTTCGTCAAGCTCTGTAAATTTTGTGCTTTTTCGGCATTCGTCCATTGCCAGATTTCTTGCTATGCTGCAAAGCCAGGTCTGTTCGCTTGATTTGCCGGCATATGCCTTCTTTGCGGTCATGGCCTTATAAAAAGTATTCTGGGTAATTTCCTCAGCCTGATGTTGATTTTTTACAATTGTCATTACATATGAGTATACTTGCAAGTAATAGGAATTGTACAATTTCTCATAATCCAGAACTGTCACCTCCTTTGTTCATAGATTAGACGTAGAAAGGATTGTTTTGTTACAAAAAATTTTAAGATTTTTTAATCGATGTATGATTATAGCATAAATTTTATCAAAAATGAAAATAATCTTGACATACAAGCCTCAAAGGATTACTATAGTTAGCGTAAGCTAATTAAATAATTATTCTTCAGGGCAGGGTGTAATTCCCTACCGGTGGTATAGCCCACGAGCCGAAAGGCATGATTTGGTGAAATTCCAAAGCCGACAGTATAGTCTGGATGAAAGAAGATGAAAGTAAGTTTATGCTTTTTTTGCGTGCTCTGGAATGATTTTATATTGTTTCAGAGCATTTTCTTTAATCGCATAAATCCTCTTTTGCATGTCTTGGATAGATTTTATTCAAGGCATGTATTTTTTTGGAGGTGTAAAAATGAGCGATACAGAATACATGAAATTAGCAATAAAACTGGCAAAAAAAGGTGCTGGCTATGTCAATCCTAATCCTATGGTTGGGGCAGTAATTGTAAAAGATAATCGAATTATAGGACAGGGATACCATGAAATCTTTGGTGGATTGCATGCAGAGAGAAATGCATTAAAAAATTGTAGGGAGTCACCTGTAGGAGCAACACTTTATGTAACACTTGAACCATGCTGTCACTATGGTAAGACACCACCTTGCACAGAAGCAATTATTAAAAGTGGCATTACAAGAGTAGTCGTCGGAACTTTAGACTGTAATCCTATTGTGTCTGGAAAAGGTGTAAAGGTACTTGAGGAAAACAACATTCAAGTTGTGATAGGAATTTTAGAAATGGAGTGTCAACAGTTAATCAAAGTTTTTAGAAAATATGTTACAAGGCATATTCCTTATGTTTTTATGAAATATGCAATGACAATGGACGGGAAAATAGCAACTTATACAAATCAATCAAAATGGATAAGTGGCGAAAAAGCGAGAAAACAAGTACATCAATTCAGGCATAAGGTTACTGCGATCATGGTAGGAGTGAATACCGTTATTCAAGATGACCCTTTACTGACATGCCGATTAGAAAACGGGGAAAATCCTATTCGTATCGTATGTGATACAGATTTAAGAACACCCATTACATCAAAAATTATCAAAACAGCGAATGACATTAAAACATATATCGCTACTTCTTCTATTGATGAAAGTAAGATTGCTCTTTACAGAAAATGTGGTTGTGAAATTATTTATACGAAGAAAAAAGGTAATCATATTGACTTAATGAATTTAATGCAATGTTTAGGAAATATGCAGATAGACAGTCTACTTTTAGAGGGTGGAAGTGCAATGAATTGGAGTGCTCTTGAGCAACAGATTGTTGATGAGGTGCAAATTTATATAGCACCTAAAATATTTGGTGGGAGTGCAAAAAGCCCTGTAAGTGGTCAAGGTGTTGCTTTTCCTAATGACGCCATTATGCTTAAACCATATGCTTTTTCTCAAGTGGGAAATGATTATTTCATAGAAAGCGAAGTGATTTATCCATGTTTACAGGAATAATAGAAGAAATCGGTAAAGTAGAAAGAATACAGAAAGATACTTGTAACTGTAAACTATCCATTAAAGCTTCAAAAATATTAGAGGATATACATTTAGGCGACAGCATAGCAGTCAATGGTATCTGCCTTACAGTTACTTGTTTCACTCGACAATCTTTTACAGTTGATGTGATGAATGAAACATGGAACAGAACGGCTCTTAGCCTGTTAAGACATGGAAGCCTTGTGAATTTAGAAAGAGCTATGCCTATGAATGGCAGGTTGGGCGGTCACATTGTTACGGGGCATATTGATGGGACAGGCAGAATATCGTCTGTGCGTAGAGACAAAAATGCGGTGTGGTATCAAATCAATACGCAAAGAGAAATCTTAAATCTAATTGTTGAAAAAGGTTCGATTGCTATTGACGGTATTAGTCTTACTGTCGCAAAAGTATCGAAAGCAGATTTTTCGGTATCCGTTATCCCTCATACTTTGGAGCAAACAATTCTCAAGAATAAACAAGTCGGGGATATGGTAAACCTTGAAAATGATATATTAGGGAAATATGTGCAGAAACTCATAGACAACAGCAATGAAACAGAGTTGTCGAAAGAGTTGTTATGCCGATACGGATTTTAGCAGAAAGGATAAAGGAATTATGAAATATCAAAAAATAAAAGAGGCATTGCAGGCGTTACAAGAGGGAAAACTTGTTTTGGTTATGGACGATAAAGAGAGAGAAAATGAGGGGGATTTAATTTGTTCGGCACAATTTGCGACAACAGAAAATGTTAATTTTATGGCGACTTATGCAAAAGGCTTAATCTGTATGCCTATGAGTGAAAGTCTGGCTAACAGGCTCATGCTTTCCCCTATGGTTGAAGATAATACAGATAACCATGAAACTGCCTTTACAGTTTCTATTGATTATAAGGATACTACAACAGGTATTTCTGCCGAAGAAAGAGGATTAACGGCTCGTATGTGTGTGACTGAGAATGTAAATCCCTTTGACTTTCGTAGACCGGGGCACATGTTTCCTCTGATTGCAAAGAACGGAGGTGCTTTGGAAAGAAATGGACATACAGAAGCAACGGTTGACCTATTGAGGTTGGCTGGCTTAAAAGAATGTGGCTTATGTTGCGAAATTATGAATGAAAACGGGAAAATGATGAGAACACCTGATTTAATTCAGTTTTCTCAAACACACCATATACCTACCCTCACAATTAAAGAATTACAGGAATACAGAAAAGTATATGATTTGCTTGTAGAATGTGTTTCGGTTGTAGAAATGCCTACAAAATATGGGAATTTCAAAGCACATTGTTATATCAATAAATTGAATGGAGAACATCATGTTGCATTGGTTATGGGAGATTTGAATAATGGAAACGATGTGCTATGTCGTGTCCACTCAGAGTGCTTAACAGGAGATGCCTTTGGCTCTTTACGCTGTGATTGTGGACAGCAGTTAGATAAAGCAATGAAAATGATTGCAGAAAATGGTTCTGGTGTATTGCTTTATATGCGACAAGAGGGACGAGGTATCGGGCTTGTCAATAAACTAAAAGCCTATCATTTACAGGATAACGGTATGGATACACTTGACGCCAACCTTGCATTAGGATTTCAAGGCGATTTAAGAGAATATTATATCGGTGCACAGATTTTAAGAGATTTGGGAATAAAATCATTGCATTTACTTACAAATAATCCTGATAAAGTTTATCAGTTAGAAGATTATGGAATGAAAATTTCAAGCAGAGTACCGATTGAAATAGAAGCAAATCCTTATGATAGTTTTTATCTAAAGACAAAGAAAGACCGAATGGGACACATTTTGAATATGGAGGAAAAATAAATGAACACTTTTGAAGGAAATTTAGTAGCAGAAAATATAAAAATCGGTATTGTTGTAGCAAGATTTAATGAGTTTATAACTTCTAAGCTATTAGCAGGTGCATTAGATAATTTGAAAAGAGAAAATGTTGGTGAAAAGGACATAGAGGTAGCTTGGGTTCCGGGAGCATTTGAAATACCTTTGATAGCGTCTAAAATGGCAAAAAGTAAAAAATATGATGCGATTATTTGTTTGGGAGCAGTTATTCGAGGTAGTACAAGCCATTATGATTATGTGTGTAGTGAGGTATCAAAAGGAATTGCTCAAATCAGTTTAAATACCGAAACACCAGTTATGTTTGGTGTTCTTACGACAGATACGATTGAACAGGCGATAGAACGAGCTGGTAGCAAAGCAGGAAATAAAGGCTCTGAATGTGCACAGGGAGCTATTGAAATGGTAAATCTAATTCGTGCATTAGAGGTATAATATGATTGGGGATTAAAAGGTAAAGCGAAAAAGCATAATAGGCGGAGTGAACAGTAAGCCCCCGTTATCTAACAAGGGGGGCACAAAAAACAAGAAACAATATACACTACTAAGCGGAAAACGCTGTATTTACAAGGTAAAATCGCTTTTAATAGGGTGTTAACTAAAAAGCACTCATTTAATACATAAAAATTGAATAAGACATAGGAAAGACAGTTGATTTCAAACGAGAAATTGATTGTCTTTTCTTTTGCGGAAATTTAAGTATAGGCAATTATCAAATATGGTAGTTGCCTTTTTTGATTGGAGGAATTGAAGAATGAATGATAAAAACTTTATTGAAGAACTAAGACAAAAGCGTGAGGAATACGGAGTAACACAAACAAGGCTTGCTGTTGCCTGTGGTATCAGCCGTGAATATTACAACCGCATTGAAAAAGGGAAACAGCCATTGAATGACGAATTAAGAGAAGTCATAGAAAAACAGATTGAGCGTTTCAATCCGCAAGAACCACTATTCTTATTGATTGATTACTTTCGTGTCCGCTTTCCTACTACGGACGCATTGGCGATTATCCGTGATGTATTACAACTGAAATCTGATTATATGCTTTATGAAGATTATGGAAAATACGGATATGAAAGCAAATATGTACTTGGCGACATCAATATCATGTGTTCCATGCAGGAGCATTTAGGTGTTTTATTGGAACTGAAAGGCAAAGGCTGTCGGCAAATGGAATGTTATCTGCTGGCACAGGAACGCTCATGGTATGACTTCATGCTGGATTGTATGACGGCTGGTGGTGTGATGAAACGGCTTGATTTGGCTATCAATGACCGAGCAGGAATATTGGATATTCCAAAGTTAAAGGAAAAATACAAGGCTGGCGAATGTGTTTCCTATTTTCGTATGCAGAAAGATTACAGCGGTACAGAAAAATGCGGTAGCGATTTACCAAAGAATACAGGAGAAACCTTATATCTCGGTTCAACAAGTAGCGAATTATATATGTGTGCTTATCAGAAAAATTATGAGCAGTATGTCAAGAATGGCACAGAAATTGAAGATACGGAGATTAAGAACCGTTTTGAAATACGCATGAAGAATGAACGAGCCTATTATGCGGTTGTAGATTTACTGACCTATCGGGACGCTGAACGCACCGCTTTTTCTATCATCAATCATTATGTCCGCTTTGTTGACAGAGAGGACGACAAGCCAAAAAGTCAATGGATAACAAATGATGATTGGGCATGGTTTGTAGGGGAAAACAGAGAGCCGATACGCTTAACCACAAAGCCAGAGCCTTACACTTTACAAAAAGCGTTGCATTGGCTACAAAGACAAGTCGCACCAACCATAAAAATGGTACAGGCATTAGACAGAGAAAATCGTACAACGATACTGAAAGATATGATTGAGCAGGCAGAACTTAAAGACAAGCATAAACATTTATTACAATTAGAGAAATCAACCATAGAAGAACGTATAGATACCGCTGTTCCACAAGAGAATGACGGTATTTTTTAATGTAATTGAAAAATTTCAGATTTAGTCAGCAAAGAGCTGTTTTCATTCCCTATGTGAAGTGAAAGAAGAAAAATAAATTTTTTATTAAATCTGCAACAAAACGGCTACTTGCGTACAGATATGGTGCGAGAAAAGGAAATCTAAACTTTTTTTGAAAATAGGTCATTAAATCGGGGCTTGCTGTCCCTATATGAAGTGAAAGAAGAAAAAAGTTTTGAAAAAATGACGGAAATTCGTGATTAGTGGACAGTGTTCTATGAAAAGAAGAAAAGCATCATCATTTTGTATTCAAACAGGCATTAGCAGTTGAGTGTTGATGTGAAAAGAGGAAAATACTTTATTCTAAACTTAACAATTTAAGGTTTCCGTTCCCTATATGGTGCAAAGAAAATATTTCATTCTATTGTTGGCAGTAACGGTATGGTTTGGGTAGTTAGGGTGTGAAAAGAAAAATAATCTTTTTTCGTCATTAACTTAGCAAAATGACAATGTCTATCCCTATATGGTGCAAGAAAAGAAGTTAAAATTTTTCCATTTCAACTTAGCAAATGGACGTTTGCTGTACAGATAGTAGTGAAAAAGGAGAAAATCAACCGTTGATTGCCAAAATGAACCGTTCCATTTGTACTAATAACGGAAAAAGTTTTGGATTTTGGTTACGTTTCCCCTCTTTTCCAACGCGGTATATAGGAAAGATGATTTTCTTCTTTCGTGTTCTTTGACAACTGAATAAAGCAATTCAATACGTTTGACAGACAGCGAGCCGTTGAAACAAATACGCCACGACCTTTCCCCTGCAAGAGCGAGCGAAAACCTATTTGTGTTCTTATAAAAGATTTGTCCTCTTTTATCGCCATGACCTGTACTGTCAGATAATGATACTCCCGTACAGCCACAGCTTGAGCGTTCAGAGCGTCGCACGCAATGGGTACGGCTACATAAGAACTATGCAGAGGTGGAACTCCTGTGGGCTATGACAAAAGCCGTTGAATTGCTTAGAAAGATTTTACAGAAAGGGGGTATGTGTTATTGATAATGCTGTAAAAACAATTCAAAAGAAAAATGGCAAGTGTGGCATTGGCAACAGAGGAAAGACAAAGATTGTAGTAAAAGAGCATTTTTCCGAAAAGGGCAAAACAATGGAAGAACTTCTAACTGATGTCATGCTGGAAAAAGCAAAGCAGACAATCGCATAAAATCGGTGCAGTTGTAAGAAATAGATTGAATGACAAAAAGTACCCGTGTTATACTTTACTTGCAAGCAGGTATTGTAAACATGGGTTAGTTATAAAGGAGGATAACTGACAATGAAACAACAGATTTACAATACTGCACTTTATCTTAGGTTAAGCCGAGATGATGAATTACAGGGCGAAAGTTCCAGCATTACCACACAAAGAAGTATGTTGCGTCTATATGCAAAAGAACATCATTTGAATGTGATTGATGAATATATTGATGACGGCTGGTCGGGAACAAATTTTGACAGACCGAGTTTTCAAAGAATGATTGAGGATATAGAGGCAGGAAAAATCAACTGTGTTGTAACGAAAGACCTTTCCCGACTTGGCAGAAATTATATTATGACAGGACAATATACAGAATTGTATTTTCCCAGCCATAATGTCCGTTACATAGCGATTGACGACGGTGTGGACAGCGAAAAAGGCGAAAGTGAGATTGCACCATTTAAGAACATCATCAATGAATGGGTGGCAAGAGATACAAGCCGTAAAGTCAAATCAGCATTTAAGACAAAGTTTGCGGAGGGGGCTCATTACAGTGCTTATGCTCCGTTAGGATATAAGAAACACCCTGACATCAAAGGAAAACTGTTGATTGATGATGAAACAAAATGGATTATTGAAAAAATCTTTTCCCTAGCCTATCAAGGTTACGGAAGTGCAAAAATCACAAAGCAGTTAAGAGCAGAAAAAGTTCCGACAGCGTCATGGCTAAATTTTACAAGATACGGTACTTTTGCACATATCTTTGAGGGAAAACCCGAAAGTAAGCGTTATGAGTGGACGATTGCTCATGTCAAGGCGATATTGAAAAGTGAGGTTTATATCGGAAACAGTGTTCACAATATGCAGTCTACGGTATCGTTCAAGAGTAAAAAGAAAGTGCGTAAACCCGAAAGTGAATGGTTTCGAGTAGAAAACACTCACGAGCCGATTATTGACAAGGAAGTGTTCTATCGTGTGCAGGAGCAGATAAAATCAAGACGCAGACAGACAAAGGAAAAGGCAACGCCGATTTTTGCAGGGCTTGTCAAGTGTGCGGATTGTGGCTGGTCTATGAGATTTGGAACGAATAAGGCAAATAAAACGCCTTACAGTTATTATGCTTGCAGTTACTACGGGCAGTTTGGCAAAGGTAATTGTTCTATGCACTACATTCGTTATGATGTGCTGTATCAAGCCGTATTGGAACGCTTGCAGTATTGGGCTAAGGCAGTACAGCAGGACGAAGAAAAGGTATTGAACAAGA
>OLPA01000228.1_pt1 | contig 50723 bp, 40 predicted proteins | sample 1672811 | NCBI WGS metagenome assembly OLPA01 (sample SAMEA3136726, study PRJEB25190) | human gut metagenome | biome: human gut; feature: human-associated habitat; material: faeces | place: Austria | collected 2013
TTTCGCCTCCCTAAAAATCTGAAATTTCTACTTGACTTTTATTAGCAGGTCTTTCACAGCATCATAAAAAGCACGAATGACCTATTTATAGGTCATTTTACGCAGTATATTCATACTATGTCCCTTAATTGAAAAAAATGATTAAAAGAACATTCATCTTTATTGAGGAACAAGAAAAGAGACTGAAAACGAAGTTGAATTGATGCTTCGTTTCCAGTCTCTTTGTGTATTCTGGTCAAGAGTCCTGATTTGCTTTTTCCTCAGTCTTTTTCCTTCTGGAATGTGTCTCATAATACCATTCCAGAAAATCGTCGTGCATTTCCTCGCCGCGTTTTCTAGCTTTAATGGCATCGTCTATATTGTCGTAAGCTCCTAAATAGTAAGTCTTGTTTTTGAATGTGATTTGCGCTGCCCATTTTCCGCTGTTTTTCTGACGATAGACACCGGTGTAACCGCTGGTATTAGACGAGATGGTGCGGTTTCGCATGGCTTCCAGTTTGGTCACAGATGTACCGTCCACCAGGCGAAGATTGTCCAAAATCGCTCCTCTTTGCAGGCAGCCACAGCTTTTGGTATGGCCGGTTATCAGATAAGCATACCGTACTGTGGTTTCGTTTCCGCACTCACAGCGACAGCGCCAGTAGCTTGTCCCATTTTTCCACTCTGCCTGTTCCAGAACCGTCAGCCTGCCAAAAAACCGGCCCGTCAGATCTTCCATTGGCGGATAGCCGTTACAGCCGCAGCTTTTAGTCTTGCCGCTTTGTAGGAGTGTCTGTCCGACAATTGACTCCTTGCCGCAGTCGCACAGACAGCGCCAGCGATGCATCCCATCCCGCTTTCCGGCATATTCCAGCACAGTAAGCATCCCGAATCGCTTTCCAACATAATTCTTCAACGGCGGGTGGCTCAAACAGCCGCAGCTCTTTTTATAACCGCATAGAAGCTGGTGCGTCGCCGCAAGGCATTCCTTGCCACAATCACACTTGCAAATCCACTGTGTACCACCCTGTCTGTCCCGTTCCTCGCTGGGTTTCAGACAAACGAGACGGCCAAACCGCTGCCCGGTTAAATCCTTCCGGCCTGGCTTGACCTTTGTCTCACAGCCGCAGTCCCGTACAGTGCCCCGCTGGAGGGTGCGGGTATCCAATTCAATGAAGCCGCCGCAGTCGCACATACAATTCCAGATGGTGTATCCATTTTTCCTCTGATCGGTAGGCGCTACTACTGTCAGTTTGCCAATGCGGAAACCTGTCTCAATTCTTGGCTTTTTTGTTTCCGCCATGAATCTTTAACCACCATCCCTTCCATCCCCGCCTTTTCTCTTTCCTGCGGGGAGCTGGTATATCGTCCTGCTTCAGCATTTTTTCGCATTCCGTGCAGATTTGACGGCCCTCACATATCGGAGCGCCACAGCAAACGCAAGCATCTTCCAGACGCAAAAAATGCTCCTTGTTCAAATTAATCCTCCTCCAGCTCAAAGCGAATTGTCACACGGCTTTGACCGCCCACAGTACAAGTGAATAAAGTCAAGTCCCAATCTCCACTCTCCATTGCGTCAATGGAGGTTGGCAGCAGCGTATCCCGTTCCACCATTTTGTAGGTGAATACATTTCCGTCCATATCCGTGAAGGTGGCAATATCACCCTCCCCTAGATTTTTCAAGTTTCCGAAATGGGATGTGTAGTTGTGGCCGCAAATAATCAGGTTATTCAAATAGGCGGACCCACTGTACCGGCAAGGAGCAGTTTTCAGATTGGGATAATTCCACTCGCTGATGATCGGCAGCTCCAGCTCCAAGGCTGGGATTCTCAAAACCCCGATAAAGTCTATCCCGTTGATGGTTTCCACTGGCATATCCATATTAGGGCACAGAACATAGTCCGGAATAACAGTCCTCTCATCGCTCACCAACGGCTCCTGATCCCCGGCGGGGTCCGCGGACGCTTCCGGAGCAGCCTCTGAGGGCAAATACTCATCCAGCTTATTTACCACTTGTCTGGCCGATTGCTCTGCCCGCAGCTCGTCGTACAAATTGTAAGATGCAAGGAAAAGGGCTGCTGCAATCAGCAGCAGCCCAATCGTAATCAACAGCAAACCCTCTTGCTTTCTACTATTTATTTCTTCAGTCATCATCAATAGCACCTCTGCGGCGTACCAGGCCGATTACCACAAATAGCATACCGGCAGCTATCAGCACTGGCACTGGCCACCAAAGCTGACCAGTTTGAGGCAACGTCGGCTTTGCAGGCGTAGTAGGTTTGTCAGGCGTAGTAGGTTTGTCAGGCGTAGTAGGTTTGTCAGGCGTGGTAGGTGTTGTGGGGATAGGTTCGTCAGGAATCTCCTCATTGTAGGTATTTGTCACCACAAAAGTGATACCCTCCCGTGTGACCTCCACGGTGTAGCCCTCTAATTCTTTCTCCACAACGGTCCATGTATAGCGGTCATCCAATCCCGTCCAGGTGTACCGCCAGTTTTTTTCCGCGTTCAGAGTTACGGTATCATACACCTTGCCGTCACGAAGAAGCTGAACAATTACCTCTTTCGGACGATCTTTTTCATGTCCATCATCCGCCCAAACCTTCAGGACCTTCCGGTTGATCGTATTATCATCTGGGTTATCAGGGATTTGGGATGAATCGAACTTTGCATTGACGGTTACATCATAAATCCAAATGTTATTCTCTTTGTCCAATCCAGGCAGCATTACCATGAACGGCGCGGGATCATAGCGGTAGCCATTTTGCGTATGTCGATGCCCCAGCACTAAGTACAAACCCGCTTTCAGGCGCTTTCCATTGGTGGGAAAGGAAGCCAATCCCTTATCATTGGTCTTTGCGCTGTCTGCGGGGGAAATATCATCCCGCAATACATAGCCCTCCAGGGTGGATGCCAGTGTCCGCCAAGCCTCGTCATTCTTGCCCCGGATATTCACATTGAACTGGGCGAAATCTTTCGTGGTGGTCAGCTCGCCGTATTCGTCTACTGTGGCAACCAGGAAAATGTCAAACGCTGCGCCAACCAGGGGCGTGTTTCCATCTTGATAGGAAATGGTCAAACTTACATCCCGGTTCAAGTCAATACTTCCCGCCGCCAGAGCCTGCAAGGGCAGGAGAAGGAATACTGCCAGCACACTGAGCAGCGCAGCAGTCATGCGTCTAATCCTCTTCATCGGCGTCACCTCCGTGTTTCTTTCTTGGCTGCCTGGGCAGCAGCAGTAAAATCATAAGCAATAGCAATATCGGAATCGCCACAACAGGAGCCACAAGCAGCGGTTCAATCTGAAGGGCATCCGCCGTCACACGGACGGTCATTGCTTCCTCAATATTATCAATCCGGTGTCCCCGTACCAGCAGTCGGTGGGTATTGATGCCATAGGGCGTACAGGTCACCAGCGTGCAATAGTCTCCACCATCGATGATTTGCAGGGCGTCCACATCCTGGGGCTCCACGATCAGAATTTGATCTACCTCATAGGTCAAAACCTCATCCAGCACACGCAGAATAAAGGTATCGCCCTCTGCCAGTTTGTCGAGATTTGTAAACAGTTTGGCTGACGGCAGACCACGATGCCCGGACAGAACGCAGTGGGAGCCTATTCCTCCTACCGGCAAACTGGACCATTCCAGATGGCCGATTGCGTGCTGGAGAACCGTATCCTCCGTTCCGTGGTAAATGGGCAGCGCCACACTAATGGACGGTATTTCGATATAGCCAATTTCGCCGGTTCCGCCCAGGTTCAGCAACTGCTCATACTGCTTTTCCTGTTCTTCTGTTAAGGTGAATGCATTGCCGCGTTCTGATAAGGTAGCGTTATATCGGATCGCGTCTGCCCAAAGTTCTTCATACTCATCCTGGTCCAAATTGGATACCTGTTCCGCATAACTGGTAATTGCACGGGATTGATGAAAGGAGTTCCAGTAATCGCTGAGCGTAGGATACAGCAGAAGGGACAATCCTATGAGAAAGACTGCGATCAGGAGTAAGGTGGATATATGTTTTTTCATAGGACTCTCCTCTCTGCTGAAGCCCCGGGAGGGAATCCCTCCCGGGATCAGCAGATGGTTTCACTTATGTTAGATTTGTTTTCTGTAAATCAGCGTTCGACCTGGCTCATGCGCTTCTTGGTGATCAGCAGAACCGCAGCAGCAACAACCAGCAGACCGCCGATGACATAGAACAGAGTGGTGCCCATGCCGCCGGTGGAGGGAAGCAGGGTGCCGGCGTTGTTGATGACATTGATCGTGCTGTTCAGAATGCCGCTGTTATCAACATCATCACTCTTGATTTCGACCTTTTCGCGTGCAGTCAGGATATTGTAGCCATTGGGAGCAACAGTCTCTTCCAGATAGTAGGTCGTGGCGTCCAGGCCGAAGATTTTGGCAGCGCCGGCCTCGATCTCAGCAGAAACAAAACCTTCAGCACTCTTTTCCTCAGCAGAAGCAACACGATAGACACCGTCGGAAACCTTCACAACCGGAATCTCATTGCCTTCAGTTGCAGCGTCATACAGTTTGAACTTGGCGCCGTCCAGCTTATTTTCATCGGCAACAGATTCCTTGTACTTCTGAACGTTGAAGCCGAAAACATAGGTATCAGTCTTGCTGTCAGTAGGTTTACTGGGGTCAGTGGGGTCTTTACCGGGATTATCGGGGTCGGTGGGATCGTTGGGGTCGTAAGGAGGCTGATCGGGATCGGGATCGCCATTGTCGCCGTTGGGGTATACCGTCCAGCTCATGGAAACGGTGTTGATGTTGTCATACACGGCATCAGCATCCACCTTGGCGCTATAGGTGATGGACAGGTGGGCCTCGGCGGGATAGTCAGCGATCGTACCGGCGTTGACCACCACGGTGATCGTCTGGCCATCAGCGGAAACGGAAACTGTATAATCAGTGTCCTTCGTCAGCTCGGCATCTCCCAGTGTGACTTTCAGATCGTCATTGTAGGTAAAGCCATTAGCCAGGGTATCGGTGAAGGTATACGCCGCAACCAGCTTGTCGCCAGCGTACTTGGGAGCAAAAGCGTTGATCTTGAAGTAAGCGGTGTCGCCAATCGCAGCGGTGCTGGTCTTGGCGTACTCGCCATCCGCAGCGGAGGCAACAAACTTGCCCTGCTCGCCGCTCTCATCGGGATTCTCGGGATCCTCGGGATCCCAGCCGGGGGTCTGGTTCTTGTCGATGACGGTGACATCCTTCTTTGCGCTGTCAATCGTCACAACAGTACCGAGGGAACTGGTGATGTAGTAGTAGCCGTAGGGGAGGTTTTCAAACTTGACAGTCGCGCTGTCGGCGGTCTTTGTATCACCAGTCTGAGTCAGAAGGGCTTTGTTGTCAGTAAGGAACTTGCTGACATCGGCAGCATTCTTTCCACCTTTCAGAGAGACGTTGTAAATATTCTCTGTGGTGGTGGCAGTCAGCGTGAAGGGGCTGCTTTCGTCAGTCAGAGCGGAATACAGTGCATCCGTGTCACCAGTTTTGGTGTAGGAATACGAAACGGCATCGTTGGTGTAGTTCAGGTCAAAAACCTTGTAGACGGCGTAGGTTTCGCCTACGGTTGCATTGCTGATGGTGATTGAGCCATCGTTTCCAGCCGCAAAGGCTGTGGTGGCCAGGCCGAGAACCATGACCAGGGCCAGCAGTAGGCTGGCGATTTTTCTTGTGTGTTTCATTGTTTTTTATTCCTTTCTTTTTTATATTTCTGTGTTGAAAGGGGCATTGCGTTGGCGTTTCAGGAAGGTGCGAGATCCCCCTTTCTGCGCCTGATATGGATATACAACAGGAGGATGCAGGAACTGAGAATCAACAGCAGTCCTCCTGCGGTATACAGAATGGTGCCGGTTCCGCCTGTGCTGGGCAGCTCATAGGCCGGCGCGTTGGTGATGACCTTGACCTCGGTACTGACCGAGCCCCGCAGATATTTTTCTGCAGCCGCACTGCTGGCGGAAACAGCGAGGGGGTTATTTTTGTCGTTCGTATTGACAATACTTGTGATCTGGCATGGATAAGGCTCCCCATTTTCATTCAGAGGCAGATCTTCCACTACAAACGAATAGACCTCGCCTTTCTTGTATTTTGTCTTTTCCGGTACCGTATAGGTTCGCGTTTCGCCGTTGTAAGTATATGTAATTTTCAAAACGACTTTATCTTGATCCTTACTCGGTGTGAAAGAAAGCGTAACCCTTGCGGCCCAATCCTCCTCCACGCGGCTTTCAGAGCTGTAGGTTGCCAAATAGCCTGCCGGACGATCCAGCTCCTCGACTGTATAGTTCTGTATCACGCCATCCTTGACCGAGGGCAGGCCGGAGACCTCGGTTTCCCAGCCGTTCTCCGCAGAAAGTACATACTCCAGCGGCTGCCCGCTCTCGTCCGTGACGGCTGTTCCGTTGGCCAGCACCCGGAATCTGACGGAATCCGTTCCCTCCGGCGGGTCTCCGACCCATTCCTTGCGCACAAAGAAACGCTCGGTCGAATTGGCTGAAACGACATTGATCCACACGTTTCCGGGATTGGTCAGTGAATTAACCGGCACGGCTGTAATCTCGTTCGAGAAATTACGGTTGCTGCTGTCAACAGTCTCCGGCGTGAATGTGACCTTCAGGGTTCCGGTATACTGTCCCGCGGCCGTTCCCTCAAAAACAGAGCTTCTACTTGGGAACGACTGCTCCCCGATGCTGCCCTTTGACACCGCAACGCTTCCCGCATCGACTTCGCTCCCATCCGGGAGCACCCAGGTGTAGGAGAGAATACCGTTGATCTGGCCGTAGTTGTCCACCAGGTCCTCGGCATTCTGTGCGATGGCTGTGCTCAGGTCCGCCAAATCGACGCTCTCGCCAACGATGATGCTGGCGGTGTCGCCGTCCACCGTGGTGAAGCGGATGGGGACGTTGACCTGCGGCGTATCAAAGCATCGGACTTGATAGATGTCCTCAACGCCGGTTGGATTGCCCAGATTGTCCAGTTTCTTATGGGTGTAGTTCAGATCCGGTGTTCCCTGGTTAGAGTAGACATTGTTGCTGCCGATGTAGTCATCCTTGGCCTGAACCCGGAAGTGAAGAACGCATTTCTTCGTGTTGTAGACCGTGCCAAAGGAATAACCGATTGTTGTGGTTCCGTCGGAATTCACCGTGATCGACAAATCCAGGTCATCCAGCGGAATGGTTTTCTGCGTGTCCACGCTGCCGTCTTTGTTGTAAATGGTTGCGGTGATCGGCTCCGAGGTGTCCAGAACGAACTCAGCGGAGACGGTGTCTTCGACTTCGACATTCTCCACATATTTGTCCTCGGCCTTGATGTCGATGCCCTTTTTCTGCATCTCTTTTTCTGCGATCTGCACCAAGTAGTTGAACACCGCGTCTTCCGTGGTCGCCACATACTTTTCCGTAAAAGAGGTCCCGGTTCCGTCGCAGAACGCAGCGCCGGTGTTGTTGGCGGTGTTGTCCAGCCACGAGAGAACGCCGGCAGCGTTAGTGGGCGTGCCTCGGTTGGTGCGGATGCCGTAAACCGAGTTCAGTCCGGCTTTCTGGAATGTCGCCCACGGCAGCGTACAACCATATCCGTTGGTGCTGTTTGTATTCTCCGTAGGACCGCCGATGATGACCGCGACTTTCTGGATGTCGTTGTATTGAATGATCTCCCCGTAGAAGTCCTTCCAGTTTGCCAGATTGCTGGCCAGATTGGTCGTCGCATTGACCAATGCGTTGGTATCGTAGTGGACATGCTCACAGTTGCCGAAGCTGTCCCAGTTTCGGATGGACTGGCGAAGAATGTTATAATTGTTGGTCACATAGAGCGCTTTTCCGCTTTGATCCGTTCCGCTGAACATAGTCTGGCTCTTCGCGTGCTGCACCTCCGTGATGCCAAGCACCAAATTGTTGCCTGGATAGTAGGTTTCCATGTAATCCACAAATCGCAGAAGCGCTTGCTTGATATCGTACAGAGTTGCCAGTTCTGTATTATTCGCAAGAGCACCGACTTCGGTATATCCTTGACCTGTAACCGCATTGGCGTGCTCCAGATCAAACATCTGCCAGGAGGTCTGAATCTGCAGGACCATGGCCACCGGGCCGCGGGCTTTGGCCTGGGCGTCGGCGGTAATGTCAATGTCGTATTTGCGGTCGGTGTTCTCATCTCCAGCCGCAACTGCCGTTGCCGTTTTGCCGAGATTTGAGACAAAGTTGCTGTAGTCAACGCCGCCTTCCAGGAAGTTGTAATTCAGCGGGTCAATGACAGGGGACAGGGTGCCGTGGAACGAGGTCGCTTGATCCTTTTCCCATCCAAGTCCAATATCGCCGTAGGTAAAACCGTTGCCAGGATATCCGCCATTGATATTGCTCTTGGTTCTGTTATCAAGGGATGGATCATAGAGGTCATACAGATATTTGTTCCACTCAGACCGCACAGCAGCCAGCCCGGCATCCCCGCCGCCGTTATCCAGGTAGAGTTTGGCCAAATAATCTGCGTAACTCTGGGCATCGGAGAAGGGCACGCGGCTGTCTTTTGCCACATTGCCGTAATAGAAGTAATCCGTGAACTGCGTCCCGTTGATCTCCAGATCTCCAAGACTCAGGCCACTGTTAATTTCTGCAATGGCATTGTCGTAAAGCTGCCGTTTTGGGTTGACAAACAGCGTATTACTGGTGGATTTGATCTGTTCACCTTCATACTGGCTGCATCGGATTTCCTTGCCGCCATCCTGGAGCAAATCAATGGCGCTGGCATTGATGGTTGCCGTGGTATTTTCACACAGAGGGAGCCAATTGCCGTTCTCGTCCAGATACTCCCATTGATAGGTATATGTACCGGTGCCGTCCGTCGCCGCATCGACATACATGGTATTACCGTCCATGCGGGTCTCAATGGTCAGAGCCGGCAACGCATAGTAGACTGCAAAGGCTTGGTACAGCTCCTGTGTCGTCGTTGGAAGCGCCGTACCGCCGAAATTCTGCACATAGCTGTTCTCCAGCCATTGGGAAAAACCGGATTTTATTGAATCCAGAATGTCATACAGCGAGACGGAGGCGGTGTAGCCGATATTTTTGTCATCTCTTCTGCCGTAAATCCGATAGATGCGGTCAATAGGAGCGTTTGACAACGAATCGGTAGCTTCCATTGATACGGCCACGTTTTTCTTGACTGTATTTGGTGCACTGACCGCAGTAATCCATGTTTCTCCGCCATCGTCGCTATATTCCACGCGATAAAGGACATTATCCGTCGTGCTGTTGGATGCAGTAAAGGTTACGGAAGCAATAGCCTCCGCAGATGCATCCCACACAGCGGTCATCGTATATTGAATTGCGACTTTTCCACCGGCTTCGCTGGCGACCATGATGGCGTACAGAGAAAAGTGGTCCGTGTCCACCACAACGCTGCCATCCTCCGTCAGTTCAGCATTCATATCTGTGGCCTGCTCGTTTTCCTCGTCCACATGGAATACGCCTGCAATGTCATTCTCTCCCGGGGAGGCCACTCCCTCAAAGGTCAGCACCACGGGGCCGACCGGCTCAATTTCCTCGCCATCATGCCACAGACGTACATCGAGCAGGTAGAGCTGGCCATTTTCCAGTTCCGTGTCCGCAACGGCGGCATCCACCAAAGCGGCGGCAGTCTCATTCACGATGACTTCTACAGTTACGCTAATTTCCTCTGCCGGGAATGGAAGCGAACTCTCTGGGCCGGACAAATGGACCAACACCCCGTTATCCGCGGTAGCCGTCATAGAAAAGCTGGACTCCTGCTCCGGCTCTCCCGTTTCGGCCTGCTCTGGATTTGCAGGCAGCTTGCCAAAGCCAACGATTCTGGGATCATCGGTTTCATAGGAAACATACTGTACGCGATTGGAGGAATTCCCTTCGATGACAGTCAGTTCATGTATCTCTCCTGCTTCATCCGGCACCCTTGCAACAATACCGACATGGTCTGATATGGTATCCTGATCCATATCAAAGAAGATGACGTCACCCTTTACAGGCGTGTAAGTATTGGCATAGAGATAGCAGTTCCATTCCGGTCTGGATAACTGTTCGATCCAGCGTTCACAGGAAGATTCATAGGGAAACGCGGTATTGGGAATTCCTGCATTGTTCATGCAGAACGACACGAACATGGCGCACCAGTCGCCGTAGGCATCACCATACCACTGGCCGTATCGGGTAATGCCTTTCATTTCTCCATCTTCGGTGACAATGTAGTTTTGGGTGCTTTCCTCATAACCAAGCTGCGTCTGCGCGATGGAGACAATATCGTCTGCCCAAATGCCGGTCAGTTCAACACCCGAAACACTGCGTTCCCATAGGTCAGCGGACTCCAAATCGGCTTCCGGATTGGAATAGCAAGCCAGGGAGTGTTCATGTTCCTCCAGCTGGCAAATCAAAACTTTTTCATAACAGTCATCTGTATGGACATGAGCGTTTTGTCCGGCAGATTCAGATGATTCGCCTTCCAGGATATCACAGATTAAAACCCGTTGTGTTTCAAAACAATCAGCCTCATGGATGTGTGCGCCTTCGCTTTCAGTCAGACCACAAATGTACGATACAACGGTTTCATAGCAATCGGTTGTATGTTCATGTTCCTCAGAGCAGACGAGCCGTTGCTCTGTTTCAATACAATTCTCGTCATGGGCGTGGCCAGCAGACTCCTCCTGATTGCAAATAAGTACCTGCTCCTCGTCATAACAATCATCTGTATGTATATGGCCACCATTACTCAGCTCGTCGTATCCGCAAACCAGTTGCATTTCGTAACAGCTATCGCCATGCTGATGTTCTTCGACGCCACACCAGGCTGTCTGCTCCATGGTAATCGCAGGCAGAATCAATGCGTAGACCGTGCAGAACACTACCACACAGGCCAGGCCCGTCACAACCTGGTACCAGTGTTTCTTTCTTTGATGTGCCTTAGTATATTTCTCTGCGCCTTGCAGAGCATCTTGCTTCATATACCAATCACCATCCTTCCTATCTCAATGTTCCGAAGTCAGGCAGGGGCCAGACCCGGAAAACAATTTTTCCGACAATCTGTTCATTGGAGACACAGCCAACCGTTGTGCTTCGGGAATCCACCGAAGTAGAGCGGTGGTCGCCCATGCAAAAGTACCGGTTATCCGGCACCTGGTAGGGTAATTCAATGTCACAGTCTCCAAGGGCTTTTTCTGTCAGGTAAGGCTCGTCCAGCAACTCACCGTCCACATAAACATTTCCGTCGGCATCAATATCCACCCACTGGCCAGGACCGGCGATACAGCGTTTGACCAAAATCTTGTTGCCCATATAAAACGCCACCAAGTCGCCAGGCTCAAAAGCTGATCCTTTGACAGAGATTACAATATCTCCCTCGTCCAGCGTCGGCGCCATAGATGCACCGTAGATTTGTAACACAGGCATCCAAATAGTGGCCACCAATACAGCCACCGCAGCCACGACGATCAGGGTGTAGATGGTACTTCTCAGGACCCGTTTATATCGTCTCTTATATTTTTCTCTGCCAAGCTCTGCCGTGAGCTGCTCCATGGTTGGAAGCTCGCGTGGCTGCATTGATTTACTTTTCATCTGTCCCAACCTCTCCGGCTGACAAGATCAATTCTCGCAGAGCCTTCTGGTCGGCAAGCAGTTTGGTGGCTCTTTCAACAACCTGTTTCCAATAGGAATCCGCTTCCGCGTGAACTTTCTGGCTGTACGCCTGCGCCTCCTGCCGGATCTGCACAGCTTCTTGTTCTGCCTGTTCCTTCAAATCACGACAGACTGCATCCTGTTGGCCGCTTATCCGTTCGATGTTCTCCAGATACTGCTGCGCCGCAGCCTCTGCTGCCTGAAAGACGCCGTTGAGGGACAAAGCAGCTTCAGCCAGAGAACCGGCCTTATCAATCGCAATTCTGCGGTTCCGTAGCTGAGCTTCTGCCTGCTCTAACCTGTTTTTTAGCTGGTCATTTTCCGCTGCCTGAGCAATCAGCATTTCCAGCAGTTCTCCCCTACTTAATCGCCGCAAATCTTTATCCGTCATCAAACGCCTCCAAATCTATGTCACAGGACACACAAACAAAAAGAGGTGACCGTCATTTCCGCCTATACCTGATCTTACTCCGCAGCGCGGTCATAATCTTCCTCATTCGTGCCGTGAAACACACACCTCCATGACGTTTAGCCATGAGTCATTTATCTGAAACAACTATCAAAATCAACATTATTTCCATTATGTTGTATATCTGATCCGACTGAGTTCCAGCTGAACTAAAACGGCCCTCTATTTTGGGCGCACAAAAGCACACCCTCATACACGTTTTTTCAAAAATGAATTTGAGGGTGAATTTGTGCTGCCTGGTTTTTTGTACAGCTTCTCTTAACTCCGATTTTTCCATTATTCCACGTACTTTTCCTGCGCCTTTTGTTGACTGTTTTGCGTTCTTGTGCTATACTATCTTTGTCTGGATATTGGATATGTATCTATTGCCAGAAACGTTTCACTACATTATGGAAATAATGTGGTGTCTTTTTTTATCTAAACAACAAGGCCCAATCGTTCAATCTTTCGCCGGTGTTCTGTACCGGTGGTCATGATATAGATTCTTGTTGTGTCGATGCTGCTGTGTCCCAAAATATCAGCCAACTTGGCGATGTCTTTCTCAATACCATAAAAGGTTCGGGCAAATAGCTTGCGCAGATTGTGGGGAAACACCTTGCTGGCTTTTACTCCGGCTGCCTTGCAGAGGGATTTCATCTGCGCCCAAATATTGCTCCGGTCCAACGGCTTTCCGTTTCTGGTAATAAAGATTGCTCCAGAACGGATGCCGTTTTTCTTTGCATGATCCAGAAGCATCTTCTTTAGCTTCCCCGGAAGTAATATTGTCCGGGTTTTGCTTTTACAGCTGACAGTAATTTCTCCACGCTTTACAGCTTCTGCGGTAAAGAACCGCAGTTCAGAGACACGAATGCCGGTGCCGCAGATGGTTTCCAGAATCAGATGCAGCTGGGGCCGGTCCTTTGCCGCCTCCAGCAACCGAAGATATTCTGATTTTGTCAGTTCTTTTTCCTCTGCACAGTAGGTCTGTCGTTGGGTCTTGATGTTTTTTACCTTACAGTCTGACCAGCCCAGGAAATCCAGCAGACTGTTAAGACTCGCCAGCATGGAATTGATAGAGCTGGCTGCATATCCCTTTTCAATCAGAAATTTTTTATAAGCCATCATCCGCTCTTTTGTCACAGCCTGTTGGTATGCAAACAAATGAAAAGCACGGACATCCCGGAGATATTTCTCCACGGTGGCCGTGCTTTTTTCCTCCAGGACCAGATATTCACGAAAGGCATTGATGGTTTCTTCAGATATTATTCGTTCTGCCATTTTGGGTCCCTCCTAAGTGCGTTATTTGGATTTTCATACTTATTGTATCCAATTCCAAACCTTTTTTGCACAGGACGCACAGAGGGAAAAGTACGTAGAGAAGTTTTATTTATTGGGTAGATAGATTTGCAAGATTGACGATCCGCTTTTGCTGCTTTCGGGCATATTGCACCGTCTGATAGGCTCCGCCGCTATCATGCTCAATGCAGCAGACGACCAAGTGGGATCGGTCAACCATTTCCCAGTTACGAATCTGCATGGCAGCCTTAAAATGTGCCTCGGCGGAACTTTGACAGATTTCAACCTCGTCGTAGTAATCGTAGAAGCTCTCCTCGTTATTCCGGTATTCTGCTGTGAGATACGGCAGAACCAGGACGAGGGCACTGTTGTCATCCCGCAGCGTTCGCTTTGTTCTCCGCACGGCAGAGGACGCAAGCTGATCGAATTCTCCGCTTCTGCCAACAAGAAATTCCACATATTCTTTCTCTTCCAGCAGACGTTGAATGACAGCTTCCAGCCGTTCTTCAACCTGAGAAAACTGCGAGACTTTGCGGTGCCCGAAAAAGCTGACTGTGAATATCTCCATGTCAGGGCTGCCACCTCCATTTTGTTGAAAACGTGCCAGGATTGTAGGAATCCTGACACGTTTTTTTCTGACTCCGGACAAGCAAAATAGGCCATGCTTCTGAAAATACTCGGCATATATGTCGGATGCCCAGCGTGACTGGCTACTTTCGATAATTATACCCAGTAAAACCGTGTAAGTCAAGAGAGATTAACAGCCATACTGTGCGGAAATGGAAATACTGTATAGTAAAATTGGTCATAAACGTACAGGAAAGGTGGTGATCTTCGTGGAAAGAGAAGATTTTTGTAAAAGGTTGACACAGCTACGGATGAACAAGGGCGTATCTGCCAGAGACATGAGCCTGTCCATTGGGCAGAGCCCCAACTATATTAACGGCATTGAGAATGGCGACAATTATCCGTCGATGGCAACCTTCTTTTATATCTGCGATTACTTTGGAATCACCCCGCGAGACTTTTTTGATATGGAAGCAACCAATCCTACAAAGGTGACAGAGTTAACAGAAATCGTAAAGTCCCTGCCCAACGAGCAGATAGATACCCTGATTACGCTTGCGAAGGGCTTGAAACGGTAATAGAAGGCATCCGAGGCTGCTTTTTGGCAGACGTTTTTCGTTGACGAAGAAACGGAGATACTGAAAAAGAAACCAGCAAGCAATGCTTGTGGCTATCCATATAGCCCCAAACGCTTGTTGAGGGTGATCCCCCAAGCCCCCTTTTGAACGCATGATTTCATCATACGGCTGCGCGTTCTGCGAACGCTTATTCTGAGAAAACGACAAGAAAAAAGCGACGGCATTGCCCGATGACAGGCAGTGCCGCCGTTCTTTTTTTGAGATGGTGCAGAGCTTACCGCTGCCCATGCTCTTGCTCATTTTCGTCACGCTGTTCCTCATGGCCCATCAGACGATCTACGTTGGCTTTTACCGTCAGCAGTTCCCGCATGTCATCGCGGGCCTGCCGGTACTCGCCATAGGCTTTTTTCTTTTCCGTAAGGAGCCGGGCATACTCAGCCTGCAACTCACGAATGGTGGGCAGCTTTTTCAGGCCCAGCTCGTCAAAGGCTTTCTTGGCAGCTTTATGAAGCAGAATTTCTGCCTCATGCTCTGCCAGAAACTTTTTAGAGTAACCGGCTTTCCGATAGTCCACATACACCTGCCGGGTGTCGGAGTAATGGCGGATATGGGTCTGCAAAACAGAAATCTCAGCCATCCGGTTTTCCGCCATTTTGATCTTCGCAGAAAGCTCGTTATACCTGGCGGTGGCAGCGGCTGTTTTCTCGGCCAGCGCGGAATATTCCAGCAGACCATGTTCCGAGAGGAAATTCATGGTGGAGGCCATCTGCTTCAAATTAAAGCGGGTAGCCCATCGCGCATAGCCAGCGCCTTTTCCTTCGGAGAGTTTTGCCTGAATATCGACCAGCAGATTCACCTTTTTCGGTTCCTGGGTAATCTCTTTTTTCTTACGGGGCGTGTGCTGCCGGTCTCCTTTGAGTACAGCTACCAGAATATCTTTGGAATAGTTTTCTCCCAGGGTGTCCAACCGAACAAAACGCTTCTGACCGGCGCACCGGAAGGAAAGCTCTTTTCCGCGCTTGATCTCATACCCTGCTTCCTGCAGGAGCATCAGCAGCTGCTCCAGATCGCCGGGCTTCTGCACCAGAGCGTTGTCAATCGCAACGCGCAGCAACTCCCGGTAGGAGGGCTTTGCGTTTTCGCCAAGCCATTTATTGTAGCTTTTCCCGTGGGACTTCGGGTTCTCGACAATGGAATAACCGTTCTCAATACAAATGGTATCATTGAGCCGACGCACGGCTCTGGTACTGCCCCAGAAGTTTCGGAACTTTCGCTCGCAGTCCAGAGAAACGGCGTTCCAGATAATATGATTGTGGATATGGTTCTTGTCGATATGGGTGCAGACGATGTAGGCATTTTTTCCTTTTGTGAACCGGCGGGCAAGCTCCTGGCCCAGCCGGTTCGCTTCCTCCGGCGTGATCTCACCGGGGACAAAGGACTGACGCAGGTGATAGGCAATGACATCATCCTCGCCGCGTACTCTGCCGGTCTTTTGAATGTATTGTTTCTTGGTCAGCAGAAATTCGGCGTCTGCCACCCGGCTGTCACACTGAAAGCTGGTGATAAGCCGTCCATGATCGGTCTTTTCCGGATTTTCTACATAGTCGATGATGGCGCTGATTGCCTGCCCAACCGTGCGCCCCTTGCCGGTATGCAGCGGCATGATTCTTGTGGTCGCCATAAATGCCTCCCTTCATAAGAAAAAGGAGCAGCCGTTATGACTGCCCCTCGGTGGTAAGATTATGATTCGTTGCTTCTGCCGTCTCAGCTTTCAGCTGACTGACGCGCTTATGAACGACATAGTGTGTCGCATACATTTTCTCAATTTCAGGAGAGCCGCTTTTACTGAAACGCAGCGGAATAACTGGCTTGTGTCCCTGGCCGGTAGGTTTTTTCATTCCCCACTGTTTGTAATAGCAGAATGACGGTTTTAGGTCTGCTTTCTTGGCATAGGCCCGCATCTGTGACATGATGAATGAGAGCTTACGAAGATTGACAGTACAGACACTTTCCAGAAAAAGCACACGTCCAAAACGCCAGTCCTCATACTTCTTTTTCGGCAGCACTCCTATGTCCATCAGCACATCTACCGGCGCTGCATAGCCCCGGCGCTGGCATTGCTGGTACATGGCGTTGTGTACTTTTTCAATCAATTCTTTGTCGTTCATATCTCCTGCGCTCCCTCCGACAAAGCTTCATTTTTTCTTTACTGTCAGTATAGCGGAGAACGGCGAAAAAGTAAAATGAAAAGCATTATCCACCGCAAAACAGATTGATATCGCCGGACAAATCCAATATAATAATAGATAGACTTTGAAGATAGGAGGCGATGGTCTGATGCAGGAAGTAGAACTGTTAGAGCTAATCCGTCAGGGAGAAAGCATCTCAGTTGAGTTCAAGAAATCCACAAATGAGATTACAAAAGATGTATATGATACAGTCTGCTCCTTTTCCAACCGGGACGGCGGGCATATTTTCCTGGGTGTGCGAGATGACGGTGTTATTTTGGGAATCAATCCCGATGCAGCCGCCCGTATGAAAAAGGACTTTGTGACCTCCATCAATAACGCGCAGAAGCTCTATCCGCCGCTTTACCTGCAGCCGGAACAATATACGATTGACGGTAAGCTCATTTTTTATATTCATGTGCCAGTGAGCAGCCAGGTGTGCCGCCATCACGGCAGGATTTTTGACCGCAGCAATGAATCCGATATTGACATCACTGACAATACAGATTTGGTCTATCAGCTCTATGCACGAAAAAGCGGAAGTTACTTCGTCAACAAAGTAACCCGTTTTGGCTTGGAGGATCTGCGCTCTGATCTGATTGAACGGGCCAGGGCAATGACCTCCATCCGTAATGCTAACCATCCGTGGAAATCCATGTCAGATGAAGAACTGCTCCGCAGTGCTGGATTGATTTTGCGGGACGAGACCACAAGGAACGAGGGCATTACGATTGCTGCCATCCTACTGTTCGGCAAGGATTCCACCATTATGTCGGTCCTCCCCCAGCATAAAACGGACGCTATTTTTCGTGTGGAAAATCTGGACCGCTACGATGACCGGGACGTGATTATCACAAATCTGCTGGAAACCTATGACCGGCTGATCGACTTCGGGCACAAGCATCTAAGCGACCCGTTTGTACTTGAGGGAGTGAACAGCGTCAGCGCCAGGGATAAAATCCTGCGCGAAATTTTCTCGAACAGCCTCGCCCATAGAGATTACTCCAGCGGATATGTGGCAAAATTTGTGATTGAGCGCGGCCGCCTTTATACAGAAAACGCCAACCGCTCTCACGGTCATGGGGTGCTGAATCTTACCAGCTTTGAGCCTTATGCTAAAAACCCGCCCATTTCAAAAGTGTTCCGAGAAATCTCCCTTGCAGATGAGCTTGGCTCTGGCATGAGAAATACCTATAAGTACACAAAGCTGTATTCCGGAGGAATACCGGAATTTATTGAAGGCGATGTGTTCCGGACCATTATCCCGCTGAATGAAGTTGCCATTGGAAAGGTCGGACCCGGAGTATCTGCAACGGATCAAGACGAGATACCAGTTAAGACCCAAGTTAGAACCCAAGTTAAGACCCAAGATGTTATTCTTTCTTTCTGTATTGTTCCGCGCTCAAAAGCTGAAATCGCGGAGCATTGTGGATATAAAAACACGAAAAGTTTTACCAAAAATTATCTGCGCCCTCTTTTAGACAGCGGGTTGCTACAAATGACTATTCCGGAGAAGCCAAACAGTCGGAATCAAAAATATATCCGAACGTAGCAAACAGCACGGACAGTATCTTCTCTATACGGTCCGTGCTGTTTGGTATTACATAACTGATTATATCCGCCAACATCCCCCTTTAACATATTCCCTATCTCATAAAAGGGTATGTTCAAGGGGGATGTTAATATCATTCATCTATATACCTGATTCTGAATGGCGTATCGCAGGTCCTGCATTTTCCCCAGCAACCAAGCGGCTGCCATCGGAAGTCCAAGCGGACTTACCAGGAACGCGATCACCAAAAGGATGATCCCGTTTTGCACCGAGCAGGTCAGAAGTACCGACAGTCCCAACAGACCCACAATGGTTCCGGCCAAGCCAAAAATAAAAGCCGAACAATACAGGATGCCGGAGCAAATCCAGACGAAAAGCGTCAGCGTCAGGATGATCGGAGCCATCAAAACTTTCAAAACAACCTTCATAGGAAGAACCTCCTTGTCTGTCAAAGCATTTCTTACCTTATTTGTACTGTAATTTTCAAAGAAACGCAAGGATGCCGCCGGATAGCAGAAAAGAGCGGAGGGGAACGACAGGAAACGCCGTTCACCCTCCGCAAATGGGGATTGGTTCCCTGTTACGAAAGCTGACTGAACTTCGACAGTATCTCATTCACCCCCGCCCAGATTGCATCCTGTTTTTGGAGAATATCCTCCAAATCTGCATCATAAAACCGCCCGGTTTCATGCACCCGCTTGGTGAGCTGGTTCAAGTTGTTGCTGGAGTAGCGCAAGAGGGAAACCAATTCCCGCAGCTCCGGTAAATCCAGCTTGACCACATACCCATCAATCGCCATCTTTCGCAGATAGGCTTCCCGGTTCTTGACACCAATCTGAGCCATCTTGGTTTCGATCAATTCCAGCTCATGAGGAGAGACTCGGAAATTCAGCTGCACATCCCGGTTTCGCTTCGCTGCCATAGGCTTATCGCTCCGGTTCACGCCGTTTGACAGCAGGTTTCTTTGTGCCATCCGGCATTTTCTGAAGATCCTTCCGCACAGAACGACGGGGCTTTCTGAGCGGCTGGTCCCGGTCCTCGTCTTTGGTAATCAGGACAAAATGGCCTTTGCGGTCATTGAGGCCAGAGAATGTGGTGGAGCGAAACGGCAGCGTTGCCATGAGCCGGTCCGTATCCTTGGTGGAAGCCCGCGCCAGAAAGTCCGGCGAGATCTGCGCCATGAAGTGTGTGCCGTTGGGACTGTTGGGTTCCTTTGGGGCTTGAAGTGCCGAAAGCAGCCGTTCGGCCTCCTGCTGGATTTCTTCGTTGGTCAGCGGCGTCCGCAGAAGCTGTTCCCGGCGCACCTGATTCACAAAAAGGTCCGTCAGACCAGGGTGGGATTTGTCCACCACAAACTCTGTGTTGCGGTCATCGCCCCATTGATTCCTGTCCGCATGAACAGGAATTGTCATGGCCCACCTCTTATTGTCCTGGGAGATCCGTCCGTCCCAGTCCTTATGCCGGACAGTATTGGCAAGAACATACATGGTGCGATCCATGCCAAAGGCTTCGATTACCTCCAGCGCAGCCTGCTTGCCCAACCGGTTATCGCTGTAATGGGCGGAAATCGCCGCTTCAATGGCTTCCTTGCAAGCCATATTTGCCTTGTGAGAGGCCCGGTATTGTTCCAGCTCATCATGCTCACGGGCATAGCTCGCGGGATAACGATAAACCGGGGTCTCCCGCAGGATGCGCCGCTGTTTTTCCTCCGCCTCCAGCATATCGTCTGCCCGTTCCCCCATCGCATAGAAAATCTGATCCATGTGGTCGGTTTCCCTGTGGTCAAATTCCTTGAACACATCTGCCAGCGGAGTGGACAATTTCAAAAGCGCGGCAGCCTGGGCGTCCGTCAGATCGTGATACTCCAGCGACAGCAGAATGTCCTCCCGGATGGTGTACTCATAGGTGTGATTTAATATTTCCTCCGGGGGCTGCGTGAGCAGCCACTTCCGGTAGGTGTCCTGTTCAGCAAACATCTTCTCATAGAGCGCCGTATTTAGTTCCTGATTGTTCATGTTATCTTACCTCCATTTCTTTCTTGTGTGGCCGTTCCGGTGTTCCGTGAACCGGCGGCGTTTTCAGCCTGTCCAGCACGGAAAGCCGTTCACTTTTGGTAATGGCAGACTGTTCCGGCTGCGAACGTCCTCTGCCGTCTATGTTCAGCGCCATATCCAATGCTGCCAGCCTTGCGGATTTTTCCCGAAGCTCCTGTTCGTGGGGAAACGGCTTGCCAACCTCGGCTCTGGCTGCCTCCTGTTGTTGGTGGAGGTTGTCCAGCTGAGCCTGCACACTGGCCAGACGCCCAGGCATCTGTGCCAGTGCATTGTCAATACGGATCAGATTACCGCGCGGATCAGCACCCAGCATTGCTTTATGGCTCATTTCTCCCCGCAGCGTCAGCTCATACTGTTTCTCAAAGGCGTTGAAGCTGACGAACATGGTAAAGCCCCGATAGCTGCCTATCTGCACCGGCTCGGAGCTTTTTACTTCTTTGCAGGCATCCAAAAGCGCGGCACCGGCGTTTTCTTTGTCTACCAGCGTATCACCCCGGATTTCCATTCCAGCAAATCCGTCCTCCGGGTGCGGATGAGTGGCGAGAGTTTGCATATCTGCCTGAAGCCCGGCGATAAAGCCCTTGTTCTTTTCGATCTGTTCCGGGAAGTATTTCAGCAGATTGTCCTCCAGCCGGAACTGTTTGCTTTGGTGGTCGGCTTTCATCAGCTTCAGCCTGGATACATCCACTTCCAAATCCATACGCTCTTTGATGCGGGGATCACCGGCACACAACGCCTTAATTTCTGCAAAGGACAGTGCCGTTTCATCCACATCGTCACAGGAGCGCACCGGGCTTTTGCTGGTCATGATCTGTGAAATGAACTTCTGTTTGTTCTCCACGGTCTGCCAGAGGTAGGCGTCAAACGTACCCTCTGTCACATAACGGAACACATGGACACGCTCATTCTGGTTTCCCTGGCGCTCAATACGGCCTTTGCGCTGTTCCAGGTCGCCGGGCCGCCAAGGGCAATCCAGGTCATGGAGTGCCACAAGGCGATCCTGGACGTTGGTTCCGGCTCCCATTTTGGATGTGCTGCCGATCAAAACGCGCACCTGGCCGGTGCGCACCTTGCTGAACAGCTCCTTTTTCCGTACTTCTGTATTGGCCTCATGGATGAAAGCAATCTGCTCCGGTGGTACGCCCCCGGCAATCAGCTTTTGGCGGATGTCCTCATAGACGGAAAATTCCGGTTCCGGCTCCGGCATGGAACTAGCAGTTTCTAAAGCGTGAATCTCCGGGCTGTCCAGATTTCCGCTGGCGGCTTTGGCAACTTTTTTGGACGGTGCCGGTTTTGGCGTGGAAATGTCGCAGAATACCAACTGGGTCAGCTTCTCATCCTGCCCGTCCCGCCAAATCTGCATAATGTTTGCAACACACTGGTTGACTTTGGTGCCTGCTTCATCGGGCAGCAGCGGACTGATAATCCGCTGGTCAAGGCCCAGTTTCCGGCCATCTGAGGTAATTTTGAGCATATTATCGGTGGAAGGGTCTACTGTTCCTCCATGTACCAGGGCAGCGCGTTCAGACAGGGCCTGCACCATTTCCTGCTGATGCTCTGTGGGTTTTGCCACAACCGTGTGATACTCCACCTCCGGCGTCGGCAGATGCAGCTGATCGGAGGTTTTAATGTCCGCGACTTCTTTGAACAGGGTCATTAACTCCGGCAGATTGAAGAACTTGGAGAAGCGGGTTCTTGCCCGGTAGCCGGTTCCTTCCGGAGCCAGCTCCAGGGCAGTGACGGTTTCTCCAAATCGGGAAGCCCAGCAGTCAAAGTGTGTCATGCCCAGCTCTTGCAGCCGGTCATACTGCAAATACCGCTGCATGGTATATAGCTCGGTCATGGAATTACTGACCGGGGTGCCGGTGGCAAAGACCACGCCACGGCTCCCGGTGATCTCATCCATGTAGCGGCATTTGGCGAACATATCGGAGGATTTCTGGGCATCCGTGGTGGATAGGCCAGCCACGTTCCGCATTTTGGTGTAGAGGAACAAATTCTTATAATTGTGCGCCTCATCTACAAACAACCGGTCAACACCCAGCTGTTCAAAGGTAATCACATCATCCTTTCTGTGATCGGCTTGCAGCTTTTCAAGCCGCGCTTCCAACCCGCGTTTGGTACGCTCCAACTGTTTGACGGTAAACCGTTCGCCGCCGCTTGATTCCACCTCGGAAATGCCCTCGGTGATTTCTGCAATCTGCTCCTGAAGAAGTCGTTCCTGGCGCTCCTTGCTGATGGGAATACGTTCAAACTGGGAGTGGCCAATAATGATTGCATCATAGTCGCCGGTGGCGATTCTGGCACAGAACTTTTTGCGCCGGTGGGTCTCAAAGTCCTTTTTGGTAGTCACAAGGATGTTGGCGGAGGGATATAGCCGCAGAAACTCAGAGGCCCATTGCTCAGTCAGGTGGTTTGGTACCACGAAGATGGATTTCTGACACAGGCCCAGCCGCTTGGATTCCATGGCAGCGGCAACCATTTCAAAGGTTTTGCCTGCGCCTACTTCATGGGCCAGCAGCGTATTCCCGCCGTACAGCACATGGGCGATAGCACTTTTCTGATGCTCCCGCAGGGTGATTTCCGGGTTCATACCGGAGAAAACGATATGGCTTCCGTCATACTCGCGGGGGCGGGTGCTGTTCATTTCCTCGTTGTACTGGCGTACCAGGGCCTGACGCCGTTCCGGGTCTCTCCAAATCCAGTCCTTGAAGGCATCCCGAATGGCCTGCTGTTTCTGTGCGGCCAGGGTGGTTTCCTTGGCATTCAGTACGCGGCGCTCCCTGCCGTCTGCGTCCTCCACAGTGTCATAAATGCGAACATCCCGGAGATTCAGAGAATCCTCCAGGATGCGGTAAGCGTTGGCGCGGTCTGTGCCATAGGTGGTATAGGCCGCGATGTTGTTGTAGGGTATCTGCGTCTTGCCGGTGATCTGCCACTCGGCGGTGTAAGCGGAATAGTTCACATCAATGGAGCCGCGCAGATACCGGGGCGTGTCAAAGGTTTCGTACATGAATTGACGGATATATTCCTTATCAATCCAGGTAGCACCCAGGCGAACTTCGATCTCCGATGCGTCCAGGTCCTTGGGCTGTGCTGCTTTTAGGGCTTCCACATTGACGGCAAAAGCCGGATCGCGTTCCGCTGCCCGCTGTGCGGCTCGGAGCTTCTGACGGACATTGCCGGACAGATATTCGTCTGCGGTCTGCCAGCCGGAAAGCGGATCGCTGCCATAGGCCGGGTCTTTGAAGATTACGCCGGTCAGCTCGGCCGCAATTTCCTCGGTGGGTTTACCGGTCAGCTGGGACATATACTCCATATCCACCCTGGCTTTTTCCGCAATGGAAACGGCAAGGGCTTCGCTGGCGGTGTCCACCGTGGTCACAGCCTTGTGGGGCTTGATGGTACGTTTGGTGAACATATCCGCCTTGCGCTCCAGCTTCCCGTCCTCGTCCAGCACTTCCAGCGCACACAGGAGATAGTAAGAAGAATCGTCCGAAAAGGCCAGCCGGTTTCCTCGGTCATTGATAAGCCCGTATTTGGCGGAAAACGCATCATAGAATCGGTTCAGTTCCCCCTGCTTTTCCAGAATAGCGGAGTCCGATGTGTACTCGTCCATCTGAAGGTCAATGAGCTGATGCACACAGTCGCGGAGAGCAACCATGCCCTTGATGCGGGCCTCGGCGGTGGCGTTCAGGTCCGGTTTTACCATGCGGCTGTTTTCCCGGAAGTACACCTCGCCGTCCACTACAGCATAGGAGTAGTTTTTCACATTGGGGTCTGCCGGGATGGAGGTGTCGATTTCTTCACCCTCACCCAGCTCCGGCAGCTCAGCTTCCTGATAGGTGCCGCGAATGTATTTCACAGCGTCATGGAGCTGATCGGCCAGCTCCAGCCCCTCAATCGGTGCAACCGTGAAGTCCTGCCTGCCATATTGGGTGCTTTCGGAGGTCTGCCTGCCCAAAATCATCTCCGGGTGGTCCACAAAGTAACTGTTGATCGCAAAGCCATCCTCGTTTTGTCCCAAATGCACCCAGTCCGGTTCAATGTCGATGGGACGGTCACGCTTTTGCAGAAAGATAATATCGGAGACAACATCAGTTCCCGCGTTGGCCCGGAACGCATTATTGGGCAGCCGGATGGCTCCCAGCAGCTCGGCACGCTGTGCAATATAGCGGCGTACCTCCGAGGACTGCTTATCCATGGTGTAACGGGAGGTCACGAAAGCGATCACGCCGCCCGGCCGCACCTGATCCAGCGCCTTGGCAAAGAAGTAGTCATGAATGGAAAACCCCAGCTTGTCATAGGCCCGGTCAGATACCTTGTACTGTCCAAACGGCACGTTTCCGATGGCAAGATCGTAAAAATCCCGCCGGTCGGTGGTTTCAAAACCGGCTACCGTAATATCCGCTTTGGGGTAGAGCTGCTTTGCGATGCGTCCGCTGACGGAATCCAGCTCTACACCGTACAGCCGGGAGCCGGACATTTCCTCCGGCAGCATACCGAAGAAGTTGCCGACACCGCAGGCTGGCTCCAGAATATTGCCAGCGGTAAAGCCCATGTTGCCGACAGCTTCATAAATAGCGCGGATGACCGTGGGGCTGGTGTAGTGGGCATTCAGGGTAGATGCTCTGGCAGAGGCGTATTCCTCCGGAGTCAGAAGCGTAAGAAGCTCCTGGTACTCATTGGCCCAACCCGGCTTGCTTTCATCAAAGGCATCGGCAAGGCCGCCCCAGCCCACATACCGGGACAAGACCTCCTGCTCGGCAGGGGTGGCGCTGCGTCCTTGTGCTTCAATTTCCTGCAGGGTGCGGATAGCGTCCACATTCATACGGAACTTCGCTTTTGAGCCGCCCTCACCCAGATGATCGTCTGTGATACGGAAGTTTTCTGCGGAAACTTGGCTTGGTGGGTCATGCTCAGGTTCCTCCACATGAAGCCGCTCAATGACCACATCATAGGGCAGGCCGTTCTTGTCTCCCGGATAAACAGCCACGGTTTCAGAGGAAAATTGCTGGCTACGGCCTGCTGTGTCGGGAAGCGCATCCTGAATCTGTTGCCACTCCTCATCGGTTACGGTAATGTCGATCTCACGGGAGGCATCGCCATCCCCAATAGTAATGGTATCACCCTGGCGGGTTATGAGCTGGCCGGACAGATCGGGAGCTTGAGCCTGTTCTTCCTGGGAAATGCGGTCCGCATCGGCAGTCACTTGCCGGATAAACGGGTCCTGATCCAGCTTTTCGGGGTCAACTACCTGACCATCAACGATACCACGCTGTTCCAGGGCTTCCCGGATAGCAATAGGGTCAATATCATCAAAGCGGTCTTGTTCTTCTTCTGTGAAAAAACGATCTTCCTTGATAAGCTGGGCGATACGCCGCTGGACCTTGGGCCAGGGCATGACCACATCCGTGTCCGTATCGGCAAGGGTGAAATGCAGGGGCTTGCTCGGGTCGCCGCCGTATTCCTTGGAAAGCCATGCGGCGGTATCTTTTTCCCGCCCGTGCTGCTCCATGTACCGTACCACAGCTCGTTTGCTTTCGGGGTTGCCGTTCCATTCCCGCAGCGCATCGTCAATATCTTCCTGAGACATGGACCGGGGCTGGCTTTGCAGCCTGGGATAGGTTTCGTCCAGCACCTCACGATTCAGCCGGTTGTGAAACTCCGTCATGTCGGAATACAGACGGAGTAGCTGCATATCCCCGGAGGCAAGGACGGCCCGCTTGACAGCGGCAGCACCTTCCAGATAGGCGTTTTCCCGGTCAGAATTGCGGCAGGCGTTACGGTAGGCTTCATCCGCCACCACAGCAGCGGAAACCATGGGCTTATACTGGTCGTAGAGTTCCCGAACCGTGGGTGTCGGCTTGTTGCCGGGAAATGCCCGCCAACCGTCCGCACCATATTTTGCTTCATGGGCGTTGATGGCCCGCTCCGCTTCATGGTCGATGGACAGGACCGAGTGTACTTTCCGCTGGCCGTTATCTGCGTCAATGGCTGAAATGGTCACATCATATTCGTCCCGCAGCTGCTCTACATACTGCTCCAGTTGATGGGCCGGGATGCCGCACATGGGAACGCGGCCACTACCGGGGATGGGGCGTGTGGTCAGATGCAGTTCCAGTTTCTCGCTGGCACTTTTGGCGTCCTCACCGTAGATCTCATAGAAATCGCCCATCTGATACAGCACAATATCATCCGGATGAGCCTCCTTGATGGCGTTGTAATCCCAAACAGCCTCAGACGGTTCTTCGACAGCAGGAATCTCCGGGCGGGGAAAGCCAGCACGCGGGTGTGGAACGGGAACACCGCCGACACCGGCGTAGTCACGCTCCAGATCGGTATATTCCGCTTTTTCCGCATCGGTGAGATAACTGCCCTCAGAAATGAGCGTCCGCAGACGCTTTTCCACAGCGTTCCATGTGTAGTTCTTCTCATAGTGCGGGTCGTAGTGCTGGAGCTTCATGCCCTTGGGGGAATATTCTGCAAAACCGCGGTCCCCATCCAGAAATGTGTGGCTGTGACCGAACCAGCCGTATTCTTCTTTCAGGAAAGCTGCGGCGCTTTTGGCATCTGGCTGATGCTGATAAAACGCATATATACGCAGCTTGCCGCCCTCTGTGCCGCTGCCATTCCGTAATTCAGCGTCAATATCTGCCTGGGAAAATGACAAAGCGGAGGGCGCTTGCTTTACGCTCTCCGCTTGCTGGATGATCTGGATTTGCTCCTGTTCGGGCAGGAACAGGTTTAATGTCAGTTGTTGATAAGCTCCGTCAGGATAATCTCCTCCGCTTGGGCCTTGCAGGTGTTCATCAAACCCACCCAGCGCATCGGGTCGCTGGCTTTCAGGCTCTCCGTTGCGCCTGCCGCTTTCGCCAGCTCTGGGATCATCTGCTCCAGACGGCTGTTCGCTGCCTCGTCGATCTCCTGCAGGTGCGCTGTCAGCTTCCCGGTCAGAAGAAGGTTGTTGTAAAGCACCGTCCGATGTTCCTTCAGATAGGTTTTCCGCATTCTGCCGTACTTGCCCAAGGGCTTCTGCGGGGGCTGTTCCTCCAAGATCAGTGTGGGAATCTGATAATCCCCGTTCTGGATGTAATTCAGTTCGCTCATTTGCCTGGCTCCTTTCATATTCATAGTGCTTGATGGTTGTGCCAATCTGCCGCAGCACTTGTTGGCTGGACTTGCTGACTGCCGTACCAAGAGCGGTAACGGTAGCCGGAGTATTGAAATCAAAGATATTCAGGAAATCCTCATGCTCGAAGTAGGCTTCCGGCTCCAACCCGCAGCGGGACATCAGCGCGTAAGTAATGCTGACGGTTGCGGCGCTTCGGAAAGCCACTCCGATGTTGAAATCATCATATTCTTCCAGGAAGGAATCGTCAACGATGCGGAGGATGTCGCGCTGGTTCTCTGTCCAATATTCATCGGCAAGCCGGGCAGCTACCTTCTCCAGTTGGTCGGCAAGACCGTACTCTGCGGGAATATCATAGGCTTTTTCCAGAGCCTCTATTACCGGTGCTTCGTGTTCCGGTCGATATTGCCAGAGATAGAGCTGGCGGGCGTTTTCACGCCCGCCGGTATCGGAAACATCAAACACATATTTAAGGCGCGGCCTGTCACCACTGTCATCCAGGAGAGCAATTCCCTTGGAACCGCGCCGCACATAACGGCCCATCGTATTGTTCCAGAGGTCATATTCCGCGCAGGCGGTAGCATCGGGCCGCTGGGCAAAAATCATCATCTGCTCCGGGAACGGGTACTTATACAACCGGGCGGCGGTGGTCAGAAACGCCGTCCACCGCAAGTAGCTGCCGGTCAGCCCGGCGGCCACCTGCTCGGCCATCTGTGTATAGCTTTGCAGTTTACTCGGCATCCGTATCCTCCTTATCATCGAAGTCCGGGTACAGCTCCAGCGTCTCAAAGTCCGCATCTGTCATCGCAAAGAGTTTTTCCAGCGCGGAATCGGTGATGGCCCTCAGCTCTGTTTCGTCCGACTCCAAGTATCCACGCATCTCCTTTAAGGCGTCCATCAGGCCCTGACGCGTACCGGTGTTGTAAATGCACATCAGATTGATCTCGTCAAAAGTAAAGTTCCCCATATCAAATCTCCTTTTCCGCGCTCTTCTTTGGCGCTGTCTTTTTGTGTTGTTCCTGCTTCGGCTGACTGTGAAGCTGCTCAACCACGGATTTTTTCTTTTCCCGATCCTCCCGGTGGACAGCCTCGGCCAAATCCATCAGCGAGATAGGCTGCCCGGAACGGGCCTGCTGTTCCAACTCGGCCACGGTCTGCCGGGGACCGTTATTGATGATGCCGTCAATCATGCCGTAATCGTCCTCCACAGACATCTCTGCATTTTTTAACGGATTATCTTGGGGAAGAAAGCCGGGAAGCTCCTGAAATCCAACGCTGTCGCAGTAGTGACAAGATACCACGCCATTTTGCTTGACGGCAACGATGTCGCTGACGCTGAGAGATGGACTGTGATAGTCTGCCGGATGATGGAGATTGAATGTCTCATAAAGCATTTCCAGCTTTTGCTCGGTGGTTCCTTGTTCCGTCAGCTGTCCGGTATAGATCAGATCGTAATTTCCGCGCTCAATGGCCAAGCCGTGAGACTGCATCCAGTCCATATTCATAAACCGCACGTTGTTCGGGTCCTCACGGCTTACCTGATAAATAGCAAAACAGTCGCCTGTGTGGGCCAGGAAAGCGGCTTCCCGTTCTTCCTGATGCTGCTGACGCTCCATGATTTTTTCATGGAACATGGGGCTTTGCTCCCATTCCTCGCGGGAAATGGCAAAGACAGTGCCGGGAGCCTGGGTTTCAAATTCCTCCTGGTCAAAGAGCATTTCTGCACCGCCTCCGCTCACTATGGCATAGACAGTCAAATCCATATCATACAGCTCCAAGGCTCTCTCTTTGGAGAGGGGCAGCATATCGCCGTCCATGTAGCCGCAGGCTTCCAGATTGGCCGCTTGCAGGACTTCATCCGGCATAGGGTATTCATCCAGCGCCTGCTCCGGTGCGTCCGGCAGCATGGAGGCAGGTGGCACCTGGCTTTCCGGGGAGGGTGTTTCCTGCTCAACAGCAGCTTTAACCGTCTGTACGGATGCAGAAATATCCTGCACATGATCGTCCTCCCACTGGGCCACCTCGCTTTGCACCTGCTGGCTGGCAGGCTGCGGCTCGGCAGCCTCCGCCGTCAGGTCAATGCCGCGCTCCTTGCAGATTTCCGAGAAGTGCCGGTCAATATCGGTAATCAGGCTATTGGCCGTCTTATTGATGGTTTCCAGACTGGCCCGGAGTTCCGACAGTTCCTTTCCCTTACTCCAGGAGGCAATATAGCCGAAGCTGTTCTCGCCGGTCTGGATGCCGTAATACTGGCAGACGGCGTAGGAGACGCTTTCCGCCTCCACTTCCTCGGTATTCCGGCTTTTGATTGCAGACTGTACCGCAGAGGTATCTTCCTCAACCTCAAGCCGCCATTCAAACCGGTTTTCGTCCACATACCGCCAACCGGCGTCAGCCGCAAAAGCCTCCGCAGCAGCTTCCGTTTCAAAGCCTTGGCTGTAATCGTGCCGAGTGCCGCCGTCACTCACCATAACCACTTTCCATGATGGAACTGCTTCTGTCTTTTCTGGGTTGTGGAGCTTCGCGTGGGTGATCTCATGGATTGCCGCTGAGATTGTCTGAACCTCGCTCATACCTGTGCGGATGGCAATGCGTTGGTTTTCCGTATCAAAAAAGCCGTCCATATTGGAAGCCATCGGCTCCAATTCCATCGGAACCGGGGAGGAACGGCGAAGGGCCTCCATGAAAAGCTCATAGTGCTTCACATTTCCGGTCAGGTCACTGGCAAGCTGGGGCAGCGGCTTACCCTCGGTCTGGCTCACATCGAATACGGATACCACCTTGAACATGGGTATCTGGATTTCTTTTTCCTCCATAATGGCCTGTCCGTCCTTATCCAAGATCGGAGCCTTGGTGTCGGGATCGCGCTTGATTTCCTCCACCTTTTTCTTATAGGGCGTAGGCGCAATAATCTTGATACCCTTTTCACCGCGTTTCACATGGCGGCCAAACTGATCGCGCCACTTGTTGAAACCGGCAACCTGGGTGGCGTCCGGTTTTTGCATATGAATGAGCATTACGTTATTGACGGAGTAATGGTGAAACCGGGACATGACGCGGAGGTACTGCATATATTTGTCGCTCTGAAACAGGTCTTTGATGCCCTGCTCAATGCCCTCTGTGATTTCCCGTAATCGTTCTTTATTGGATTTCTTCGGTTCTGCCATAATGATCACGCTCCTTCGGCTCGGCAAAAGAAAAAGCAGCTGAAAAAATCAGCTGCTCTTTAAATAGATAATTGTTATGTAAAATATGGTATTTGTAACCCTGTTCCTTCAAAAAACTCTGTATGCTGCAATAGAACTCCATATCCCAAATCGTTCTGGGGATCAGGGAAAAGTCCTCTTTCTGAAAGCAATTCTCCATTGCCTAACCATTTATCTACATCATCTATCCTCATTCTGAGAATTCCAACAACATTTGGCGCCATGTCCAATCCAAATAAGCCATCTGTTGTTTTTCTTCTTATGGTCCAACCATGTTGTGCATGCGGGCGAAGGAAAGTGGATGGCAGGGCGCTTCTTAGGTTGACAGCAATTGTATCATCACCAATAGTGATACCATTTGCGTTATATGAACCACCTGCTGAAACTGCAATGAGAATAATGTATTGGTAAAATTTTTCGGCGTATTCTTCATATTCGTCGTTAGACAATAAGGCTCTCTGATTTATAGCATCGAGATAATCAATATGTCTCTGCTCATATTTGCAATACATGCCACCATTTTCATGCACATGATACTTATTTAGGCCAAACCATAAAGCGGTCCAATGATTATCTACAACGTCAAGATATTGCGTAGGAATGCCATAGTGTTGGAAGATTGACGTCAACTTAATTCGTGAAACGCTATTATCAGATATATGGGTATACTTACAGAATTTCTTGTCTGCCAGGGCTTTTTGTATGACTAAATTCTGCTTGCTATTCTGTTGCGCTCTATCTTGCGCGGTCTTATGTCCATGGTAAATGCTTGGCTCCAAAGAATCATACAATCTGCACTGGCCTCGATACAATACATTTCCGTAAGGCGCATTGATAAACTTAACATAGCCGATAACCTGTGTAAGCGCATGTATCGTATTTACATGATATATGGGGACTGTATGTCCGCAAGAAAAGCAAAAATCTTTTATATATTGAGCGCCACGGATAATCTTATTCGGGGCAATAGTTATAGGCACATTACTCCCTCCTCCACAGAAATTGCATATTTATTGTACCACATCCTTGCAAATAATCCTACTGTTTTGAATGCTTATAGCTCCTTTTTAGAATGTTTGGGTGGGGTATAGCCGCCCGATTTGGCACGTTCCCTTGCCACAGCACGGCGTTCTTCACTGTACGGCTCACGAACCAGCACACAGCCCTTGGGAACAATATAACGGTTCGGGCCGTCCGGCTGGATTTGCTGCGGATAATTCTCAGACAGCCGGGCCAGCTTCTCCAACAGCTTGGAGTCATGGGAATAAACGCTGGCAGTCGGCTCTGCCTGGTTATAGAGAATAATGGTTTCCTGTTCGTATTTGGACAGCTTCATAGGCCGTTACCTCCGCTTCGGACCGGCTGCATCAAACTCCAGCTTGAACCCCACATATTTATCTCCGGTATCATCCAGCACCACCGTAGCGTCATAGGTCTTTCCGGTTTTTTCAGAGTAGCAGCCAGTGAGCCTTGCCCGTCCGGTGGACAGCAGTTCTGATGCCACCGATTTGGTCAGCTGCTTTTTCTTGGCGGAGAAAAACTTGCTGTTCTTCCAGAGGGCAAACCGGCACTCGCGGTTCGCGCAGAAAAAGCCCTGCTTGCCTTCGGTTACATTGTCGCCGCAGCGGGGGCATTTCCCGATTGCCTCCCGGTCAGAAGGGAACAGGACCTCCGCGCCTTTGATTGCCTGATAACCGGAAACCAGCTCTTTCAGCATAACGCAGATACCCTTCATGAAGGCGTCCGGCTCCAGATCGCCACGCTCGATCTCTTTGAGCTTGTATTCCCATTCCGCAGTCAGCAGCGGAGATTGCAGCTGCTCGGGCAGGACGGTAATCAAAGATACAGCGGCATGGGTGGGCATGAGCTGCACAGTCTTTTTGGATTTCTTGCGTTCCACAAATCCGGCTGAGACCAGCTTTTCCAGAATCCCGGCACGGGTAGCAGGCGTCCCCAGCCCTTTGCGTTCCGCATCCTCCGGCATATCTTTAGCACCGGCAGTCTCCATAGCGGCCAGCAGGCTGTCCTCGGTGTAGTGCTTGGGCGGCGTGGTTTTGCCCTCCTTGATACCGGGGACGATTACCTCAAAGGACTGGCCCTCAGACACCACTGGCAGAGCCTTGGCCTCGGTTTCCTGATCCGTCTCCGGCTTGTTTTTCAGAGAAGCCTTATAGCGGCTGTCCAGCTCCTTCCAGCCGGGATTCAGGATTGCGCGGCCTTTGGCAGTAAAGGGATGCCCGGCACATTCCAGCGTTACGGTAGTTTCGGCGTACTCATAGGTCTGGCCCACAGCACAGAGCAGCCGCAGGGCTACCAGCTCCAGAATGGCCCGTTCTCCAACCGGCAGGCTGTTCAGATCAGTGGTTCGGATATTCTGCGTGGGAATGAGTGCGTGGTGGTCCGTGACCTTCTTATCGTCGATCACGCGGTACACATCACACCGGACAGCAATTCCTTTTACAATGGGCATTGCTTTGGCGGTGGCATTGACCAGCACCGGCAGGCCCTCCGCCATATCGGAGGTCAGATACCGGCTGTCCGTGCGGGGATAAGTACACAGCTTTTTCTCGTACAGGTTTTGCAGATAGTCCAGCGTCTGCTGGGCGGTGTATCCCAACAGGCGGTTGGCTTCCCGCTGGAGGGTGGTCAGGTCATAGAGGGCAGGTGGCTTTTCGGATTTTTCCTTGCGCTCCACCTTCTGCACCACTGCGGTGCTGTCCGCACAGGCTTCCTGCTGGCGCTGCGCTTCGGCCTTATCCGTCAAACGTTCCCCGGCGGCGGTAAAATCGGAAAGGTCCAGCATTACCGTATAGAAAGGCTCCGTCCGGAACGCATCAATTTCAGCTTCCCGCTGGACGATCAGCGCCAGGGTGGGAGACATGACGCGCCCCACGTTTAGGGTGCGGTGATACAGCACGGAAAAGAGCCGGGTGGCGTTGATGCCCACCAGCCAGTCAGCCTGTGACCGGCAGAGCGCTGCCTGATGTAGCCCATCATACTCGCTTCCGGGACGGAGGTCCCGAAACCCGGCGCGGATTGCCTCATCTTCCATAGAGGAGATCCACAGTCGTTTCATAGGCTTTTTGCAGCCAGCCAGGTTGTAAACGGTTCGGAAAATCGCTTCTCCCTCACGCCCGGCATCGCAGGCATTGACTACTGCCGTCACATCCGGGTCGTTCATCAGGCTCCGCAGAATCTCAAACTGCTGTTTCTTGTCTTTCCCCACCACAAACTGCCAGCTCTCCGGCAGGATGGGCAGATCATCATAGTTCCACTTGGCATACTTTGGGTCGTAGCTCTCCGCATCGGCAAGACCGGCCAGATGGCCGATGCACCAGCTGACGCGGTAGCCGTTCCCTTCCAGATAGCCATTCTTCTTTGTTTTTGCGCCGATCACCGCAGCCAAACTCTGTGCTACAGAGGGCTTCTCGGCAACCACGAGCAGATAGCTCATTTTGATTTCCTCCTTCCATTCAAAAGGGCCAGCATTTCTCGATGACAGATGCCCACACAAGTCTGTCCCACACGAGAACATCCATAGCAGGGATGGTCCTTGGGGAGAGAAGGGACACGGCGGGGAGTACCCCCGCCGCTTGGCTTCTGTGTCATCATTTTTTCATAGGGACTGTTGGTAAACCGGGTCAAATGGGTTCATCCCCGCCGTCAGTTTCTTCGTCCGTATCAGCCTCGCTCTCCAACGGGGCATCTTCGTAATCATCGTCATCATCGCCGTAATCATAATCGTCCAGATCGGCGTTGCCCTTGGTCTTGGGCTTATTCTTTACCAGCTTAAAATAGGCGAAAGCACCGCCGCCGCCAACCAAGGCAAGCAGGAGGACCAGCACCGCAGGGTTCAAGCCGCTGCCGGTTTCTTCCGGTTCCTCCGGCTCCGTCTCAACAGGGTCCTCTGCCGGTTCCGGTTCCTGAACGGCTTCTTTACCAACACACTGGGTCATGTCTTTCGCACAGATTTCACAGTTCATATTGACCGCACCGGGCTGGCAATGTTCGGTGCAGGAACAGACAGCCACGGTTTCCTCCGTTTCTTCTCCGATCAGCGCCATGAGATCAGCGGTATCCACCGGATTGAGGAAATAAGTCTGATACTGTTCTTCATCTTCATTGACCGGCGAATCGTAATCAATGACCAGATAGAACGTGTTGCCGTCCCGGTCAGTGATGGTAATAAACTGCTTGTTCGTATATTTGTCATAGAGCAAGTCCCTTGTAACGGAATTGCCATTTTCGGAAAATCCCTCTCCAGGCTCCTTCGTCACAGGTTCCGTCTCCTTAACGGTTTCCGTTGTGCTGCTCTGTGTAGTGCTTGGCTTTGAAGCGGTTCCCGTGCCGGAAGAAGTACCTGCGGCGGATGCAGGCTGCGTAGGGGTGGTCACGGCAGGCTGCGTAGGCGTCGTCTCAGCGGGCTGCTCCTGATCTTTGTTATCTTCCGGGCAGTCCTTTTTGGGGTCCTCCGGGGTATCTTCTTCAGGCTCTGCATAAAAGGGATTGGACAGTACCACGCTGCGCGACTGATTGCCCAGCCGGTCCACAGCACGGATAAAAAACAGCAGCTCATCGGTGCAGCGATCAATCCGCAGGTCCAGAACGCCGTCCTTCAAAGTGGTATAGAGCTGATCGTTGACATAGATACCTGCCACGCCGGAAAGGGCATCGACTGCCTCTACCCGCAACAGCTTGTCCCGGACCCCGGCTTCCACAACAGGCGGATCATAGTCAAAGAAGGTGATGGCGTATGTCTCCATGTACTCTGTGCCTGTCAGATCAGTGATATAGAAAAATACGGTACAGTTATCCACAACGGTGAGATGGGCCTCTTTCTGTTCCAGCAGGGTTTCCGTCAAATCGGTGCGCTCATCAGGATCATCGTGTTCAAAAGCCATTTCGACTTTTTCCCAGCCGGTGCCGCCCACATCCTGGATGCGGATGGTCAGTTCGACCGGCTCATTGTAATAGCCCTCCAGCTCATCGACTTCCACATGGTATTCCGGCTCTGTGACAGGTTCTTCTGGTTCCTCCCTGGTGTCCTCTGTCGGTTCTTCCACGGTTTCTTCACTGGGGTCCTCAACCGGTTCTTCCACAGGATCTTCGGTGGTTTCTGTCATGGGTCCCTCCGCTCCCGGCTCAGCACCGGCAAAGGCAGTGACCGGAAGCATCATAAAGCACAGCAGGCAAACCAGCAGGATTGCCATAAAACGATGTTTACGCATTTTCATGGGATTCTCCCTCCATTTCTCCCCGCATCATGGCAGCGGGGTCTGTTTTCATACTGCGGATCAGCGCGGCCAGCTGGGTGAAGTCCAGGTCATGGCTGTGAACCAGCTCCAGAATGTCGTTGTTTTCCAGCTCAGTGCGCTGCTGGATCAGTTCCTTTTGCCGGGCCTGAAGTTCGGCAATTTTGGCGGCGTTTTTGTCCAATTCCGCATTGATTTTTTTGATTTTCGGGTTCATTTTGTGGTGTCCTCCTTTCATGGCAGGCGGCCAAAGGCGAGGAAATGCTGCTGCCAATAGCTCGAGTTGATAGATGTATAAGAGATAGGGTCACCGCAATGGATCATCATTCCATTGCCTACATAGATGCCCACATGGGATGCGCCGGTGGTGTCGTAGGTTCCCTGGAAAAAGATCAGGTCGCCCGGTCTGGCATTAGCGCTGGAAACAGGTGTGCAGATATTAAGCAGTCCCTGCGCGCCAAGCCTGCCTACATTCCAGCCGCTGTGATTGATGACCCAGCTGACGAAGCCGGAGCAGTCAAAAGAGGTGGAAGGACTGGAGCCGCCCCAAACATAAGGGTAGCCCAGGTACTTTTCCGCTTCCGCGATCATGGCGGCAAACACCTCATCCTCCAAGGCCTCCGGCGGGATGTCGTAATCAGTATAAGGGCCTCGCTGGGATACACCGGGATATTCGCCCTGTGGAAACAGGTCCAACCGATTCCCGTAGGTGGCGATGTAAGCTGCATACATTTCCAGCTGTTCCTCGCTCAGCACATATACAGGGAGGTGAGAAAGGTTGAAGTTTTCCAGCTCCACATAGCAGATGTAATAGTTATAGGGAACATCCACAATGGTCACTTCTCCTGTGTCCGGGTCAATGGAGGGTTCGGGCCGGTAACGGATTTCCACTTCCACCGTTTGGGTCAGGGTGTATTGACGGTCAAAAAGCATGGCAAGCGTGCTTTGCACCTCAGAAAGCGTCCATTCTCCCTCATGGTAGGCGGTCAGCAGGGAGATCAGGACATAGGGATCGTGGGTGATCTCATCCAGGTCAAAATGGTATTCATCGTATCCCGGATGCAGAGCCTCATAGTGATCCAGCTCGTACTGCAAATCTGCCTCCATCTGTGTATAGGCCGCTTCCGCACCCAGCATATCTGCGTCCTGACAGGGATATGTTGTGGATGTCAAGGAGGAAACCGTCCCCTGGAACAGTACGGAACACGAGGACAGGCCGCTCAGAAGCATGGCGAGAATCAGGAGAAAGGCAATGGCAATGCCAAAGCCCTTCCTGTGACGCCAGATAAATTCCCCGGCCTTTTTGACTTCCTCAGTGGCCTTTTTTGCAGCCGAAGCGGTGTTTTCCGCCGCTTTTGCCGCAGTTCCTCCAGTCTGCCCGGCATGTTTGGCAGCGGCATACTGCTTTTTAATAGCCTGCTTTTGCTGCCAGCGGGAAATAGGATTGCTGGCAAATTGGGGATTTTCCTGCAAGGACTTCTGATACAGAGCGTTGACATTTGCTTTTTCCAGCCTCTGCTCCGCCTTTGCTGCTTCACGGTAAGGCTTGAGCTTATGAGAGTGGTAGCGCTCCCGGACCAGCCGCCCGGCACCTTCCGCAGCTTCTTCGATTTTGTGGGCGCTTTCCACGCCCACATTGTCATCTTCTGAAGCTTGGATTTCCCGATGCACAGTACCAATCACTACATTGCCGGGTGCATCCTTTACCGCATGGGTCAGCTTGGAGGGCGGCTTTTTCTGATCCACTTCCTCAAAGCGCAGACGCACCGTTTTCTTGCCGGTGGCAGGGTCTGTGACCTTTTCCTTGACCTTTACCGTCTTTTTCGGTATTTTCGCTTGTGCCGCGTCCGCTTTCCCCGCAGCCTTATCCGCCTTGCGGACGGCTTTACCCAATACAGGATCGGCGCATTCCTCATCAGAAAATTGCAGGCGCGGTTCCCGTTTAGGCATACCAGCCACCGGACATCAGGTCCTCCAGCAGAACCTGGGTCTCCAAATACACAGGGATTTGAATGGTCTCAGCCGGGAATACCATGCAGGACAGGACGATAGCCATGAGCGTTCCCCGCGCCATATCCCGGTCCCGAACCGCCTCTCCGCAAAACAGCTCCGGAGCCTCCGGCGCATCTTGCGTCCAGATGTGGTGAATCCGCTGGAAACCGGCGTATCCTTTGGGGGAGAGCGTCCGATTCTCCAAATCCCGGTCATAGCAATATCGAATAGCTCTGCGGGCCGTTTCTGCCATAGCCTCACATTCAGCGGTTGCAGCTAAGAGAAGGCCCATGCCCTTTGTAATCTGTTCTGTTGTCATTGTTAGTTCTCCTTCCTTAATTCATTAGGTTTGGTTGTAAGTAAATGATACAGTTCCGTGTCCTTCGGGAAGTGATCGACAAAAGGCAGAATGACGCTGCCGTAGAACAGCAGGCCCTCACCTTCGCCGGAGTGGGTCACATAGGACAGCTGATGGGGAGAGATATTAAGCTGCTTGGCCAGAATCTGCCGGTCCCCGCCTGCCTGGTTGAGCATATACACGAAATCGGAGTTCTCAAAGATGTTCTCCACCTCGCGGGAGGAAAGCAAATCCTTGACGTTCTGGGTGATTCCGGTGGGCATACCGCCCCATTTGCGGAACCGCTTCCAAATCTCCACCGTGTAGGCTGCGGTCTGATCTTCCTTCAGCAGCAGGTGCATCTCGTCGATGTAGTACCGGGTGGATTTATGGGCGGCGCGGTTGATGGTGACGCGGTTCCACACCTGGTCCTGGACCACCAGCATACCGATCTTTTTCAGCTGCTTTCCCAGCTCCTTGATGTCATAACAGACAATCCGGTTGTTGATGTTGACGTTGGTGCGGTGATTGAACACATTCAGGGAGCCGGTGACGTAGATTTCCAGCGCCGTGGCAATGTACTGCGCTTCCTTCTCGTCCTGGGCGCGGAGCAGATTATACAAATCCTCCAGGACCGGCATATTCTCCGGGCGCGGGTCGTTCAGGTAATCGTTGTAGACCAGCCGGACGCAGCGGTCGATGATGGTTTTCTGTACCGGCTGCAAGCCCTCTTTGCCGCCCACGATCAACTCGCACAGCGACAAAATGAAGTCAGATTTGAGGGACAGCGGGCTTTCATCGTCCGAATAATCCAGGTTTAAGTCCATGGGGTTGATATAGTCGCTGGAAGTCGGGGAGATTTTGATGACCTGTCCGTGCAGGCGCTCCACCAGCGGGGCATATTCCGCTTCCGGGTCGCAGATGATGATGTCATCCTGGGTTACCAGGAACGCATTGGAAATTTCACGTTTTGCGGAGAAGGACTTGCCGGAGCCAGGGGTTCCGAGAATCAGACCGTTGGGGTTCTTCAGCAGTTTCCGGTCCACCATGATAAGGTTGTTGGAAAGGGCGTTGATGCCGTAGTAGAGGGCTTCCTGACCGGTCTGGAACAGTTCCTGGGTCGTGAACGGTACAAAGATTGCCACGCTGGAGGTGGTAAGCCCGCGCTGAATCTCAATCTGGTTCAGTCCCAGGGGCAGACTGCTCATCAGCCCTTCTTCCTGCTGAAAATCGAGTCTGGCCAGCTGGCAGTTATACTTCTGGGCAATGGAGCTGGCCTGGAACACGTTGTTGTCCAGCTGGCGCTGGGTGTCCGCCGTATTCATCACCAGGAATGTGACCAGAAACATACGCTCGTTCCGGCTCTGCAAATCCTGCAAGAGTTTCTTTGCTTCATTGCCATAGGTGGCGAGATCGCTGGGAATGATGTCCATGTCATATCCGGCGCGGACTGCCTTTTTCTGTTCCTCGATCTTTGCCCGGTCAAGGTCGGTGATTTTCCGCTTGACCGTCTTGATTGCTTTCACCTGATCCAGCGACTGAATATGGAGATTGACGATGAGGCTGCTTTCCATATCCAGAAAATCCGCCAGCATCCGGTCATTCAGCTCCGGGGCCAAAATCTGGACAAAAGAAACCGCACCGAATTTCTTGCCCATACGGAAGTTCTTCCCGTTGCGGAACTCAAAAGAAGTCGGTGCGATGAAATCCTTTGTGGACAGACCGGAGGGAGCCAGCCAGTCCCAGGAGAACAGGAACGGCTGCGGTTCATCCATATGGAAGATACTATGCAGCTGGTGCAGGCGCTCCCAGCCGTTCAGTGCCTCGGCAGCCACGCCCAGACGCTTAAAGTTGTTGAGAATATCGGTCTCAATGCGTTCCAGACGGGGCTTGGCGGTGCGGAGGCTGTCCGCGTCAATGCCGAAGGTCAGATACTTTGTTTTGACCAGGCCGTTGTTGCCCTTGGCAAGCTGGTTTTGCAGCATGGTGGTGTATTCCTCCCGAATGCTGTCAAAATCATCGCCCTGGGGCGGGATGTTGATACTCCTGGCAAAGCTGTCCTCCGATGCCGCAAGGTTCAGAAAAGACAGCTGGAACCGAATGGAGCTGTCGAAATAATTGAGGAAATCGCACCACGCTTCAAAAATGGCGGTCTTGTCCTCATTCTGAGACAGCTGGTAATTGATGTCCTGGAACTGGATGGTCTTGGTATAGTGGCTGTCTGTCACCCGGCAGATGCCGTCCGGCCAGATCCGCTGATAGGGAATACTGTCCTGGGCGGTCTGTTCTTTCTTATCGCTGCGGTTTGCCCGGGCAATGGCCGCTTCGATCTGCTTGCGGTCACGCCTGGACAGCTTTTTCTTTGGCTTTTCGGGCATGGCGTCCCTGTCGTTGCCGCGCTTGCGGACTTTGTTTGCCGTAGACAATGTTATATACCTCCTTGTCGAGCTGCTCCTGCCGCTCTAAGACGGCATAGAAGTTGTTGGTTTTGTAGGGTCTCTGTTTGGGGCGAATGATCGCAACACGGACAATGTTTCCGAGGACCTTTTCCAGCGGTTGTCCGTTTTTCTCATACATCGCCAACAGGAAGAACGGCAGCAGCATCACTACCATGCACATGGACGCCGCACTGGTGCCAATCGGCCCTTTGAGTAAAAAGAAAAGCGGTACGCTGACAAGCGCCCCGCTGCTGAAACAAATCAGCTGTCGTTTTGTGAGATTGAACATGACCTTGGTTTTTACTTTGGTCAGGTCCTTGGGTACAGGCACATAGGCCATAGAATGACCCTCCTTTCTGGGTTAGTGGGCATTGAACACAGATTTTGCGAGGCTACCGGTCTTAAAGAGCGTGAAACAGAGCAGCACGGTATAGCCCATGCAGCCCCAAATCGCGGCGGTGATGTCTGTCTCGGTGGCAATGTTCTGTACCAATACAGCGTAAATGCCAACGCAGACGATGATCAGGAACGCCTGGAAGCCCAAGGCAAACAGGGAGCGGAGATAGTTCTGGCCCATCTGCCCCCATTCCCGGTTGGTCATGGTTGCCATCGGGATCGGAGCCACTGATGTCACCAGATAGATCTCGATCATGCGCCCATAGGTGATGATAAAGATGCAGATGGACAGCGCCCACATGGTTACGCCGACAAACAGGCTCTGGAACCACAGGCCAAACAGCGGCCCCAAGTCCATTGCCATCAAACGGCTGTCCAGATCGGTCATAACGCTGGATATGTCGATGCTGGTGTTGCCGACGATCACGCCGGATGCCCGGCTCACCACGCTTTGCGCCACATCAAACACGCCCATGACGATATTCCATGTATTGGTGACGATCAGAATGGCGCAGGCCGTCTTGAAAATCCACTTGAAGAACATCCATGTGTCCACATCATGCAGGTTGTTCTTGTCGGTAATAAGCTGAATCAATTCCAGGGTCATCACAAAGGCAAGAATCACACCGGCAATGGGAAGGATCACTGTTTCGGACAGGTTGTGGATCATGTTGAACACGCCGCTGTTCCATCCCTGGGGTGTCTGGCCTACCTGGGTGGAAATTTCTCCAACTTTCTGGTTCACGCTATCAAACATGCCGGAGAGATTGCTGGTGATACCGCTGACCAGGATTTCTTTCAGCCATTGTGTTATTTGTTCTTTGATATAGTCCACCTATTTTTCCCTCCTTTCTTGCCCCTCCCGCACAGGACGGAAGGGGCAAAGGATTGTTTGAGGCTCACTGATCCGAACCGTCCAAATCCGGGAGTCCAAGCCGAAGAAAATCCGGCCCCAGCGCCGCAATATTGCTGCCGACCAGCACCATGTCCAGGCCGTGCCGTTTCTGCTCCTCATCCTCGTTTTCGTAACCCTCCAGCAAAGCAGCTGTGCCCAATATGGCAATGCCGCAGCCAATAGCGTTTGCGAGGATTTGCATGATTTCCTGCGCCGTATATTCCGGCTCGGAAGTATGGTTCGATTTCATAAAAGCCTCCTTACAGTGAATGGTTGGTGAATGGGTTGCTGGGGTGCGGGATTAACCGAACAAGCCAGACAGCAGCGGGACCAGGGTGATGCCGATGAGGGCCACGCCGCCGCCCGCCATGAGCTGCTTCATACCCTGGCTTTTGGAGCCCGGATTGTCGGAACCGTACCCCTCCAGCAGATTGACAACACCCCACACGCCCAGGCCAGCGCCCAGCGCAACAACGAGAGTCTGCAAAGTCGTGATAGCAGAAGCGAAAAATTCCATATATCCTCCATTTCTCCGGGATTGTCCCGGCCATGAAAAAAGCCGCCCGTTTGGGCGGCTTTTTTGCGCTTACAGCGGCTTTCTGAGAATAACGCTGCCGTGGAGGTCGCAGACGGGCGTGGGCAGTATGCCCCGCTCGGCGCAGAATTCCGAGACGGCCTTGCCCGCGCCGCGGTACTGCGTGCCGTTCACGTCGTGGATAAGCAGCGCGCCGCCGGGGTTCAGGCGTTCCCAGAAGAGAGGCAGGGCTGCGGCGGTGGGGGCGTAGAGGTCGGCGTCTATCGAGACGAAAGCAAAGCTGCGCCCCTCGCAGGCGGTGAAGGTTTCCGGGAACCAGCCCTTGTGGAAATCTGTCTGCTCCGGAAAGGGCATACGCTTCCAGACCGTGTTCACGCTGGTCTCGGCAAAATCGCCCTGCTTTGCACGGGAGAGGCCCTCGCGGCTCTCAAGCGCCACGTCCTTTTCAGCAAAGCCCTCGAAGGTGTCGAAGAGATGCAGCATCCGATCCGGGAAGGCGGCATTTATGTGTATGGCAAAGTCGCCTCGGTAAACGCCGAGTTCTGCCACGTCACCGGGTATCTTCAGCTCGTGTATCTGTTCGGCAAGCAGACGCATCGTGGCCACGCGCGCATCGAACACGGCAAGCTGCTCCGGTCTTATGACGGGCCCATCATAGCCCAGCTCACGGAGCTGCTCCTCCATCTGCGCGGCACGCTCAGCGTCCAGCACGCAGAGGCATATGCAGTCCGGGTCGCAGATCAGGCTTTCCTTCGGCGATACCACGGGCAGTCCCGCAAAGCTGCCGCCCCACTTTGCCTCCGAGTTGTCCGCAAAGTACACGGCCCGATAGCCTGTGCCCAGCAGCCGGGACACCATGGCCCCCACCTGGCCCGCTCCGAACAGTACGGTCTTTATCACGCCCTTACCTCCCTTGCCGAATCGACTATCAGCTGACGCGCCTTGTCGCGCAGAAGCTGGCTGCGCACGGGCTCGGCCTCGACCTCGGCCATGACCTCCTCGAGCTCGAGCCCTGTCTCCCCCGCTATCTGCCGGTAGACTTCCGCGAGCTCCTCGTCCGTGACGGAGAGTCTCTCGCGTTCGGCCACAGCGGTCAGCAGCAGGTCGAACCGCGCAGCGTCTTCGGCCATGGGCCGCTTGTTCTGCCGCCAGAGTTCGAGGTTCTGGTCGATGGAACCCAGGTAAGCATCGAAGGCGGCGTCTATCTTCTGCTCGTCGGTCATGGCACGCTTTTTTGTCGAGTGCTCCTGCATGAGGCGGTCGAGCGTCTCGTCAAAGCCGCGGGGTATTGGCCGGTAGCGGTCCACTAGCTCCCGAACCAGTTCGCGGAAGCGTGCAGGCGATAACTCTCGGTTGTCTCCGGAGACGGTCTGGAGCATAACATCCAGCGCCTCGGCCCTGACCTGGGCCTTGGGGCGGACGATATCCGTCTCGCGGTATGCCTCGTCGAGGATGTCGATGAAGTCCGCGAGGACGTGGTAGATGGCGTCGCGCGCGATTCGGAGCTTTTCACCCGCGAGCATGGACTCGAGCTTCTGCTCTACCATGCCCTTCGGCGGCTCGCCCTTCATGTTGGCACAGGCGGCAGAGAGGGCCGCGGCGGTAAAACGCTCGGTCTCCGAACGCGGCGCGCGCACCTCGAGACCGCGGTATTCGCCGAGCTCTATCTCGGGGTAGACATCACATACGACGGTGAACTTCGCCCCGCCGCCCTCGAGCCAGGTCACCTCAGTGAGCTGGGGGCGTCCCACGGTGCGGACGCCGTGCTCCGAGAGCCACTTTCCGTAGAGCTGCGGCACGCAGATGTCGAGCGCCTCGTCAAAGAGTGCGGTTGCGCCGTAGAGCTTCTCTATTTCTTCCCGGGGCGCGAGCCCAGCGGCATAGCCGGGCACGGGGAAGCGCTCGGAGTTTTCGACATAGGCGTCGTCAAGCGCCTTGGCAAACTCCCCGGGTTCTATTCTCAGCGTGACGGTGAGGGTGTCGCCGTCGCGATTTTTGGCAAGTTCAAGCATGGAGCGGCCTCCTTTTGCAAAAGGGGCACCGGCCGGGCCGATGCCCCATGATTATATCACGATTTTGGCGCTTTTACGAGGGCTTTCGTAAGCGGCACGCCGGAAAATATACCAGCAAGCGCAGAGAGATAGACCGTGGCAAGGGCTATTGGATAGCAGCTCCACCACGCGGCGAAGAAGTGCGGCCCTATACCGGCGTTGACGGCGGTCATGAGCAGCGTCATGAAGGTGCCCATGATGAGCGCGAGGATAACGGTCGAGGCCAGGGTAAATCCCGGCGTATCGGGCTTGAGCTTGCATACCCCGGCAAACTTTGCTCCCCAGGCGATGACCGGCACAACGAACACGAAGATAGTGCTCACAGGGTAGGCAATGGCAAAACCCTTCAGGAACGAGCCGAGAGTCAGAAAACCGTTGAGCGCGGGCAGCACAATACTGAGTGCAACGTTGATTACAAGGGATATCCAGAGGCTGAGGATCACGTCAAATTTGGTGAGTTTCTTCATATCGATTTCCCCCTTGAATTATTTGAGGTACAAGGATATGGGAGTGAACGCCCTCCCGATTATACGGTACAGCAATTATGACGCGACAGGTATCGGCCTGATTCAGCAGACGGTCTTTTCCTCTCCGTTTTCAGTGATGATGCTGCGGATAACAAGCGTGTCCGGATTGCGCACCTTGAAAGCGGCTATAGCGGCGTCGAGCTCGGCGGCGCTCTCGGGCTTCACGCCGTATTCTAGGATGTCGGCCCCGCCCTCGAGCATGCTCTCGAGCTTGCGGACGATGTCCTCGCGGCCCACCTCGCCCAGCGCGCACCAGGAAGCGGCGGCGAGCTTGCCGGCGGCATGGATGTTCTCTATGTTCGCGGCGGCAGCGTCTGGCTCCGCGTACCACTCAACGGTGACGATGTCGGCGAGGCCCGGAGCGGAGGCTAGGTCGTTGAGCCGCGTGATGTACATGCAGGTGGCCGGGTGCGCACCGCCAATGCGCTTGTCGCGGAAAGTGTACATGAATATCTTGTCTCCCAGCGCCTGGCGCACCGCGCTTATCATCTCAGGCATGATGACAAATCTGATCTCAAACACGTCCTCGAACTCGTCCACGCGCCACTCCACGGCGTCGACGGAGCTGTCCTGCGCAAGCTCGGAGGCTTTGGCAAGTACGGCAGCACGGCTTTTTTCGGTGATGGGCACGATCTTGCTGCCCGGCTTCAGGCTCTGGCTGCGGATTTCGATGGTTTTCATTTCGTTCACCTCAATCAAGTAATTATCCTGACTTCCTCACCTTTTTTGAAGAGGAGGTATTCACTGTGTACCGTGAGCAGCGCCCTGACCTCCGTGTCCGGGCAGGCGCGACCGACCATGAGCTCCTGATACATATCCGCTAGCAGACGCAGACGGCTTATGTCTTCGGGGTAATAGCGGATTAGCGGCATGATGGTCATAGTGCCTAGGCGGGGGATGTTGTGCGTGAGATGAGGCAGCATGGCCAACTCCTCCAGCGTCAACTCCTCGGGATCGCCGTAGACCCTGTCGTCGCCGGAGCACCGTTGCGATTCAGGAAGCGGGTGGAAGATGCGCTGCTCGTCGCCAACGCTGTATTCCGCGCCCATTATCTGCTGCAGCCTGCCATACTCGGCTTTGATGAAGGCGGCCTTCTCCTCCATGATGAGAGGCAGAAGCTTCTCCTTTTGCAGGTTCAGCAGAGAGACGCCGTGCAGCGCCCCGGCCTTTTCGGCGTATTCGGCGTATAGATCCATGTTCCGGCTCCTTTCAAACACTCAAATCCAGCTCGTCTATGCGGCGGACTATCTCCTGCTGGCGCTCCTCGAAGCGGAGTTCCTTGTTGTGGAGGTAGTATCTGTCGCAGCCGTAGTGGCCGATGAAGCGGGCGCTGTAATAGTTCGCGGTCAGCTCGGTTACGAAGATTAGCACCTCGTCGCCGTCGGCGAAGGCACGCTCGCAGAATGCAAAGGCGTTGTCGAGGCCTCGGCTGCCCTCAGCGGCGGCTTGGCGGAGCTTTTGCAGCTCGGTGGCAAAGTCGGCACGCACCAGCTCGAAGTCCGGCTCAGAGGCACCCATCAGCCTGGCTCGGAAGCCCTCGAGCGTCAGCAGCATGCGCCGCATCTCACGCTGTGACTGCGGTGAGAGCGAAGACGCTCGCTGTCCCGACTGTAATTTCTCGGTCTGCTGCGCTATCTGCTCCTCTATGAGCTCCGTGGCGCTTCTGCCGGCGCTGAGCTGAGCCTTGACCTCGCGCAGACGCGCCGTCACGAGCTCAAGCACGTTCTCGCTCTCGCAGACGGCCTTGAGCTTGGCCGTCACGCAGTCGAAGATGAGGCCCAGCAGGCTCAGCCGCTCGTCCATCGCCGCCCTCTGGGCCCGCAGGACGATGCTCCCTGACACAGTACCGTCAACTATCTTCTCGACCTCGTAGTCGCTGCGGTACTTGTTGTAGAGGTCGTAGTACACGGCGAAGTCCTTTGCTATGCGCGGGTCCTGGAGGTACTGGCCTATGAGCAGCTCATCCACGCGCAGGCCATTTTCCTCGTAGAGCTTTATCATCTCCGAGAGGTCGTCCCAGCCTCGCGCGGTTACAAAGCGCTTGCCCTCGGCGGTGTTCTCGACCTTGTAGAAGTCCTTTTTCCGCGCGGCGAGATAGGTCATAACCGAGGCGTGTACGCCCTTTTTGTAGGCATACTCCTTCCAGGTCTCGTAGTCCGGCTCGACGTCTATGCGCTTGAGGCGGTCCCAGGTCACGATGTCAAAGTCGCGCACGGACTTGTTGTACTCGGGCGGGTTGCCCGCGGTGACGAGTATCCAGCCGGGCGGGACGCGGTGCTGGCCGAAGACCTTGTACTGCAAAAATTGCAGCATGCAGGGCGCAAGCGTCTCGGAGACACAGTTTATCTCGTCGAGGAACAAGATGCCCTCGGTGAGGCCCGTCTCGCGCATGAGATCATAGATGGAGCCGATGATCTCGCTCATCGTATACTCCGTGACCTGATAGCGCCTGCCGCCGTACTCCTTCTCGGTTATGTATGGCAGGCCCAGCGCGCTCTGGCGAGTGTGGTGGGTCATGGAGTAGGACACGAGACCCACGCCCAGTTCCGCGGCTATCTGCTCCATGATGGCGGTCTTGCCTATGCCCGGCGGGCCGACCATGAACACCGGCCGCTGTTTTTCTATGGGTATGCGGTAGGCGCCAAACTCGTCCTTGGTGAAATAGGCCCGCATTGCGGATTCAATCTGCTCCTTGGCCTGTGCGATGTTCAAAGGCTCAGCCCCCTTTCAGATATCGATGTCGAATTTGTCAAACACGTCCCCGTCAAATCCGCCGGCTCGGTAGTCGAGCAGCAGCGCGACTATCTCCATCGCGCGGGACTTCTGCGCCTTTTCCAGCACGCGCTCGAAGTCGGCGCGGCCGATGAGGCGGCGGGCGGTGAAATAGCGCACGGCGTCCGGCATGTTGCGGTCGATGGCCGCCTCGAGGATGTCCGCGCAGTTGGTGCCGAGAAAGCGCTCGTATGCCGCGCGCGTGCGCTCCGGGTAGCCCTCGCCCCGGCGGCAATAGCCCACGGCGGCGGAGACGCGCTCGGACAGCGTTTCAAAGCTCTCCGGCGGCATGCCCGGTGCGACGATGGATACGAGGCTATCGCAGCCCTCAAAGGGCTCCGGCCCCAGAGAATCCACCCCAGTGGGCAGGACTATCTCCCTAAGCGCCCGGCAGTGGGCAAAGGCGGAATCCCCAACGCACTCCACGCTCTCCGGCAGGGTGAGAAAGATGAGGTTCTGCTTTTCCCTGAACGCGCCTGGCGCTATAGCGCGCACGCCCTCCGGCACGCGGAGGTCTGTGTCCTGCGTGATGTTCCCGCAGCAGACACCGCCGAGGGTTACAAAGCCCGCCTCATCGGAGAGCGCCTCGCAGCCGTCGAAAGCGCCCGCGCCCATGCGCTCGAGCGTCGCCGGGAACTCGATGTCGCTTAGGCTCCGGCAGCCGGAGAAGGCCTCAGCTCCGATTTCCCGGGTCATAGGCGAGAGACGCAGCCGCCTGAGCGCGGCGTCGCCCTTGAAGGCCCGGTCATCCACCTCTACGGCGCTGTCGGGCAGCTCGAGGCTCTGGAGGCGCTTGCAGCCGCCGAAGGCGCGGGAGCCTATCCTCGTGATGCCCTTGGCCACTGTGGCGCGCTCCAGCGCGTCGCAGCCGAAAAACGTGTCGTCCGGCAGCTCACCAATGCCTCCCGGCACGTCTATCTCCCGCAGCAGGCGGCAGCCGGAGAACACGCTCTCGCCCAAGCTCGTCACCGTCTCCGGGATTACCGCCCGTTCGATGCAGCGGCAACCCGAAAAGGCGCGGCGTTCTATGTCGGTAAGCCCCTCGGGCAGCACGGCATTCTCGAGGCAGATGCAGCCCGCAAAGGCGTCCACGCCTATCTTCCGGAGCCCGGCGGGGAAGTCCACGCTCCGGAGGTTCTCGCAGCCGGAGAAGGCCCTCTCCCCCATCACGGCCACCGGCCCGGCAAAGCGCACGTGCTCTACGTTGTTGCTGCCGAAGAACACCCAACCGGGGAGCTTCTTGAGGCTCGCAGGGAAGTTTACATAACGTATGGAGCGACAGCTTGCGAAGATGCCGTTCTCCATCTCCTCCACGCCCTCGTCAAAGCTCACCTCGGCAAGCCTTCCGCAGCCTTTGAAGCAGTGCCAGCCAAGCCGCCGGACGCCTGACGGTATGCGGATTTTTGTGAGAGCAGAGCAATCCGAAAACGCCCGCCATCCTATGTCCCGGACACTCCCGGGAATGTCCACGCTAGAGAGCAGCACCCGCCCCGCAAAGGCGTCGGGTGCGATTGACATAACGCCATATGGTATGGCCGCCTCGCGTATGTTGCGCCGGGCTTTGAAGAGCACGCGGCCTAGTATAAGGAAGTCGTCCTTCCAGTCCGTCTCATTGGTATCGTAGTAGCGGTAAAAGGGCGTACCGGCAAAGGCGTCCGGGCCTATTTCTACAAGGCTCGCGGGCGCTTTCACGCTCTCGAGATTGGCGCACCACTGGAAGGCCTCGGCGCCTATGCGCGTGACGCCCTCGGGAATGACCATCTCGCAGATGTCCCGGCAGTCCTTGAACGCGCCGTCGGCTATCTCGGTTATGCCCTCAGGCAGCTCCGGCCAGGGGTCTGAGCCGCGATAGCGCACGAGGCTTGTTCCGCGTATCTCAAAATCGTCCATTGTTCTCACCGGTCCGAGATGTCCTCGACCTCGGTCGGGGTCATCCTTATCTTTATCGCCCAGGGCGGCACATCGGGCAGCTCGCGGCCCGTGTCCACGAATACGAAGGCCGTCTCATACTCCGGCGGCATGGCGGGAAAGGTTCCGTAGCCGTCGGTAAAGTAAATGAGTCCGCGCAGATTCGTAAACTCGTGCTGCTTTATGAGCGTGTCCACATGCTCGAACACGGGGCGGAAGTCCGTGCCGCCGAAGCCGCGCAGGACCATTCGCTGCATGTAGGCGTCAAACTCGTCCTGATCGCGTATTTTGGCGTCCTCCTCCACCTTTGCGCCGCACTGAATGATGTGTATGTTCACCTTTGTGAAGAAGCTTTCGGTCTGCTTGAGGATGTTCCAGGTCTTTGTAACGAAGCTCTGCACCAGCGAACCGGCAACGGATTCGGATGTGTCAAGCGCGATGACAAACTCGCGAACGAGCTTAACTTCCTTGTACTCCAGCGGCTCTATGAGCGGCATTTTGCCGTAGAGCTTCATGCCGTAGGTGTAGAAGATGTAGTCGAACTCGTCGTCGTTGACCTGGATGTTCTCTCCGAGGACGGCGAAGCGGCGGAGGAAGGCGGCGTAATCCACCTTTTCGCGGTTCACCTCGCGCAGCGCAGCGACAAAATCGCCCGCATTCTCGCCGTAGGAGGACGAGGCGGTGTCGAGGTCCACCTCTATGCGCTCACTGATGTCCCGCCACATGCGCTCCGTCTCCTGTGGGGAGAGCGCCTTCTTTTCACCAAGCTCGCTATTGTCCCCGCCCGGCATACCCTCGCCGGAGTCGTCGCCGTGGTCACGCTTTTCGCCTGTGGCGCGACCGCCTCTGGCCTGCTGCTCGTCGCCCTCGGCTTTGCGAATATGTGGATGGGCATTTTCGCCGACGTCGGCGTGATGGTGCTCGCCGTGCTCAACGCGATCAGAGCGCTGA
>OLPA01000257.1_pt1 | contig 48362 bp, 36 predicted proteins | sample 1672811 | NCBI WGS metagenome assembly OLPA01 (sample SAMEA3136726, study PRJEB25190) | human gut metagenome | biome: human gut; feature: human-associated habitat; material: faeces | place: Austria | collected 2013
AGAAAGAAATGAAAAAGAGACTATTGATTTTAGGAATGATTTTTACAATGGCTGTTTCATCAGCAGGCTGTGGAAGTTCGTCATCAGACAATGCAGGTAAGACAGAGCAACAAAAACAAACAGCAAATGTGCAGGACAGCCAGAAAGACACACCTTCAAGTGATAAGTCTGATGATAAGAATGATACTAGTTATAAAACAGCAGATGAAATCACAATGGATGATTTGATGAGCCATGATGAGACTCCGGCAGAAGATTTTGAGTTCAATGACAGCACAGATAACATCATAATAGAGAAGTATGTTGGTAAGGATCCAATCGTGGTTATTCCTGATGAGATTGATGGAAAGAAAGTTGTTGGATTTAACAAAGTGTTTGCGAATGACAAAGATATTGTAGCTGTTCGGATTGGGAATAATGTTACCGAAGTGGCAAAAACGGCATTTGGTAATTGTGAAAAACTTAAATATGTAGTTCTTGGAAATTCTGTAAAAACTATAGGTGGAGCTGCTTTTGTAAACACTGATCTTCAGAATTTAATACTAAATGAAGGATTAGAAAAAATCGGTGAAGATGATTTCTCAAATATGATTTGTCCTCCGATGAACAATGAAGGAATGGATTTGAAAGTTCCAGAAAGTGTTACAGAGATGCATGTTATAGACTTCAATTTGATCGTTAAGGCTGGTTCATATGCTGAACAATATGCAAAAGAAAATAATCTTACATATACAGTAGAATAATTTACAATATGTTAATTAATTAAATATTAATACCATCATAGGAAGTCGCAAACTATACTTGGTAATCAAAATTTTGAGTGTTTGCCAAAGTTTATGAGGGGCAGTTGCGAGGAACTGCCCCTCCTTTTTGGAAATATAAGTTTTTGAAACGTCAAAGATAACGAAGGATGATGGCTACAAACTGGAAAACTCAAAGACTTATTTTGAGCTTGATTCAAAACTGAAAGTAGATCCGTTACTAATTACACTACCACTATATAGTGATTATACAGATTTGTATGATAGCAGCAGTACTGACTGGTGCACATATAATATAAAAACAATCAGAGGTTATTAAAGGAGAAAAAATGAAAAAGAGACTATTAATTCTAGGAATGATTTTTACAATGGCTGTGTCATCAGCAGGCTGTGGAAGTTCGTCATCAGACAATGCTGGTAAGACAGAACAACCAAAACAAACAGCTACAGTTCAGGACAGTCAGAAGGATACATCAAACGATAGTAAGTCTGATAATGATAAGAAAGATACGAAGTATAAAACAGCAGATGAAATCACAATGGATGATTTGATGAGCCATGATGAGACACCGGCAGAGGATTTTGAGTTCAATGATGGTAGAGATGATATAATAATAGATAAGTATGTTGGTAAGGATCCAATCGTGGTTATTCCTGATGAAATAGATGGAAAGAAGGTTATTGGATTTAGTTTTATGAATGATAAAAATATTGTAGCAGTTCGAATAGGTGATAATATTACAGAAATAGATCGATATGCATTTGGAAATGCAGAAAATTTGAAATATCTTGTGTTAGGGAAATCAGTGAAGAGTATAGATGGAGGAAATTTTTTCGGAACAAACTTAAAGGAATTGATTCTTAATGATGGATTGGAAAAAATAGGTGAAGATGAATTTACATATTATGTAGATCCGCCATTAGATAACAGTGGTATGGATTTAAAAATACCTGAGAGCGTTACAGAACTCCATGTTTCGGATTTTAATCTCATTGGTAAACCGGGTTCATATGCTGAACAATATGCAAAAGAACATGCAGATAGCCGTGTTACCTTCACAGCAGAATAATTTACAATGTGTCAATTAATTTAATATTAATACTATCATAGAAAGTCGCCATACTATATCTGGTAATCAAATTTTTGAGTGTTTGCCAAAGTTTATGAGAGTCAGTTGCGAGGAATTGACTCTCTTTTTTGGAATATAAGTTTTTGAAGCGTCAAAGATAACTAAGGATGGTAGCTACAAACTGGAAAGCTCAAAAACTTATTTTGAACTTGATTCAAAACTGAAAGTAGATCCGTTACTAATTACACTGCCACTATATAGTGATTATACAGATTTGTATGATAGCAGCAGTACTGACTGGTGCACATATAATATAAAAACAATCAGAGGTTATTAAAGGAGAAAGAAATGAAAAAGAGACTATTGATTTTAGGAATGATTTTTACAATGGCTGTGTCATCAGCAGGTTGTGGCAGTTCGTCGTCATCAGACAATGCAGGTAGGACAGACAAACAAACAGCAACAGTTCAGGACAGTCAGAAGGATACATCAAGTGACAGTAAGTCCGATAATGATAAGAAAGATGCGAAGTATAAATCAGCAGATGAAATCACCATGGATGATTTGATGAGTCATGATGAGACACCGGCAGAGGATTTTGAGTTTAATGATGGTAGAGATGATATAATAATAGATAAGTATGTTGGTAAGGATCCTATAGTGGTTATACCTGATGAAATTGATGGAAAGAAAGTTGTTGGATTTGGATCTGCTTTTACACTTAATAATAATATAGTTGCAGTGAAAATAGGAAACAATGTTCAGGAAGTTGAAAAATCAGCTTTCTCAGGATGTAAAAAATTAAAATATGTGGTAATGGGAGATTCTGTAAAAACAATAGGTGACAGAATGTTTGCTCAAACAAATCTTCAGGAGTTGGTACTGAATGATGGGGTACAAAAAATTGGACAAGATGATAGTAACAATGTTTTTGCGCCTCCATCAAGTAACTGTGGAATGGATTTAAAAATTCCAGAAAGTGTTACCGAATTGCATGTTGCTGAATTCAATCTTATTGGAAAATCGGGCTCTTATGCTGAACAGTATGCAAATGAACATGCCGATGCAGGGGTTACCTTCACAGCAGAATAATTTACAATATGTTAATTAATTAAATATTAATACTATGAATCATAGGAAGTCGCCATGCTATATTAGTAGTGTGGTGGCTTTTTTTTGTTAAAATTGAAAATTATTAAATTGTAATGAGTAAATATTATTATTACATTAACAAATAGTAAAGTAATTATTGACAAACAGTAATTGAAGTAGGAAAATAATATATATGAAAATCTATATTAAAAGGGAGAATATCATGAGAAAACGTATAAAGGATGAAAGAGGAGCTATTGTTGTTGAGGCAACGATTTCGTTTACTACCTTTATTTTCCTGTTGTACATTATCTATTCGATAGTTGATATATGCTACATACAGGCAAAGATGAGCATAGCGTTAAACAGTGCGGCGACAGATATCTCGCAGTACTCCTATCTGTATTATAAGTTTGGTATTGATTCGGTAGACAATGCAGCAAGCAATGCGGCTTCAAGCAGTAGGGCATTGGCAAAGGATACATTAAAGGGTATGGATAAGATTATGACAGGAATATCGGATATAGATAGCAGCTTGTCGGATATAGAGAATGGCTCTTCTGATTTTGAAAGTCTAATGACCGCTTATGATGAGACAAAGGGTGGAGCATCAGATTTGGCTGCCAATATTAATGACTATGGAGATGCTTTGGCAGAAGATCCTATGGGTTTTGTAAAGGGCATGGGTATGCTTGCATTAAATGAGGGCTCGTCTGCAGGCAAGTCATATCTGGCACAGTCTATGGGAAGAGCTTTTATGAAGAAGAATCTTAAGGATTCAAATGGTGGGGATGTCAACGCTTTTTTGAAACAGTATCATGTAAAGGATGGTCTGGATGGGCTTTCGTTTGCTGGCACGGAGTTCTTGGTATCAACGGATGGCAAATCAAGTAATGCCCTAAGGTTGACTTGCTCATATGATGTGAAGGTTGTCAATCTGCTTAATACAGATATCACCATCAGATTTTGTCAGAGTGCATCAACCGATGTGTGGGGCAAGGGAGTTAGTGCGAAAAAATAGGGGATTAGGAATTATGAAAACAAATGATATTTTAATGATACTCATTTCAATTATTCTATGTGGAGTGAGTATCTATATACTGATCAGAAATAAAGAAAAAAAGAGTAAAAAGCTTATTGTCTATTGTATTATAGGTATGTTTCTTGTCATGATAGATGCTTGTATGCTTCTGTTCTTTTATCACGATAATGCAATTTACAAGAATTTTAGGATGATAGCACTTCTTTCAATTATGGCATCTGTTGCATATGTTGATTTCACGGAGCTAAGGATTCCAAATGAATATATTATTACAGGACTTGTATACTGGCTGTTAAGTATATTTGTTGAGCTGATATGTGGCAGTCAGTTTATTGTTGCCAATATCATTTCTTCACTTATTGCAGCGGCAGCCCTGTTTATAGCTTCTTTGCTTTGCAAGATATGTATCAGGGGGTCGATTGGCGCCGGGGATATAAAGCTGTTTGTGGTTATGGGGCTATTGCTTGGGCTTGATGGAATATGGAGCGCTATATTTTTATCTCTCGTTTTATCATTTATCACAGCAATTTATTTTCTTATTACAAAAAGAAAAGGCAAAAAGGATGCAATGGCATTTGGTCCGGCTCTTGCTATAGGAACGTGGTTATCAATATTTTTGACTGGAATGTAGAGGATATACAATGAAGAATTATAAATTTTTAGTACCTATATTGCTTGTAGCATTGTTAGGAGGCTCTGTATATAAAACATACAGTGACAGAGAAAAAATTAATAAACAATATGATAATGATATAATTCAGGCCAGACAGAATAGGAAGCTTGAGGTTTATGTGAATGCAGAGGAGGACTATCTTGATGCCTTAAAGCTTAAAGATTCAGCGAAGCTTCGGGCAGAGCTGGGAGAGATGTATATAGAAGCGGAGGATTTAAGAACAGCTGCCAAATGGGGAGAGTCTCTCATAAGTGAATATCCAAAGGAACAGGTGGGATATGAGTTTTTGATTCAGGTGTATTTGGAGCAGAAAGACTATGCCTCATGTTTCAGGATAAAGGATGAAGCGGATGGACTGAAAATTTCATCAAAGAAGATTGAAGAGATTATTTCAGATATCAAATATGAGTATTATCTCGAAGGTGAATATGCACAGGTAGAGGAGTTCAGTAATGGTTATGCAGCAGTAAAGAAAGAAAAAAAGTGGGGCTATCTGAACAGCAAAGGGCATCGTGTAATAGAATCCGAATTTGAAGAGGCGGGAGCGTTTGCTAAAGAGGTTGCACCTGTTATAGATGACAAAGGCAGGGCATTTTATATAGACAACGAGGGCAACAGAAAGATAGTCATTGATTTTGTCGACAATATTGAGAAACTGGGATATATGTCAATGGATAATATTTTTCCTGTAAATGATGGCAAAAAATGGAGCCTGTACAGTTTGGACAGCAAGAAAAAGATAGCTGGTGACTATGATGAGGTTTCAGCCATGGGAAATGGAGTAGCTGCTGTCAAGTCTGGTAATAAATGGAGCCTTATTGATACCAAGGGAAAGAAAGTAACAAAAGATAAATATGATTCGGTTGTTATGGACAGTAAAGGAATAGTATGTAGAAACGATAGGGTATTTGCAAAGCAGAATGGATATTATTATTTATTTGATTCTAAAGGCAATAAGGTTGTAAAAACTAAATTTGATGATGCACGGCTATTTGCAGATGATGGATATGCCGCAGTATGTGTGGACGGCAAATGGGGATTTGTTGATAAGGATGGTAAACAGGTGATTAAGCCTCAATTTAATGAGGCTCATAGCTTTTCAAACGGATTGGCGGCCGTTAGATTTACAAATGGCTGGGGCTATGTGGATGAAAAGGGTAATAAAGTCATTGCGACAGGATTTGATGATGCGTGCGATTTCAATGAACAGGGCAAGACATTTGTTAAGACGGATGATAAATGGCAGGTTTTGACATTATATTTATACAATCATGAATCATAGAACAAAGGAGACAAAGACATGAGTTTTACATATGAAAATCAAGGAAACAATACTTATCTGGTATATAAAATAGGAGCTTCGGATAACGTGGATACAATGAGCCTTGGAATGATTACTAATAATAAGATAGATGGAATTGTTCCGACTCTGTTCACCCAGTCAGATACTGATAGATTTATTAAATATAATATTTCTGCAAAAGTGTCAGCAAAAGAGTTTTTATCAGGAGTTGTAAATAAGAAGAGATTACTAGGTGTGTTTATCAGCGTATTAAAGGCAATTAAATCAACAGAGGAATATATGATTGATGAGAGAAGCCTGTTGATTGATTTGGAACATATCTATGTTGATGTGTCAAAGTGTGATGCAATGCTTGTATGTCTTCCTTTGGTCAGACAGAATGAGCCTGTTAATATTCCTATGTTTTTTAAGCAGATAATGTTTAGTACACAGTTTGACCAAAATGAGAATTGCGATTATGTTGCACAGATTATTAATTATCTGAATAGTACACCTGTATTTTCTGTGGAAGCTTTTGAAAAGATCTTGATGGATATAGATGCTGATAATTTAAATATTGCAGCTTCAAAGGCTGTTGTTGGTCAGCAAAAACCGGTTCAACCACAGAGCCAGTCGCAGAGTCAGCCGCCTAAACCCATGCAGCCTGCTATGAATCAGCTAAAGAATTCACAGGCACAGACAAATATGCAATCACAGCGTGAAACACAATCAGCAAATAATGTTGTACAGCCTAATCAGGTGAATTTTGCAGTACCTAATATGAGTCCACAAAACCAGAATAGAATTAATAATAATGTGCAGATGGGGACGAATATTTCAGGTACATATGTGGAAACAACCAGTGAGAAGCAGATGTCCATGTTTGGACTTTTGACACATTACAGTAAAGAAAATAAGCAGATTTACGAGAGACAAAAAGCCCAAAGAAAGGCTCAAAAGGAAGCAGAAAAAAACGGAGCAGCAATGCCTGGTCAAAATGTGAAGGCATCAAATGCTTCATTCGCCATACCAGGCCAGCCACCACAGCAGCGTCCACAGCCACAAACTGTAATGCCACAGCAACCTCAACAACAATTTGCACAGCCACAGCGACAGTTCACTCAGTCGAATCAGCCGCAGAGTCAGTTTGCACAGCCACAACCGATGCCACAGGCACAGCAAAAGCCGGTGCAACAAGTTCAGCCACAGCCGGTGCAGAATCAAAATACAAATACAGGCATGACCGGAAATCCATCAGTTCCACCACAGATTTTGGAGAACATGACAAAGGCCGGTAATTTTGGAGAGACTACAGTGCTTGGAGTCGGTTCAGAGGCTGGAGAGACCACTGTTTTGGGAGCATCACAGGCTCAGATTATTAAGCCTTATCTGCTTAGAATAAAGAATAATGAGAGAATAGAACTCAACAAGCCGGTATTTAGAATAGGAAAAGAAAGAAGCTATGTGGATTATTTTGTGAGTGACAATACAGCGGTCAGCAGAAGCCACGCAAATATCATTAACAAGGACAATGAGTTTTATATTGTTGATACCAATTCAACAAACCATACATATGTGAATGGTTCGATGATTCAGAGCAATGTGGAGACTAAAATCGAGCATGGAACGAAAATCAGACTGGCGAATGAGGATTTTGAATTTTTCATGTACTAATAAAAAAATCACAGGATAAATATTACATATATTGAGGAAATGGTATGGATTACGAAATTGCAGCCCAGACAGATGTGGGAACAGTCAAGAAAACAAATCAGGACAGCATAATGATGAAACGTATTTTTACCAATCTTGGGAATATGGTTTTTGCGGTATTGTGTGACGGTATGGGAGGTCTTGCGAAGGGTGAGCTTGCCAGTGCTACGGTTATAAGAGCATTTGATAAGTGGGTCAATGATGATCTGCAGATGATTTGTCAGAATGGACCCGGATATATTAAGGATTCTGTAATAAGGGCACAGTGGGAGAGTATAGTAGCAAATCAGAATCAAAAAATCAAACAGTATGGAGCAGGTCAGGGCGTTAATCTTGGAACCACTGTAGTAGCGCTTCTTGTCACTGACAGGAGATACTATCTGATGAATGTCGGTGATTCAAGAGCATATCTTGTAAATGATAAGCTCATACAGCTTACAAAGGATCAGACATTTGTAGGTAGAGAGATAGAGCTGGGTCATATGACAATAGAGCAGGCTAAAACAGACCCGCGCAGAAATGTGCTTTTACAGTGTGTGGGTGCTTCTGAGATTGTTAATCCTGACATGTTTTTTGGAGATGTGCAAAGTGGTACGGAGTTTCTGCTTTGTTCGGATGGTTTCAGACACGAGATTACATCTGATGAGATTTATCAGGCAATCAGACCATCATTTATGACAAACAGGGATGTGATGAATAGGCAGCTTCGTTCTCTGATAGAGCTCAACATGCAGCGTAGGGAGAGAGACAATATCACAGCAGCGCTGATTAAGGTACAGTAGGAGGAAAGTTTATGCTTGAGATTGGTTCTCTTGTTGATGGAAAATACAAGATACTGAATGAAGTGGGCCATGGTGGAATGAGTATCGTCTACCTGGCTATGAACGAAAAAGCAAATAAGCAGTGGGCTATTAAAGAGGTACGAAAAGACGGTGTAAAGGATTTTGAGGTTGTGAAGCAGAGTCTTGTGGCTGAGACAGACATGCTAAAAAAACTTAATCATCCTTATCTGCCGGATATTGTGGATGTCATAGAGGATGACGACAGATTCCTGATCGTCATGGATTACATACAGGGAAATTCACTTAGCAAGGCTATTGAAGAGTATGGCGCATTGCCTCAGGATGATGTGATTCATTGGGCTAAGCAGCTGTGCGATGTACTTGGATATCTGCATTCACAGAATCCACCTATCATATATCGTGACATGAAGCCTGCCAATATTATGCTTAAACCTGATGGCAATATCACTCTTATTGATTTTGGAACAGCAAGAGAGTTTAAAGAAAAAAATCTGGCTGATACGACATGTCTCGGAACTATGGGATATGCAGCTCCGGAGCAGTTTGGAGGAATGGGACAGACGGATGGCAGGACAGATATTTATTGTCTTGGTGCTACACTATATCATCTGGTTACAGGGAAAAACCCATGTGAGCCACCTTATGAAATCAGGCCAATCAGAGAGATAAACTCAAGCTTGTCAGGTGGACTTGAAAGAATCATTTTAAAGTGTACACAGCCTAATCCGGCTAACAGATATCAGAATGCGGCAGAGCTGATGTATGCTTTGGAGCACTATGATGAGATAGATGATATATATAGAAAAAAACAAAAAAGAAAGCTTGCAGCTTTTATCACTACGTCGGTAATTACAGTGATTTTGGGAGCAACCTCTATATGGGGATATGTTTCAGCCGAGAATAAAAAAAGTGAAAACTATGATAACATTCTGAAAACGGCAGATACTTATGAGGACTATTACAATGCGATAATTACAGACCCTACCAGAACAGATGCGTATCTGAAGCTGAATGATATGCTTACAAGTGATTTTGTATTGGACAAGGATGAGGCAAACATACTTACAAAGATACAGGTCGGACTGGATAGAAAAAACAGTGATGGATATTCGCAGACGTATGATGTGCTTTCGGATTTGAAAAAGAAAAATCCTGACGGATATCAGGAGGTCTGCTATCAGTATGGTGAGAGCTTTCTTTTCTACTATGATATAAATGTGGAAAAGGACAGATATGCCAATGCCACCAAGTGGTACAAGGATGCTGTGCAGAAATATCCTGTTGCACAGATATATTGTGATATCTCCGATTGTCTGGATCTCATAAGCCAGTATGGTGGAGCAAAGGTTAAGCAGACAGAGAAGATGTATGAAGAGTATGCAAATCTTTGGAAAAAAGTTACAGAGCTGGAAAAGGAATCTGAACAGTTTGACAGTGTGGATTCAAAGCTTCAGGTGTGGAATGAAGTAGATGATATTGTAAACAACAATATTTCTCCTCTTTTGGAGGTGACATCAAAGGATGATGTGATTGCACTTTTGGATGCTATATCAGACAGTTCGACTAAGGTTGACAAATCGGTTATTGCAGACGATATGAAGAAGCTTCAGGACAACATCGAGTCGACAAAGCAGAAGATAAACACGGTAAAGGAGGCTGAGAAAGAATGACATATGATATTTACAGGCTGATTTTTATCGTGGGTTCCATAGCGTGTGCTGTAATGTTTGTGGTTTCAGTGATACTATTTATTACACTTAAAATTCCAAATGTAATTGGTGATTTAACAGGCAGAAATGCAAAAAAGGCAATTGAAAATATTAGAAAGCAGAATGAAGCCTCCGGTGGAAAAGCTTATAAGGCAAGTGCAGTTAATCTGGAAAGAGGCAGACTGACAGATAAAATGACTCCGTCAGGAAATCTACAAAGACGTGGAATCACAAGTGGTTTTGGGGTTCATACAGAAAAAATCAGCACGATGAAGCTAGAACAGCAGGCGTCTGTTGGAATGGATACAGATAATGAAAGTAATGAGACGATGGTTCTTGAACAGAATTACTCAAATGAGACATCTGCTCTGAATCATAATTATTCAAATGAGACAACAGTTCTCAGTCAGCAGAATGTTGGGGAAACAACGGTACTTTCATCACATATGCCACAGAATCCAAGCGAGACAACAGTTCTCAATCAGTTTGGGGTATTAGAGGATATTACCTTTATACATACAGATGAAATAATTTAAAGCAAAGGAGTGAGTAGCATGAGAAAACGCATGATGGCCTTTTTAATGGCCCTACTTATGGTTGTCACCATTTTGCCGGCAAACTTCACGATAGTTGAAGCGAATGACACAAATGGCGCTATCTACCTTAAGGTGACAGGTGCTTCGGACTGGGCCAAGAAAGATGATATCAAGGTAACTGTTACTGACAGTACCGGAAAGGAAGTTGACCAAAAGTTTGTGAAGACCGAAGTGGTTAAGGCACAAACTGATTCTGGAAATACAAATCCAGACAATACAAATCCAGATAATACCGATTCAGGTAATAACAATCCGGGTAATACTGATACCGGTAAGGATGACGCTGCTGGAAAGGATACTGAAAATACAGGCTCAGAAAGTGGCTCTGACAATTCGAATGAGCCTGCCGGACAGGCAGATGAACAGCAGGATGCTAAGCTTGTAGCATTCAATAGCATAAAAATTGATGTGACAGGTCTTCTCAAGGACAGTAAGTACTCTGTGGATATATCTTCTGATGAATATCTTTCCTGGAAGAAGGAATGCACCGCTGTGGAGGCTTCTAATAGTGCAGCTTATACAAAGGTTGCAATGGTTAAGGACACATATACAGAGTTTGACTTCACCACAGTTTTTAAGGGCTGGAAACTAGATACTACACCAAAACTTGCTGTGAAAGGTGCGGATAATAATAGTGTTATTAAATATGCATCTTCAGATCAAGGAATTGCAGCTGTTGATGAAACTACTGGTGTAGTAACTATAAAGAAGGCCGGAAAAGTTTCTTTTACGGCTACACTATCTGTTGGTGATAGTTATAAGACAATCACACAGTCTGATGTAGCAATTGCAAAATTAGACCAGACACTTTCATTTACTGATGCAAAAACAGAGGTTTATGTAGGTGATGAGGTTGCAACAGCTGCAAGCTCAAGTGCTAATGATGCCAAAGGCAAAATCACTTATAGTGTGGTTAACGGAGAAGAGTACATCACAAAGGATACTGATTTTGCAAACAATGGTAAATGGACTGCAAAGAGCTATAATAACAGTGCTGATGGAGTAAAAGTTACAATCAAGGCTGTTATTGCAGAGGATGACAGATATAACAGTGCAGAGAACACATATACTACAACAATAAAGCCATATGCTTACGGTGATTTTAGAAAATATTGTGAGGTAGTTGGAACATCAAATACTGCTTCAGATGGAAACACCTGGTATTCAGAAGTGACCGGAATCAAGGCAAAAGATGGTTATAAAATCAAAGATTCTGATGGCAGCTTTGTAGAAGAAATTGCTATAGATGCCAATAATATCACACAGGGCGAAAATAAATTTTCTTTTGTTATCGTACAGGAAAAGAAGAAATCAGACAATGAAAATGTATCTTATATCAACGAGGGAACAGTAAGTGGAGCATACAACTATGATAGTGTAAATCCTACACTTTCTATTGCAAAGGATAATAATGCAGACTGGATAAACAAAGATGTGAAAATTACAGCTTCACCATCTGATGCTGGTTCAAAGATTGCGGCTGTTAAGTATACAGTGACAGATGAAAAAGATAAGCCGCTTCTTGAAGAAAAAACAGTTAATCCTAATGCTGATGGAAGCTATTTGATTACATTACAGGCAAGTAAATTTGCCAATAAAGAAATCAAGATAAATGTTACAGCATACGATAATGCAGGTCTGAAATCTGATACACAGACTCAGATAATCAAATTTGATACAGCACTGCCTAATGCGGAGTTGTCATTGAATAGTAATGAAGGTAAATATTATTTTACTGATAAAATATCTGTAGGTATCAGTGCTACTGATAATTTTTCAGGTATCGCTGGTATAAAAGCAGTTTATCTCACAGATGATGTGACAAGTGCTTCTGGATGGGACATTAAGAATATCGATTGGGATGCTGAAAATGTTCAAAATCTTAAAGCTGATGCTAAGAGTGTAACGATATCATTTACAGATACTCCAAATGCAGGAAATGTGTATGTCAAGGTGACGGATAAAGCAGGAAATGAAAAAATCACATCACTTTCTGACGATAAAAAGTTCCACTTTGATCATACTGCACCAACTGTAGGTATTGCATATTCTTCAGCTGATGAAAATACAACTAATGATAATTATTCACAGTTAAAGGATGGGGTAGAATACTACAACCATGACAGATATGCACAGATTACTGTAACAGATGCTTCTTTTAACAAAAATGCTACTCAAATTAAAGTAGCGGTTGATAATAAAAATGCAGTAAATATATTAGATAACAAGGCAGAAGTACAAGGTGCTGCTATTGTAAAAACAGATGATGAAATCTGGACGGACAATAAGGATGGCTCATATACTGCAAAGCTTAAATTTACAGGTAATCATCTTTACAAAATTGAAGCTTCTTCAACGGATTTAGCAGGAAATAAAACGCAAGAAAGCACTGTAGCTGATAGCAAATCAAAGGAATTCTATATTGATGAGCTCGCTCCGGTTGGAAAAGTACAGTTCTCAACAGATAAAACAGATGCTGGAATAATTGGTAACTGGTGGGAAAATATATTAAATCCATTCACTGCAATATCTATTTTTAAACAAAATCAGTTGAATATTGTAGGTAGTGTAACTGACAAAGAAACCGGAAATTCCGGCATATGGACAGTTAGCTATTATGTAAATAAACTGGATACGGATACAGTCTTATCAGAGCCTAAGTTAAATAATTTATCTGCTGATAAATGGAAAGAAATTAAAATAAATAAATCAGATGATGGATACAGTTTTTGTGAGTCGTTAGACAAGTCCTATAATAAATATATAGTATATATAAAGATTGTAGATAACAGTGGAAATGTAAAATATATAAGTACAGAAGGTGCTATAATCGATAACGAAGCACCTAAAATCACAGATGTCAATATAGTAGATAGTGATAATCAGGAAAATAAGCTTGAAGACGAAAATGCAGATTTGTGGAAACAGTCAAGTGTTTGTTTACAATTAAAGGCTACTGATAATCTTTCCGGTATTGACAGATATGAGTATAAGCTTGCAAGGCTGAATGACGATGGAACATATACTGTTTTACCATCTACTACAACTGTCACGTTGCAAGGCTCAGATCTTGGCACCTTGAATTATTCAACAGTGTTTAGTCTTTTAAAGAGTCGTGATTATGCAGCTGATACAAAGGCTCTTAAGGCTACAATAACAGTTTATGACAGGGCTAATAACTCTTCAACAGTTGAAAAAATAATCAATATCGATAAACAGGCTCCAACAGTTACCATCACACGAGATGATGGCAGCTCGACTTTAGATAATAGCAAAGGCTGGAATAACGATACCCTGACTTATACTGTTGTGGCAAAGGATGCAACAAGTGGTATTAAGGCAGAAAATGAAAATCCGGTTATTAATTATTATATTTACCTGAATGGCAAGAAAATGAAAACCGGAAAGGTAAATGTTATTGACAAGAAATTAGATGCTTCCGGAGCTTATACAGAGGTTGTAGGAAATATAACTATTTCAAAAGATAAAGCTTATGATTCCAATAATTTAACTATTGACGTAGATACTGTAGATGTAGCTGGAAATAAGTCTGTGTCATCAGCTGATACAACGGTTACAGCAAAGTATGATTTTACAGCTCCGACTGCAAAATTGGAGTTACAACAGGGCGTTGATGGTGATAAGTGGTTTACCAATGGTGCTACATTCACTGTTACTGCGCAGGACAATACTTCAGGAATTGAAAAAGTAGGCTATACAATTAAAAAAGCAGATGGAACTTATGTTGAGGGAAGTGCTGATGCTCCGGTAGAATTAATAACTGGTGTTGAAAGTGATGCAAAAGAGTATACAGATAGTATTAGCATACCTGATATGGCTGATTATGATACTGATAATTTGACAATCACAACATATACATATGACTTTGCCGGAAATAAGACAGAGTGTAGTCAGACAATTAAGCTTGATACAACAAACCCTACTGCTGATTTGACAGTAAATGCTGGTGCTAACAAGGATGGCTGGTTTAATTCCGGTGCAACACTTAGTGTAAAAGCATCAGATGCGACATCAGGTGTTGATAAAGTAGAATATTTTGTAAAAGCCAGCAAGGATTCAAACGAAAATCTGACAAGTGGTACATTAACTGCAGATACATTGCAAAAATCAGATAATGGTGATTTGACAGGAACAATAACAATTCCGAAAGATGCATATTATGATTCAAAGAATCTTTATGTTGAAACTAAAACGTATGACAAAGCAGGAAATAAGACAGAATGTAGTCAGACAATCAAATTTGATACAACACATCCTACAGCAGGTATAAGCCTTGACAAGAAAATGAAAAACAGCCTTAGTGACAAGGCGGGCTTTGATGGTGCAAAGCATTTCTACAATAGAGATGTGAAGCTTAATGTAACAGCAAATGATGCTACATCAGGAATCAAATCAATTAAGTACTATGTAACTGCTGCAGGAGATGTACCGACAGAGGAGACCTGGGCTGATACAAAAAATATAAATGTTAATAGTATTCTCCCGGAAAAACAGTCAGGAACAAATGACAAGCTGAATATTCCGATAACAGTATCGGATGAGTTTGCCAATTCAGCAGATAATCTCGGTGCAATCAATGTCTATGTTCAGGTTATAGACACAGCAGACAATGAGACAGTTGTCAGCCTGAAGGATGATGAGAAAGATGAGACATTCAGGATTGATACAACAAAGCCGGAGATTAATGTAGAGTATGCCTCTGAGAAGGATGCATACAGTGTAGTTGATAGTGCTGAGTATTACAATACAGAGCGTACAGCTAAAGTATCGGTTAAGGAAAACAGTGTATTCTTTAATCAGAAGCTTGTAAATATCTGGGTATCAGAGGATGGCGGAAAAGAAGTTGATATCAATAATAGTGATAAGCTTCCAGATGGTATCGTAAAGGATAGTGACTGGACTCTTGGAGCCGGAAAAGATGCTGTAAGTACACTTACTATTAAGTTTACCAATGATCATAAGTATACCGTCCGTGTAGAAGCACAGGATTTGGCTGAGAATAAAGCAGATGGATACAAAATCAATAAATCTAATACATTTATTATTGATAAGAAAAATCCAACAGGTAACATGAAGTATAATTATCTGTCACAGGGAACTGACACTACATGGACGTCATTTGCAGATTGGAAGAATATCTTAAATGGTGGCAAATACGAGATTTCGCGTTTCTCTAAGGGAAAGATGTATGTTTCAGGTAGTGTAAGAGATGAATTCAGCGGAGTAAAAGAAGTAAGCTACAACGTTTCAAACAAGGATGGAGTATTTGCGGATGTGTCAGGAGTTACATCATGGACACTGATGAAATCAACCGGTAAGGATGGCTCATATGCTATCAGTTTACCGGAAAATGACATGAACTATGTTGTCTATCTGAAGATTGTAGATTATTCAGGAAATGTATCATATGTCAGCACAAATGGAGCAGTGATTGATACACAGGCACCGAAGATTAATGTAACACTTCCAACTGATATCAATGGCATCTATGCTTCGAATGTTAATGTTGGCGTGTCAGTATCGGACAATGCAGCAACAGGTGTTGTTTCAGGTATCAGAAGTGTATCATACAAGGTGACAAGCATGGGTCAGCAGACACAGACAGGAGATTTGTATACATACACTGCAACAGCAGGAAGTTTGAATGATCTGACTAAGTCAGTATCAAGAAATTTCACAGTTGATGCGGGATTAAACAACAGTAACGATGTACAGATCGAAGTGACAGCTGTTGATAATGCAGGAAACACTTATAAGACAACAAATGTAATCAAGATTGATATCACGGCACCTACGATTGAAGTAAGCTATGATAATAACAGTGGAGATACAACATTTGGAGATGATACTTACTTTAAGGAGTCAAGAACAGCAACAGTTAAGGTTACTGAGCGTAACTTTGACCCTGCAAAGGTAATCCCTGTAATAGAGGCCAGTGCCGGAGGTGCTCCTTCTATATCAGGATGGACTACAGTTAGTGGTTCTGGAAACGGAGATGATACAGTTAATATTGCTACAATATACTATGGAAACGATGCTGATTATACCTTCAATATTTCAGCAGAGGATATCGTAGGAAACAAGAGCGGTGATGTCAATTATGGTAACTCACTTGCACCTACAAAATTTACTGTAGATAAGACTGTTCCGGTGATTTCAGTAGCATATGATAATAATAATGCAGCAGAGGCTGGTTTTTATAAGGAGCAGAGAACTGCTACTGTGACAATTCAGGAGCACAATTTTGAGACAAGCAGAGTTGTCCTAACAATGAATGCGACAGACAATGGAAATCCTGCTTCAGCTCCTACAATAAGTGGCTGGTCAGGAAGCGGTGATACACATACGGCAACAATCAGTTTTGCATCAGACGCTGTTTACACATGGACACTTGCATACACAGATAAGGCTGGTAACAAGGCAACTGACCTTGAGAATCAGAGCTTCTGTGTTGATCTTACAAAGCCTGCTATAACAATAAGTGGAATAAATCCTAATTCCGCAAACAATACGGATGGAAATATTGGTTTTGCTATTGAATGCACAGATACCAACTTTGGCACATTTACTCCGGTACTGACAGCTGTAGTATATGAGAATGGTTCTTTTGCAACAAAAGAAATCGAAGGAAGTGCTTCATCCGTTGGAAATGGAGAGAGAATTGAGTATGGAAACCTCGAGGAGGATGGAATGTACTCACTCAGATGTGCAGCAGTAGACAAGGCTGGAAATGCTTATGATACTGTAAATATTGTTGATGAAGATGGAGCATCTTCAACTGTAAACTTACAGGATGGAGATAATCTCATTGATTTCTCTGTCAACAGAAATGGCTCAACATTTGCATTAAATGATTACTCAATGGATGTAGTTAATGACTATTATGTACAGGAAACTGCAGAGGATATCGTATTCTACGAGACTAATGCTGATGAACTCTTAAACTACAATATCAAGCTTAATGGCAATGCCCTTAAGGAAGGTAACGACTACAAGGTAACAGAGTCAGGAGGAGACGGAAGCTGGTACAGATACGAGTATGCTGTAAATAAATCACTTTTTGATGATGAAGGTGAATACAATCTCGTCGTTGAGTCAGAGGACAAAGCCACATCAATGGCATATAGTGATTTGAAAAACGTTTCAGCTGATTTTGTAATTGATAAGACAGCTCCAACTTTCACAATCAGTGGAATTGAGGAAGACGGTAATTACAGAGGAACATCACAGAACGTAACTCTTGTTCCTACAGATGATGGAGGAAAGCTTGGACATGTCAAAGTTACAATACTTGACAAGGATGGAAAAGAACAGAAAGTCATTTCTGATATGTCAGGCGATGAACTTACAAAGTACCTGAATGGAAATGATGGAAAGATTAAATTTAAGGTACCGGAGGGCGTAAATCAGCAGGTTGCAATACTTTGTGCAGACTGCTCCATCGGAACAGATGGTGGAACCAATACAACTGATTTTATTTACAAGGGTATAACAGTTTCATCAAACGCTTTCATTCTTTTCTTTGAGAACAAGCCACTGTTTTATGGTGTGCTGGGTGTAGTTGCAGCAGCAATAATCGTACCAACAGGTTTTGTAATCTATAAAAAGAAAAGAAAAACTAAAAAAGAAGCATCAGAACAGTAAATTAATGATCTGAATAGGAGCCGGTCACAAGATCGGCTCTTACTAAATAATTTGAGGGATGGACAAAGTAACACGTATATGCATAATACTAATCAATCACAAGCTTGTTACGACAAGGTATATCACACCAAGCACCCAGCTTGAAAATATGCCGTACAGTATCACAGGACCTGCAATCCTAAATATCTGACAGCCTATGCCAAATACCTGCCCCTCCACCTGAAATTCACATGCGGATGAGCATACTCCGTTTGCAAAGCCTGTTATAGGAACGAGAGCGCCTGCGCCTCCCCAGTTTGCGAGTGGTGCATACAGGTTTAGCGCTGTCAGTATGCAGCTTATGAGAATCAAAATCATGCTGCACCAGGCAGAGGCTTCATCGCTGCTTAACCCAAAGTATTGTGTGCAGGTATTTACTATGAGCTGTCCGATAGTGCATATGATTCCGCCGAGTATAAATGCCTTTAGCATGTTTGCAGAAAGGCAGTGAGTAGGTGTGACGCGCTTTACATATTTGTTATATTCATCATTTCGTTTTTCTTTTTGGTCAGTAGTCATGTTTTCAGACCTCCTTTTTTATAGGATGACCGTATTTTTTAAATGTATTCATATATGTGATTTTAGTTATTTGATTTGGGTATAGTTACTTATTAGAATTAAATATGAAGGATATATCAAATAATCCTTGCTACTTTCTGCTTTAAATAGTAGAATTGTAGCAAGGATTATTTTTGCGCGGTAGCGCATCAAAGTAATAAATCACAGCAAAGCATATAATTGCGATAAATAATGCAAGTATTTTGCAATAAAGAAAAGGAGACACATATATGTATACACTTGACGACATCAAGAAAGAAGATCAGGAGATCGCAAGCGCCATCACAGACGAGTTTGAGCGCCAGAACAGCCACATCGAGCTTATTGCTTCTGAGAACTGGGTAAGCCCTGCTGTTATGTCAGCTATGGGAAGCATTCTCACCAATAAGTACGCTGAGGGATATCCGGGAAGAAGATACTATGGCGGCTGCGAGTGCGTGGACGAGGTAGAGGAGCTTGCCAGAGAAAGAGCCAAGAAGCTTTTCGGCGCAGAGTATGTAAATGTACAGCCGCACTCAGGTGCTCAGGCCAACATGGCAGTACAGTTCGCCATCTTAAAGCCGGGCGATACCATCATGGGAATGAATCTTGACCACGGCGGACACCTCACACATGGTTCACCGGTCAACTTCTCAGGCTCATATTTCCATGTAGTGCCTTATGGAGTAAATGACGAGGGCTTCATCGATTACGACAAGGTAGAGGAGATCGCCCTTGAGTGCAAGCCAAAGATGATTATCGCAGGTGCATCTGCATATGCGAGAACTATAGATTTCAAGCGTTTCAGAGAGATTGCAGACAAGGTAGACGCAGTGCTCATGGTTGATATGGCTCATATCGCAGGACTTGTAGCCGCAGGACTTCATCCAAGCCCAATCCCATATGCACATGTCACCACAACCACTACACACAAGACTCTCCGCGGACCTCGTGGAGGAATGATTCTCTGCAGTCAGGAGATGCAGGATAAGTACAATTTCAACAAGGCTATTTTCCCGGGAATCCAGGGTGGACCTCTCATGCACGTTATCGCTGCAAAGGCAGTCTGCTTCAAGGAGGCATTACAGCCTGAGTTCAAGGAGTATCAGAAGCAGATTGTAAAGAACGCACAGGCACTTTGCAAGGGTCTTCAGAGCCGTGGCATCAAGATTGTATCAGACGGCACAGACAACCACCTCATGCTCGTAGACTTAACTCCGTTTGGTCTTACAGGAAAGTCTATCGAGAAGCTTCTCGATGCGGCTCATATCACAGCCAACAAGAATACTATTCCTAACGACCCACAGAAGCCATTTGTCACAAGCGGTATCCGTCTCGGAACACCTGCTGCTACATCAAGGGGCTTAAAGGAGGATGATTTTGACAAGGTTGCAGAGGCAATCGCCATGATCATCAAAGAGGGTGAGAGCGCAGTTGAGCCTGCAAAGGCTATCATCAAGACACTTACTGACAAGTATCCTCTTGCATTTTAAGGGTTTTCAGAGTAAAATGTTATAAGTTATAAAAACATAATACTTTGGAGGAATTATGATAGACTTAAAGTTTTTAAGAGAGAATCCGGATCTCGTAAAAGAAAATATTAAAAAGAAATTCCAGGACCACAAGCTTCCGCTCGTTGATGAAGTAATCGAGTATGACAAGAAGGCCAGAGAAGCACAGCAGGAGGCAGATGATCTTCGTGCAAAGAAGAATCAGGTCTCTAAGCAGATTGGTGCTCTTATGGCACAGGGCAAGAAGGAAGAGGCTGAGGCTGTAAAGGCTGAGGTAGCACAGATTTCAAAGCGCCTCACAGAGCTTGAGCCGCTCGAAAAAGAGTATCAGGACAAGGTGCTTGAGGATATGATGAAGATTCCAAACATCATCGATCCATCAGTTCCAATCGGAAAGGATGATACCTTCAACGTGGAGAACGAGAAGTTTGGTGAGCCTGTTGTTCCTGATTTCGAGATTCCTTATCATACAGATATCATGGAGAGATTTGACGGAATAGACCTCGATGCAGCAGGAAAGGTTGCAGGAAACGGTTTCTATTATCTGATGGGAGATATCGCACGTCTTCACTCAGCCATGACAGCATATGCGCGTGACTTCATGATTGGAAAGGGCTTTACATACTGTATCCCACCATTCATGATCCGTTCAAATGTCGTAACAGGCGTTATGAGCTTTGAGGAGATGGATGCCATGATGTACAAGATTGAGGGAGAGGATCTCTACCTTATCGGCACATCTGAGCACTCAATGATCGGTAAGTTCATCGATACAATAAACGATGAGTCAAAGCTTCCATACACACTCACAAGCTACTCACCTTGCTTCCGTAAGGAAAAGGGTGCACATGGCATTGAGGAGAGAGGTGTTTACCGTATCCATCAGTTTGAGAAGCAGGAGATGATTGTTGTCTGCAAGCCACAGGATTCAAAGGAATGGTATGAGAAGATGTGGAAGTACACAGTAGAGCTTTTCAGAAGTCTCGATGTGCCTGTCCGTACTCTTGAGTGCTGTTCAGGAGACCTCGCAGATCTCAAGGTTAAATCATGCGACGTAGAGGCATGGTCACCAAGACAGAAGAAGTACTTCGAGGTTGGAAGCTGCTCTAACTTAGGCGATGCACAGGCAAGACGTCTTAAGATTCGTGTAAAGGGCGAGGATGGCAAGAAATACTTTGCACATACTCTTAACAACACAGTTGTTGCTCCACCACGTATGCTCATCGCATTCCTTGAGAATAACCTGAATGCAGATGGCTCTGTAAATATCCCTAAGGCACTTCAGCCATACATGGGTGGTACAGAGAAGCTTATTCCGAAGCACTAGTTTTTGAAATAAATTAGTTCATGTAAATATAACAGCCGTAGCTGCGATTGAAAAAGAAAATCGTGGTTACGGCTGTTTTGTAGTTAATGACCTTATCAATATTTATGTCAGAGATGATAAGCAAATACAGAAGGCTTTTGACAAAAAACGGTCATGCAAATTTCTTTTGATAAACGGCATTGACACCAAATGTGATACCACGTATAATATAGATAGGAGGTATTCAGAATGTCAAAATGGGATAAACTATTAACGAGAATATGTGCTTTATCAAAAGACCTCCGGTTTGATGAATTGCGTAAGGTATTGGAAAGTGAGGCGGTGAATGATGAAAACGCTGAATGATTATTTTACAATGAATTATCGTATGGAAATTATAGAGGATAAGGATGAGGGTGGTTTTGTGGTTTCATTTCCGGAGCTTCCGGGATGTATTACCTGCGGAGAAACAGTAGAATCCGCTGTCGCAAACGCTTTAGATGCCAAGAAAGCATGGTTAGAAGCTGCTATGGAAGATGGTATTGAAATCCATGAGCCGGACAGCTTAGAGGATTATTCTGGACAGTTTAAACTTAGAATTCCACGAAGTCTTCATCGTTCACTTGCAGAACATTCTAAGAAGGAAGGTATCAGCATGAATCAGTATTGTGTATATCTTCTTTCCAGAAACGATGCAGTTTATTCAAAATTATAGACTAAATGAAATAGGAGGTATTCTGACAGGTAAGGGAAGATTTCTAATGAATTTACAGAGAAGAAAATCCCTTACCAAATACTTCACTGGTGCTCATCACAGACATAAAAGCATGCAGCTTATTCTGATGTATGAAGCCTCTAAGCTCTATGGCCTGCTTCTTTGTGAGAGTGCTGAAAACGATATAGTTTCTCTCACCGGTGTAAGCACCTCGTGCCTCCACATATGTGGCACTTTTCTCCAGCGTGTTAGTAATATAATCGCATATCACATCCTTGTCATCGCAGATAAGCATTATGGATTTTCTGAGCATGATATTTTCGATGATTGCATCAATCATAAATGATTTCACAACAAGTCCGACAAATGAATACAGAGCAGTCTTTATGTCAAATACAAAGCAGGCTATGATAATCATGACGAGGTCGGTGAGAAATAAAGCCATGCCAATATTTTCTACATGTGCATATTTTTTTACAATCATGGCGATGACATCGGTTCCGCCACTTGAAGCCCCTACATAGAAAAGCAGTGCAGATGCGATTGCAGGAAGAGCGATGGCAAAAATCAGCTCAAGCATTGGCTCATTTGAGAGAGGATGAGTGAGCGGGTCAAGTTTTTCAAGTACCAGGAGCTCAACAGATAAAAGTATTGTGGCATAGGTGGTCTTAATAGCAAAGTCTTTGCCAAGGAAGAAAAAGCCCACTACAAGCAGAAGCATGTTCACAATAGTAGAAAACATACTCGCTGAGAGCGGTGTTATCTTTGCAAAAACAACTGCGGCACCGGTTACGCCACCGAAGGTGAAGTTGTTTGGGAACTTGAAATAGTATACACCGATTGCCATGATGGTGATACTGAGTGTCATTATCAGAAAATTTTTTATCTGTTTAAGCATTTGTTGTTCTCCTTTATGATTTGACAGCTTGTCAGGTAATTATTGCAGTGCTGTGTATCATAGCTTTCTTTTGTATTATTAATTGTATTATTAATCGTTCAAATCTAAATATTTATTTGCATGGATAGTGTAGGACGATGGATGTCTGATGTCAATATAATCCGTGAAATAAATTATAAGTATTATTTCTATAAAAGATATATTATATTAGTAAAACTAATAAGAATAATTACAATATATAATTGGAAAATTTAGCACTATGAAGGTATACTATAGGTATTGAACGAATTGCAGATTATTAGGAGGAACAATAATGGATTACAAGAATTCAGGTGTTGATATCGAGGCAGGTTACAAGTCAGTAGAGCTTATGAAAAAGCATGTAAAGGAGACTATGAGACCGGAGGTGTTAGGTGGTCTCGGAGGTTTCTCAGGAGCATTCTCACTTGCTTCCATCAAGGATATGGAGGATCCGGTGCTTTTATCGGGAACAGATGGCTGCGGAACTAAGGTAAAGCTTGCTTTCATCATGGACAAGCATGATACAATCGGAATCGATGCAGTTGCCATGTGTGTAAATGATGTGGCATGTGCAGGCGGTGAGCCATTATTTTTCCTTGATTATATAGCATGTGGAAAGAACTATCCGGAGAAGATTGCTACAATCGTAAGCGGTGTGGCAGAGGGCTGTAAGCAGTCAGGCTGTGCACTCGTTGGTGGTGAGACAGCAGAGCATCCGGGTCTTATGCCTGAGGACGAGTATGACCTTGCAGGCTTTGCAGTTGGTGTGGTTGACAGAAAGGACATCATCACAGGCGAGGGATTAAAGGATGGTGATGTACTTATCGGAATGGCATCAACAGGCGTACATTCAAATGGATTTTCACTTGTCAGAAAGATTTTCAAGATGGACAAGGAGACATTAAATACATATCATGAGGAGCTTGGCACTACACTTGGAGAGGCACTTCTTGCCCCTACAAGAATCTATGTAAAGGCTCTTAAGGCTGTAAAGGACGCAGGAGTCACAGTAAAGGCCTGCAGCCATATCACAGGCGGCGGCTTCTATGAGAATATCCCACGTATGCTCATAGATGGCAAACGTGCCGTAGTTGAGAAAAACAGCTACCCTGTTCCACCAATCTTTAAAATGATGGCTAGAGAGGGAAATGTTGAGGAGCAGATGATGTACAATACCTACAACATGGGACTTGGAATGATTGTCGCAGTGGACCCTGCAGACGTGGACAAGACTATGGAGGCTATGAAGTCTGCCGGAGATACACCATACGTAGTCGGAAAGATTATTGACGGCGAGAAGGGTGTAGATCTCGTATAATAACATTCAATATATTGTTAATAATTGTATACATCGTTGCGAGGAAAAAGAATGAAAATTGCAGTATGTGTATCGGGTGGCGGCACCAATCTTCAAGCCATCATAGATGCAATAGATAAAGGAACAATTACAAACACACAGATAGAGGTTGTTATCAGCAACAACGCAGATGCATATGCACTTGAGAGAGCAAAAAAAGCAGGAATAAAGGCAGTATGCATCTCGCCAAAGAGCTATGAAAGCAGAGCTGCCTTCAATGAAGATTTCTTAAAGCAGCTTAACTCATATCATGTGGATTTAGTCGTACTGGCAGGCTTTCTGGTAGTGATTCCACCTGAGATGATAAAGCAGTACAGAAACAGAATCATAAATATCCATCCATCGCTCATACCATCTTTCTGCGGCACAGGCTACTATGGTCTTAAGGTGCATGAGGGAGTGCTTGCACGCGGTGTGAAGGTGACAGGTGCCACCTGCCACTTTGTGGATGAAGGCACAGACACAGGCCCTATTATTTTACAGAAGGCAGTCGAGGTAAAGCAGGGCGACACACCTGAGGTGCTTCAGCGCAGGGTTATGGAGCAGGCTGAGTGGAAAATCATGCCACACGCTATCGACCTGATAGCAAATGGCAGGGTGTCAGTAGAAGACGGACATGTTATTATAGATGAGAAATAATGACAGTGCTGTAAGTAATTAGTATGTAAACACAGATAGATTATGATTACCGGACAATGAAAAGCTTATATATAGCTTAGGTATAGGAGGCAAAAATGAAGGTATTAGTAGTAGGAAGCGGTGGAAGAGAGCATGCAATATGCAGGGCTGTTGCAAAGAGCTCACGCGTTGACAAGATATACTGTGCACCGGGCAATGCAGGTATCGCTGCACTTGCAGAGTGTGTGCCAATCGGTGCGATGGAGTTTGATAAGCTCGTATCATTTGCAAAGGATAATGCCATTGATTTTACAATCATCGGCATGGATGATCCGCTTGTAGGTGGTATCGTTGACGAGTTTGAAAAGGCAGGGCTCAAGTGCTTCGGACCAAAGAAGAATGCAGCTATTCTTGAGGGCTCAAAGGCATTTTCAAAGGACCTCATGAAAAAGTATAATATCCCTACTGCGGCATATGAGAATTTTACTGATGCCAAAGAGGCTCTTAAATATTTAGAAACAGCAAAGTTCCCTATCGTGTTAAAGGCAGACGGACTTGCTCTTGGAAAGGGTGTGCTTATCTGCAATACTCTTGAGGAGGCAAAAGAGGGTGTCAGAACCATCATGGAGGACAAGAAGTTCGGAACAGCCGGAAACACCATGGTAGTTGAGGAGTTCATGACAGGCCGTGAGGTTTCAGTGCTTTCATTTGTAGACGGAAAGACTATCAAGATTATGTCATCTGCGCAGGATCACAAGCGTGCAGGCGATGGTGATACAGGCCTTAATACAGGCGGCATGGGCAATTTCTCACCTAGCCCGTTCTATACCGATGAGGTCGATGATTTCTGCAAGAAGTATATTTATCAGGCAACTGTAGATGCTATGGCTAAAGAGGGCAGACCTTTTACAGGAGTTATCTTTTTCGGACTCATGCTCACAGAGGATGGACCAAAGGTGCTTGAGTACAATGCAAGATTCGGAGATCCTGAGGCACAGGTTGTGCTTCCTCGTATGAAGAATGATATCATTGATGTGATGGAGGCCTGTGTAGACGGAACTCTTGACACAATAGATCTTCAGTTTGAGGACAATGCATGCGTATGCGTGGTTCTGGCATCAGACGGATATCCTGTCAAGTATGAGAAGGGCTTTAAGATAACTGGCTTTGAGAAGTTTGACGGCAAAGAGGATTATTACTGCTATCATGCCGGCACCAAATTTGATGATGAAGGAAATATCGTCACAAACGGAGGACGTGTGCTTGGTATTACTGCAACAGGCGCCACACTCAAGGAGGCCAGAGCCAAGGCTTACGAGGCAACAGAGTGGGTACAGTTTGATAATAAATACATGAGACATGATATCGGAAAGGCAATAGATGAGGCATAAGGGTATTATTTTTGATATGGATGGCACTCTCTGGGATTCAGCAGAGAATGTGGCAAAATCATGGAATAAGGCCATAGCAGATTATGGCTATGAGAGGGCACCTATCACAAAAGAAGATATGTATTCAGTAATGGGAAAGACAATGGATGTACTGGCATCCATTATCTTTCCTAATTGTACTTGCAGAGATGAGTTAATTAATGTATGCTATAGAGAAGAAAACGATTACCTGACCGCTCATGGGGGAGAGCTTTATCCTGATGTTGAAAAGACACTTGATGAGCTGTCAGAAAGCTATGACCTTTATATAGTCAGCAATTGCCAGTGTGGTTATATAGAGTCTTTTTTTGCGTACCACGGACTTGGCAGGTATTTTAAGGATACTGAGTGCTACGGCAACAATGAGCTTGAGAAGTCAGAAAATATAAAGCTTATTGTAGAGCGCAATAATATAGATGAGGCAGTGTATGTCGGTGATATACAGGGAGACTACGATTCCAGCAAAAAGGCAGGAGTAAAGTTCATCCATGCAGCATATGGGTTTGGCACAATAGATGACGATGTGCCTGCTATTCGCAAATTCTCTGAGCTGCCGCAGGTGGCTGACAGAGTATTTGATGAAATTGAAAAGGTCTGATAAGAATTTAATTTGAAGCAAAGTTTATGAATATGTAGATAATGGGGTTTCCATATGGCAGATAAGCGTAACAGAGGGAGAAGAATTACAGATAGAATAATAGAGGCTTACTATGAGCTGATGAAGATTGTTGCAGAAAACAATCATGAGCGCATGTTTGAGTACTATGTGGAAGATGATGAGGCATATATTTTCAAAATAGTCAACTCTTCTCCGGCTCAGGAGACAGTATATCCGTTTTTTAAACAAAATATTGACACATACATGTCAGAGTGTCCGGCAGACAGCATCGAATGCTTCAAAAAGCAGCTTGATAAATGTCTGCTTCGGCCTATGCGTACTGCATTCCAGCTTAGTTTTATATCAGAGGATGGCAAGAGCAGGCCGGTTGAGATGTACATGGTCAGCATACCTGATTTGGATAAAAAGGTATGTATGGTAGCTGGAGTAATGTTTGATATCAGAGATGAAAAGGGGCTTTTGGACTCGCTGACAGGCACATACAATCACCTTGCATTTGAGAATAAATGTACATCACTTATCAGGCAAAAGGGAACAAAGCTTTTATTTGTGATGCTTGATGTGGATGATTTCAAGATAGTAAATGACACCTTGGGACACAATGTAGGGGATAGGGTATTAAGCCAGACAGGACAGGTGCTTAAGGAGGCAGTTGGAGCTAATGGCATAGTTGGCAGGCTTGGCGGTGATGAGTTTGCAGCGATTGTATTTGGATTAGAGGACAGTGATGCTGTGGATGAGTTCTGCGTAAAGCTGTCAGGCAGACTGAAGAATATTATCTTTGATATGGAGTATTCTGCATCAATCGGCATGACTACCGGCGATGACAGAGAGCTTACCTTTAAGGATCTGTACTATGAGGCGGATCAGGCTATGTATTACTCAAAGAGGCAGGGAAAGAATCGCATATCGTTTTTCAATTCTATCAGGAAAAATGATATAACCGTTCCGCATAATTCCTGCGCTCCTTCCAATACAGATGTGTTCTGCAAGATGTCAGATATGGAGATATTCTCGTACGATGAAATGCCGGACTATATACTTGCAGTAGATGAGGAGAGCCGTAGAATAGTATTTGTCAATAAGGCTATCAGAAATTCAAGCGTTATGACAGAATCTCAGATTGATGAATTTATTTCAAAGCCGTTTGAGGATGGGTTTATTGATTTGTTTTTACGGAAAAAAGAGCAGGGATACAGAGTATCGGTTTTTTCAGGAAAGGATCATCCCGACAATATAGTTGCAAAGCTTTTAGGCGAAAAGAAGCTCATAATCAAGCTGAATCATAAGGATTATAATGGCTATAGACTGCTTAAGATGATAGATTTGAGTAATGAGTCAAAGCTGAATGCTGTTATGAGACAGATAACCAGCTACAGGTCGTTTATGAAGAATTTCATTGATGCTGTTAATGATACCACCGAAGGCTTGGGGTATAAGAACTATTTACGGCTGCTTAGAGAGTTTTATAATGCAGATTGTGTGGCTGTCATTTATAATGGAGAGAGTGCGTGGGACACAATTGAGGAGATACATATACCAAGTGCTAAGATTATGGCAAAGGTGGTTAATGAATCTGTTTCAAGAGGTGCAATTACAGATTTTCTCGCTCTGTTTAATGACGCTGGCCGTGTGTTTATAAGTGATATTCAGTCAATTGAGGGTGAATACAGGGATTTATTCAAGCGTATGGCTGATGTCAGAATATGGTCTACATCTGCTGTTCTTCTAAACAAGAGGGAACAATGCTTTGGTGCCATCGTGGTTATGAATCCAAGAGCCAATTCAGGAAGTCTGGATTTGATTGAAATGATCGGTATTTCAATATCGAATAGTCTGTTTTATGAGAAGGCGAGGGCAGAGTATGAGTACAGGCTCAATTTTGACCAGGTCACAGGCTTAAGAAAGAGAGAAACCTTTAATAATTTGGGAGAGAGCTATGTGGAGTATGACTGCAGCTTTATGGGAGTATTTGCATCAGATATCATAAGGCTTTCAGATATAAATGAAAAATTTGGGTATATGGCAGGAAATGCGCGTCTTAAGATGGTTGCAGATGTGATCAGGGGCGTTTTTACAGGCTATGATATATACAGGTACGAGCAGGATGAGATAGTTGTTTTTTGCAAGGATATTGATAAAAAATCATTTATGGGACTTGTCAGGATAGTAAGGGAAAGCCTTGATGATCTGGATTTCTCAGTATCGACAGGATTTAGTTGGACGGACAAGCCCGACATAGCAAGGCAGCTCTCAGAGGTTCGCTTAATGTATGATATTGAAAAGGACGCAAAGCTTAAGAGTCTTGACAGTACAATGAGAAATAAGGTATTTAAGGATGTGGTTTCTGAGATTGAAAAGGGAAGCTTCATGGTGTATTATCAGCCGAAGGTTGATTCAAGAACAGGCATCACAGTCGGGGCGGAGGCCCTTATCAGATTTTTTGATGAGGCTCATGGCGTTGTAGGACCAATTCATTTTATCGAGATTTTAGAAGAAAACAGATGCTCGCATCTTATTGATTTATTTGTACTTGATGAGGTATGCAAGGCGCAGAAGCTTCGCTGTATAAGTGACAGGAGAGTGGTTCCGGTATCTGTGAATTTTTCAAAAAATACACTGGAATATGCAGACCTCTTGGATCAGGTGAAGGAGATAATGAACAGGTATGATCTCCCGGAGGGGCTTGTTCAGATAGAGATAACAGAGTCTGTTGGTGATATGGATATTGTATTGATAAATAATATCGCGCAGTCGCTGATTTCAATGGGCTTTCGTCTTTCGATGGATGACTTTGGCACGAAGTACTCAAATCTTGAGATGCTCTTTAAGTTTCCGTTCAGCATTGCTAAAATTGACCGTTCCCTGGTCAAGAATCTCGAGAGCAATGAGAAGAGCAGGATCATGTTAAAGCATCTCATATCCATGATTATGGAGCTTGGCATAGAGTGTGTTGCCGAGGGGGCAGAGAATGAGGAGCAGGTAAGGCTATTACAGCAGTTTGGCTGTAATATTATTCAGGGCTATTTCTATTCAAAGCCGGTTACACTTGATGTTTTCACGAGTGAGTTCGTGGAAAAAACAAGGAATCAATTGTGATTCACAATTTTATATATAATGCAGCTGTTAACAGGCGCCTGTAGCAGGAAAGCGGATAACAGCTGCATAAAAAGATAAAAGGAAAGGAAGAGAAATGTTAGAAAAAATCTTCAAACTCAAACAAAACAACACAACGGTCAAGACAGAGATTCTTGCCGGTCTGACAACATTCATGACCATGGCATACATCATTGCCCTTAACCCAAACCTCCTCACCGGATTTGGTGCTGAGGGAACAAAAGCACTATGGAACGGAGTGTTCCTGGCAACATGTATTGCTTCGGCAGTCGGTATGTTTGTCATGGCATTTCTTGCCAACAAGCCATTTGCACTGGCTCCGGGTATGGGACTTAACAGCTTCTTTGCTGTAGTAGTTGCCAATATCGTAAGCATCACAGGCCTGTCATATGTTGATTCATTCCAGGCTGCATTGTGTATCATCCTTATTGAGGGTATTTTATTCTTCATACTTTCAATATTCAATATCCGTGACAAGATAGTAGATGCCATTCCTTATGGTGTCCGCATGGGTATTTCACCGGCTATCGGTCTTATGCTTTTAAATATCGGCTTTGGCTCAAATGCCGGTGTTTACTCAAAGGATGGCGGACCATTTTATGTGATGAAGGATTTCTTCGGTGCACTCACACCGGGACTTGCCAAAACAAATATGACAGATGGATATTCTTCAATGGTGCTCACTGTTGTGACTATGTTCATCGGACTTTTTGTTATCATTATTTTAGCTCATAAGGGCGTCAACGGAGCAGTACTTTTTGGTATGCTTGCAGCCTGCGTAGTTTACTGGGCAGGAGAGGCTATATTCTTTGGAACAAATCCTTTTGCATCACTTGCAACAGCTTCATTTGTGCCACAGTTTAAGGATATGGCAGATACAACACTGTTCAAGTTCGATTTCAAGGATTTCATCAGTATTGGATGGTTTACAGCAATTTCACTCATCATCACATTCTGTATCATAGATATGTTTGATACCATCGGAACACTTGTTGGTACTGCATCACGAGCAGGAATGGTTGACAAAGAGGGAAATATGCCAAACATGAAGGAGGCTTTGATTTCCGATTCAGTTGCCACAATGGTTGGTGCAGTAACAGGTACATCTACAGTAACAACATTTGTTGAGTCTGCATCAGGTGTAGAGGCCGGTGGACGAACAGGTCTTACAGCTTTCACAACAGGTATCCTGTTCCTTGCATGCATCTTTATAGCACCGCTTGCAGCAATCATTCCTGCCGCAGCAACATCATCAGCACTTATCTATGTTGGTATCCTGATGCTTGGCGGTCTTAAGAAGGTGGATTTCGAGGATCTCTCACAGGTTGCTCCGGTAGCACTCATGCTTATTGCAATGCCTATCTCCGGATCTATCGGACATGGTATAGGTCTAGGACTTATCACATATACTGTACTCAAGGTCTTTACAGGAAAAGCAAAGGAGGTTTCTATCCTTACTTATGCTATTTCGCTTCTTTTCCTTGTGAAGTTCTTCCTTGTAGTGTAGTGTTTTAAAGCTTAGTGGTTCATAATGGTTATAGTACGAAAATGCCACTACAGCACAGTTTAATGCATCCGTAAGCCGGTACTGCGTCACTAAGAGGCTGTAAGAATTATATATTCAGTTTGTTATAGACCATGACACAACCGGCTTTTACGTGCCGTCCATGGCACATAACGCCTTGCCCCGCCATCCTTGGCGGGGCATTGTTGTGTGCGGATATAATTCTAACAGCCACTAAGTGACTGCGTAAGGCTTGCAGATACATTAAACTGTGCTGTAGCGGCATTTTCTTATGTGGTGACAATAATTTATATATACAAACATATGTTCTTGACATTTAAACATAATCCATGTAAAATTATAATATGGACAAGCATAATGAAGAGCACATTTATGTGGCAATAGATTTAAAATCATTTTACGCATCAGTAGAGTGCAGAGAGAGGGGAAAGGATGCTCTGACCACTAATCTGGTCGTGGCAGATCCAACCCGCACGGAGAAGACTATCTGTCTTGCAGTATCGCCGGCTCTTAAGGCATATGGCATACCGGGCAGGGCGCGCCTTTTTGAGGTGGTACAGCGTGTGAAGGAGGTAAACAAGCTGCGTCTGTCGAAGCTTATTGCGAGTGGACATGCTGCCGGGACAGTGGAGAGAAGAAAAAAATATGTAACAGAAATTGATATAGCAGAAAATGATATAACAGAAAGCATAATGGCCGGCTTTGATTATGCATCATATAATGCGAAGCTGCTTGACGCACATCCTGAGTATGAGCTGACATACATTGTCGCACCGCCGCGTATGGCTTTGTATATGGATTACAGTACACGCATATACAATATTTATCTTAAGTATATCGCACCTGAGGATATCAGTGTTTACTCGATAGATGAGGTTTTTATGGATGTGACACACTATCTTCGCACTTATCACATGACGGCAAGGGAGCTTGCGTCTAAGATGATAGACGATGTCCTTAAGGATACCGGTATCACGGCAACCTGTGGCATTGGTACCAATCTGTATCTGTGCAAGATAGCCATGGATATTATGGCAAAGCATGCCATGCCTGATGAACGAGGAGTGCGTATAGCAGAGCTTAATGAGAATAGCTATAGGCGAAAGCTATGGGACCACAGGCCGATTACCGATTTCTGGAGAGTGGGAGCAGGTTATGCCAAAAAGCTCGAGGCAGCCGGCATGTATACAATGGGGGATGTGGCCAGATGCTCAACAGGCGGTCCGAATGATTTTTACAATGAGGAAAAGCTGTATAAGATGTTTGGCATCAATGCAGAGCTTCTTATAGACCATGCATGGGGGTATGAGCCTGTTACAATAGCTGATATCAAGGCATACAGACCGCAGACCAACAGCATCAGTTCAGGGCAGGTGCTTCAGGAGCCGTATGATTATGAGAAGACAAAACTTATTGTGCGTGAGATGACGGACCTTCTTGTGCTTGATCTGGTAGATAAGAGGCTGGTTACAGACCAGATAGTACTCACTATAGGGTATGATATTGCAAATCTGTCTAATAAGGCTGATAGCTGTTTTGGCAATAATTATGACCACGCAGTAAATAATAAAGACAGAGACAGTATTGGCGGTAAGAAAGGTAGACACAGAGATTATACAGGTGAGATTACCATAGACCGATACGGCAGAAAGGTTCCAAAGCATGCACATGGTACAGCAAATTTAGAGCGTTATACGTCATCCACGCGCATCATCATGGATGCGGTGATGGAGCTTTATGACCGTATCATAGATCCTTCTCTTCTGACACGAAGGATTACTGTGGTGGCAAACAGGGTCTGTGATGAGAGCAAGGTGCAGGAAAGTGAGCAGTTTGAGCAGCTTGATTTATTTACAGATTATCAGGCGAGGGCTAAGGAAAAGCAGAAAGAGGATGAGGCGCTTTCCAAGGAGAGAAAGCTTCAGGAGGCTATGATTTCTGTCAAGAAGAAATATGGAAAGAATGCTATGCTAAAGGGCATGAATCTTGAGGAGGGTGCCACAACTATTTCAAGGAACAATCAGATTGGTGGACACAAGGCATAGCAGCAACCGCTGTGGTTCTTAATTGGATTTTTCTTAGTGGTTTAAAATAGTTACGAAAAAGTATATAAGGAGCATGGCATGGGAAAATATGATGATATTATAGATTTACCACATCATGTGTCAAAGGTACATCCGCAGATGTCTATATGGGACCGCTCAGCACAGTTTGCACCTTTTGCGGCACTTACAGGTCATGAGGAGGCTATTGCAGAGACAGCGAGGCTAACAAACGAGTGGCATGAGCCTGATGAGGACAAAAAAAGAGAGCTTGATGAGAAAATGAATGAGCTCATGATGCTTTATAGACAGCGTAATTTCAATTCAGACAGTTTATATGACGAAAATACTATAAATACAGGAACTAAAATTTATTTTGAAGTGACATACTTCGTGCCGGATGAACACAAGGATGGTGGCAGCTATGAGCATGTGACAGGGTATCTTAAAAAGCTTGATAGCATAGGGCACCTGATGATAGTTGTGGATGATAATGGTGCAGAGACGATAATTGATACAAGAAGAATATATGATATCGATTTGTGATTATTTTGTTAGGAATGCATTACTTGTAAATGTGGTATAGAAAGCAGGAAATTATAAAGATGGACAAGCAGATAGAAAGAGCCGGTGATGACAATAAAAATAATATTGGTGTGTTATATGGCATCGGTGTAGGTCCGGGAGATCCCGAGCTTATGACTTTAAAGGCTATTAATACAATAAAAGCATGTGATATAATTGCAATCCCTGCAGTTTCAAAAGAGGAATGCTATGCGTACAGCATAGTGCAGGCTGTTTTACCGGAGATAGAGAAAAAACAGATTATGTGCACTCCGTTTCCAATGATAAAGGACAAGGAAAAGCTTACTATATCACACAATAAGATATACAGTGACATAGTAAGTGAGCTTGAAGATGGGAAAAATGTGGCAATGCTTACAATCGGCGATCCAAGCGTGTATTCGACATATATGTATATCCATAAGCGTGTCATGCAGGCAGGTTTTACGGCAGTGATGATAAGCGGTGTGCCGTCGTTTTGTGCAGCTGCAGCGCGGCTTGGCATTTCGCTGGGTGAGATGATGGATGAGATACATATCATACCGGCTTCGTATGATGTAAGGGATACTGTGGGCTATGGTGGAACCTGTGTATACATGAAATCCGGAAAGAAGCTTGCAGAGCTTATAGAGGTGCTTCGCACAGGAGATGCTATCAGAAAAAAGAAAATGACAGTGTATGGTGTGACAAACTGTGGCATGGAGTCTGAGCGTGTGTACAGGGGGCTGGATGAGCTTACCGAAGCAAAAGGATATCTGACAATAGTTATAGTGAAATATAGCTAAAATGGGAGTTTACTTTTTGTGCACAATTGCTATAATAGTATAGTGAACCGAATATTTATATATATTTGAATATAGAAAAGGGCTGAAATATCACATGAGTATAGTGGATAGATTTGGAGAAAAAGTAGGCGAGATAGCAGAAAACGATCCTGTCAAGGCGAGGAAGATTTTACTTGCAGGATATAGATTACAGGAAAAGAGATTAGCATTATTTCCGGACAGAAAGCTTCCAATGTCAGGGCAGTATGTGGCAAAGATTGTCATGAATAATATCATACAGGCACTTGCAAAGCCTGAAAATGCCGCCATGGTCAGTATTTTTGTACCGGGTGAGCTTTTGACGGCGGCAGGTCTCACACCATATTCGGTTGAGGCATTATCGTGTTTTATGGCAGGAACTAAATGTGAGCAGACCTTTCTCAAGCAGACCGAGAAGGAAGGCTTTCCGGAAACTATGTGCTCGTATCACAGGGTTTTTCTGGGCGCAGCATTAAATGGTATAGTGCCAAAGCCAAAGTGCATGGTGTATACAAACCTGGCATGCGATGGCAATATGATGACATTTCCGTATCTCAAGGAGAGATATGAAATACCAAGCTTTTATATAGATGTTCCATATGAGAAGAATTATGACTCTGTTATGTATGTAGCAAAGCAGCTTAGGGAGCTTAAGAATTTTTTACAGGATGTCACAGGCAGAGAAATCACAGAGGAGTCTGTGAAAAAGGCTGTGGACAAGAGCAAAATTGCATCAAATAATTATTACAGGCAGCTTCACCTGAGAAAAGGACATGATATTGCGTCAACTCTCACCAATGAGCTGTATGCGCTTTTCATGTGTCATCTGCTTGCAGGAACTGATGAATCAGTCAGATATACACAGCTTCTGAGAGATGATGTGAGACGTGCACCTGCAGGAGATGGCTTTCATGTACTTTGGATGCACACCATGCCGTTTTTGCAGGATGCAGTGAAGGATGTGTTCAATTACAGTGATACAATCCATATCAGTGTAAGCGATTTTATAGCGGATGGTTTCAGAAGCATGGAGTCGGATGATCCTTACGAGGCACTTGCCGAAAAAATGGTTTACTGCATTTATAATGGCAGCGTGAACCAGAGAATAGAGGAGGCAAAGGAGCTTGCCGACACAGTTGGAGCAGACGGTGCTGTACTTTTTGCGCACTGGGGCTGTAAGAATACAATCGGTGCATCAAGCCTTATAAAGCGCTCACTCGAGAGGGAAGGGCTTCCAACTATGGTTTTAGACGGAGACGGTTGCAATCCGGCAAATGCCAGTGACGGACAGATTTCCACAAGGCTTCAGGCATTTGTGGAGATGCTTACAGAGCAGGAACGTAATTAGAAATAATACACCGGTTATTGCGTGCGGTGTGTGGATATTTACTATAAATCAATTTCAGAAAGTGGAAAACAGATGATAAATTATGTTTGTAAATATGCTCCGGTAGAGCTGTTTAAGGGCTTTGGACAGGAATGTGCTGTGCTTGAGGAGATGCCGGAGAATTTTGATAAATCAGATAAGATAGCTCATGCGAATCTCTGCGGATTCGGCAAATCAGTCATACAGGCTGTGCTCGAGGGCAAGGTAGAGGAGCTTGTGCTCGTGAACTGCTGTGATTCAATGCGCAGAGTGTATGATATCATAGAGAATACAAAGAAATGCAAATTCCTGTATATGCTTGATCTGCCTCATGAGGATAACGAGTGTGAGAACATAAAATTTGCACAGTCAATTCTTCGTTTGAAGAATGCGTATGAGAGATATTCGCACAGGACATTCGACAGGGAGCTTTTTATAAAGTCGTTTGCAAAACCTGAATCTGAGCGCAAGCCATACATAGGTCTTATGGGTGTGCATGTGAGCAGTATTCTTGAGAAGACAATACGTGAAAATATGCAGATGGATGTGGAAAATATGACATGCACATCCGGCAGAAATCTCATTATTTTACAGAAGGATCTTAGAAATATGGATGATGAGGCTCTCTTTGTAGCATATGCAGAGAGTCTGCTCGGACAGATGCCATGTGCCAGAATGAACAATAATACAAGAAGAAACCAGCTCTTTTTAGACCCAAGTCTTAAGGGCATCATATATCACACGATAAAGTTCTGCGATTACTATGGCTTTGAGTATGCAAGCATAAAGAATAATATTAAGGTGCCTCTTTTAAAGCTTGAGACGGATTTTACAAGCCAGAGTGCCGGTCAGCTTCTGACAAGAATACAGGCATTTGCAGAGACAATAGAGGGCTCAGATGACATGGACCCTACAAAAGGCATAAGCGAGGAGGCAAGAAGAAGGATGGAATCAGGAGTCTACTATGTAGCAGGAATTGACAGCGGCTCAACAAGCACAGATGTGGTGATACTGGATCAGGATGGGAAAATTAAATCGACAATGATTATTCCGACAGGTGGCGGTGCTATGATGAGCGCCGAAAAGAGTCTGGAGAAGGCTGTCGAAAAGGCCGGTATATCAAAGGATGATATTGTAAGGATTGTAACAACAGGATATGGACGTGCATACATCAACAGCGGTGATGACAGCATCACAGAGATTACATGCCATGCAAAGGGCGCGCATTATCTGAATCCCAACGTGCGCACAGTTATTGACATAGGTGGACAGGATATAAAGGCAATCAGCATAGATGAAAATGGTGCGGTCAAAAATTTCCTGATGAATGACAAATGTGCGGCAGGAACCGGGCGTTTTCTGGAGATGATGGCAAGGACACTCGGACTTTCACTCGAGGAGATGAGCACCATGGGACTTGAGTGGAAGGAAAACATTGTGATTTCAAGCATGTGTACAGTTTTTGCAGAGTCTGAGGTAGTATCGCTGGTGGCACAGAACAAGGCTGTTTCTGATATTATCCATGGACTAAACATGTCTGTAGCTTCAAAGGTAGGCGCACTTGCAGCAAGGCTTGGGCAGGATAATCCGGGTGAGTATATGATGACAGGCGGAGTGGCAAAGAACAAAGGCATCACAAATGCACTTGAAGAAAAGCTCGGCGCAAAGCTGTATATTTGCGATGAGGCACAGCTTTGCGGAGCGCTTGGTGCAGCACTTTTTGCATATGAGAAGTGCAGGGAGGCATAGAGAGCGGGTTTTATAGGTTATTCATTCATTTCAGCTTTGATATCGTCCTCAGTAGCCTTCATAGCATCGAGGGTCATTGTAAGAAGCTTTTCAAGCTCCCAGCCGAGCTGCGTGGCACCATGTTCAATTATCTCGCGTGAGCAGCCGGCAGCAAAGCCCTTACTCTTGTATTTTTTCTTTAAGGATTTAAGCTCCATATCCTTTGTGCTTTTTGATGGACGCATAAGGGCGGCAGCCCAGATAAGACCGGTAAGCTCATCAGCGGCAAAAAGCACTTTTTCCATTTCGTGCTCAGGTGCGATATCCACGGTGATACCGTAGCCATGTGATACAACGGCGTGTATTATATCTTCACCGACACCGCCTTTTCGCAAAAGCTCCGGAGCTTTTATGCAGTGCTGATCAGGATAAAGCTCGAAATCAATGTCATGGAGTAATCCTACAATACCCCAATATTCAGCATCATCGCCATATCCGAGCTTGGTTGCATACCATTTCATGACAGCCTCAACAGTTAGAGCGTGCTGTATATGGAATGGGTCTTTATTGTATTCTTTAAGCAGGTCGAAGGCCTGTTCTCTTGAGATGTGTTCCATTGCATATTCCTCTTTTCCTAGTTGTGTTGTATGATTTATATTATTTTAATGTTTTACCGGGAAAAAGTCAAATGATTTTGGATTGGGATGGATTTTATGTCTTTTTCTTAGATTATGTTATTATATGTTACTTAAAGAACAACCCTAAACAATAGACATAAAGAAAAACTTTATCTATTATAAAGTATAAGTTTGTTTTAATGTTTTTTGGAATATGTTATTTTAGGAGAGATGAATATGAGTACATTTATAAAGAAGTGTAGGGAAGCGGCAGGGCTTACACAGGCTCAGCTTGCAGAAAAGATGGATGTATCTGTTGTTGCAGTACAGAATTGGGAGAAGGGAAAAAACAAGATTAACCTTGACCGATACATGGATTTGGCGGCGGTATTTAATGTCCCAGTAGATAAGCTGATAAAGGAGATGCTTATTGAAGAAGATAAACTTCGCCCAGACAGATGGCCTGATTTTCTTTTTGATGAGGAAACCAATGCAATAGTAAATAACCTGCATCTGAATCTTGCACAACAGGACTTGTTTGGTCTTCTTTATATCTACGGATCAGAGTATCTTGAAAAAACACATATTGATATTGATACATTCAATGAAGATTTGAAGAGGATACCATATGGGTTTATAGACAGAGTAGGAAGTATCCAGTTTATAAATCAGTCTGAGGGACTGCATAAGGTGATTAAATATGTACAGACAGATTTTCTGATGAAGGTATTGAAACAGAATCCGGAGGCAGAGTTTAATATAAGAAAACTCTCAAAGAATCTTATATGTGAATTTATAGATAAAGGATATAAGCCGGTTGATGATTCAGCTGAAATAGATGATGGGTACGAGGGTGAGGATGGTATACACTTTCGAATATCCATGAGAAAGGCAAGAATTATGCTGCCAATATTGGAGAAACTTGGCCCTGTTCATTTAACGGATGGTTGGTGGTCACATCCCGTGCGGGTTGATATCCCGGAAGAGATTCTGATAGGATATCTTTCATATAACGGCTACAGCCGTGAACTTTTTGATGAGGGATATTATAAGAGAGAATATAGTACATTAAATCTGATGGGCGAACTTGAAGAGGTTACTGATTATAAAAATGTGGCATCTAAAGGCAAAGATGAAAAGTGGATGTGGAGTATCAATAATAAGGGAAGAAAGCTATTAGAATGGTTTAAGGAATAATGTAATCTGTTACAATCAGTGCGGGTTTCATAGGAGAGATTTATGAATAAGATAAAATATGATGCAGCTTATATCAGCTATGTTGAGTCAGGAGAGTCGGCAGCGGTATTTGTGGCAAGAGATATTGTATGGTCGATTGATACAACCGGGATGTGGATTGATATAATTAAGCTGGATGGACATAAGAATAATAGCGGCAGATGGGATTTTAAATATTTTTCATTTGAATTATTTCCAAGAAAAAAACATCCTAAGTATCCAACGGGTATTAGTGATGAAGATAAAAAATATATTACATGGCAGACAGCTCATGATGATATTTCGGAACAGAGAAGATGCGGATACAATGGTACAAGATTCAGAATATGTCCGAAACTTGTGAATCGCAACAGAGGAAAGAACAGGGAACCGAAATGGGACTATGATATTCTGTCGATAAAACGTTTGTAACATATAATAAGGATTGTATATCTTTAGTAGCCGTGCATTGGGAATACAGATTCAACCACATGGTAGACAGGGGATAATGGGTTTACAAGATTCAGATGTCAATCATCATTCCAAAACCACTACAATATTTGATGGTATATTCGGATAAGTACGATAAGCCTTTGAAACAGAATATGTTCAACGTGGTATAGCTAACCTCAGATTACAGGCTAATGACTTGCTTCGGCTTTTTTGAGCAATTTTCAAGCAATTATTAATCAAAAGTTTCTGACCAATTTTGATGGATTTGTGATATAATAACTATTCATGGTATTGTACTCTTCAATAAGAGTCAATTACGAATTATTATATAAATATCGAAGGTGAGGGTTACTTATGGAGGATAAGACAGTTTATACTACTCAGAAGGACTTTCCTTTATCAACAATTAGGGAGATGTTTGATGATGGGGATATTGTAACTGATCCTGATTATCAGAGAGATTTTGTATATACACAGAAACAATCATCAAAACTGATAGAGTCAATGATTATAGGAATTCCTATTCCTACAGTGTATTTATGTCAGGAAAATGATGAGACTTGGAGTGTGATTGATGGACAGCAAAGAATTACTTCTTTTGTATTTTATCTTGAAAACAAGTTTCCGCTTACAGGCTTAAGCGAGTTGAAGGAGTTAAATGGTTTGTATTTCAAGGATATGGATAAGGCGTTACAAAAGAAGCTAAAATCTTCCTCACTGAATGCCATATGCATCCTTAAAGAGTCACAGGAACTCAAGTATGAGATATTTGCTCGCCTAAATCAAGGAGCAATCTCGTTAAAACCACAGGAACTTCGTAATTGTATTTATCGTGGAAGTTATAACAGGATGCTTGAGGATTTGGCGGGGAATAGGTATCTTCCTATACTTTTCCATGACGAAAACAAGAGGAAACAGTATCAGGAGAGAATTCTTCGTTTCTTTGCTCTTCGCAACTTCACTGATTATAAGTCTTCTATTATGAAGACCATGAACGATTATATGTTTAGTCATCAGAATGCAGACGATTCTGAGATAGTCGAAAGTAAGGCTTTATTCAATAAAACAATTGATATTATTAAGCAGATACTCGGTGATACGGCTTTTTTTGCAGTTAATCGTGAGAACGGAAAGGTAATAGGAAAGTTTAGTGGTTCCGTGTATGATTCCATTATTATACCGTTTTCATTCTTTAATAATCATGACCTTATGGCACATGCTGATGAAATAAGAAATTCAATTGAGGATTTGAAATTAAATAATGATCAATATCGAGAGGATACATATGTAGCAACAGGTTCGAGAAAGAGGGTGCTTGGCAGAATTATTACTGTTTACAACCTTATAACAAAGATTACTGGAAGCTATGGAAGTGATGATAGCAGCAGAGTTTTTTCGTACAATGTGAAGAAGGAACTGTTTTATCCGGGATATATTTGCTCGTGGTGCAATAATGAAATTCTTGATATAGACGATGCTGAGGTTGACCACATTGTTCCGTTTTCGCAAGGTGGCAAGACAGATATATCAAACGCTCAATTACTCCATAGACATTGCAATAGGGAAAAGAGCGACGCAATGGATGATGAAGATTACGAGAAAGAGGAAGATGAATGAAAAGTCTAATTATAGAGAAGCAGTAACATAGCCCTTTGAAGGGGCTATAGCAAACCACCAGTTGAACTGGTGGTTGCTGACTTTATTCCATGATTTTCCCGTCAATACTTATTGTTACAACTTGCCATGGTATGAATTTTCCACTAGCTTGAAGAGCTTTTTTGGCCGCAATTTCCAGGCCGCCACAGCAAGGAACTTCCATTCGGACAATAGTTACACTTTGAATGTTGTTATTTTGAATAATAGCAGTCAGCTTTTCACTATAATCCACCTGATCTAATTTAGGACAACCAATTAAAGTTACCTTGTTTCGAATAAAATCCTGATGAAAGGCGGCATAAGCGTAAGCAGTACAATCAGCTGCGATTAAAAGCTTTGAGCCGTTAAAATATGGTGCATTAACAGGAGCCAGTTTAATCTGTACCGGCCAGTTTTGAAGCTTTGATCCTGAATCTGCGGTTGAAGTGGCTTTTACCGGCTCAGATGTTTCAGTTCGTCTGATCTGCATGATTTTAGATCCAGGACAGCCGGAGTGAGAGGATATTGCCCGGTTTTTGGCAGCTATTTTTTTCTGAGCTTCTTTTACGGCTTCTTCATCATATGCAGGTGCTTCTCTCTCCTCAAATGAGATGGCTCCGGTAGGGCATTCAGGGAGACAATCTCCTAGTCCGTCGCAGAAATGCTCTCTCACCAATTCTGCTTTTCCGTCAATGATATCAATGGCGCCTTCGTGGCAGGCAGATGCACAGGCACCACAGCCGTTACATTTTTCTTTATCAATCTTTATAATCTTTCTTATCATTTTTAACCTCCGTCAATAGTATTTAGCGTTTGTTTATGCTAGAATTATAGTATTATAAATACAACTAGTATGTTTGATTTCCAACAGGGAGGAACTATTTTGCAAAAATATTTATCAATCCTAAGAAACAGTCCATTTTTTAAAGGTCTAACTGATAACGAGATATTATCCATATTGCATTGTGTAAACGCAACAACAATTTCTAAAAAGCGGGATTCTTATATTTTCAGAGCAGGTGATATTACCGAAGTAATGGGGATTGTGGTGTCCGGCTGTGTCCTCATTATTCAGGAAGACATCTGGGGACATCGAAATATTTTGTCAAAATGTCACGCAGGAGATTTTTTTGGTGAGCCGTATGCAGCAAGCCAGAGAGCTGTCTTAAATATCAGTGTGGTAGCAGATGAGGATTGTGAGATTATTCTATTAAATGTCAAAAGACTTCTGATTACCTGTCCAACTGCGTGTGAGCATCATCAGAAGCTGATCCGTAATCTGGTCAGTGTCCTGGCAAATAAGATACTGATTCTGAACGATAAGATCACACATGTTGGGAAGCGAACGACGAGAGATAAACTATTATCATATCTGTCGGCAGAATCTATCAGACATTCGTCGTTATCTTTTGATATTCCTTTTGATAGGCAGCAGCTGGCAGATTATCTTTGTATTGATCGTGCAGCAATGTCTACAGAGATATCAAAGTTACAAAAAGAGGGCTTTATAAAAACAAATCGAAATCATTTTGAATTGCAATTGAGTATAATCAAAAAGAAGAACTATACAATTTAGGCAAGCAGTCTTTACATTGACATCAGCAACATATGCATGGTATGGTACAAATAATAAGGTAGAGAGGCAACTATCACGAAGAGCAGTCCTTCATCTCTATTGATTCAAAGAACACAGGAAAGGGAAGAGTAATTTTAGCTATGAAAAAGAGTCTGAGAATGACAGAGGGAAGTATCTCCCAAAAGATCATTTTTTTTGCAATTCCATTGTTTCTGGGAAATCTGTTCCAGCAATTGTATAATACTGCTGATTCCCTGATCGTAGGAAATTTTCTAGGAAGTAATGCACTGGCGGCAGTCAGTTCATCTGGAAATCTGATTTTTCTGATGGTAGGTTTTATTAACGGCATTGCCATGGGTGCAGGTGTTGTTATTGCACGATATTACGGAGCCAAAAAAAGAGACTGCCTGCAAAAGGCAATCCATACAACGGTTGCATTTGGACTTGTGGCCGGTGCTGTGCTGACAGTTTTGGGAATGTTTCTGGCACCAAAGATCCTGGTATTGATGGGAACTCCTGCGGACGTGCTCCCGGAATCTATTGTGTATTTCCGTACATATTTTGCAGGGTCTATGGGTGTTGTCATGTACAATATCTTTGTAGGAGTTCTGCAGTCGGTCGGTGATGGACGCCATCCACTGATATATCTGATTATTTCTTCCTGTGTCAATGTCGTTCTGGATATTTTCTTTATCGCAGGTCTTGGCATGGGAGTCGGATCAGCAGCACTTGCAACCGCAATTTCACAGTTTGTCAGTGCACTGCTCTGTATGGTTCATCTGCTGCGTGTGGAAGAAGAATACCGTCTGGAATTGCGAGAGATTCGTTTTGACAGTTCTATGCTGAAGCAGATCATCCAGAATGGTGTACCATCCGGTTTTCAGAATTCAGTGATCGCGATCGCGAACGTCTTTGTACAGTCAAATATAAATGCATTTGGAAAAATGGCGATGGCAGGATGTGGTTCCTACTCCAAGATAGAGGGATTCGCCTTTTTGCCGGTGACCTGTTTTACAATGGCTCTGACAACCTTTGTCAGTCAGAATCTGGGTGCAAAACAGTATGACCGGGCGAAAAAGGGAGCAAGATTTGGAGTTCTCTGCTCGATTACTATTGCAGAGTTGATCGGTATTATCATATATGTGGCAGCACCGGTACTGATCACAGCGTTTAACAGAGATCCTGATGTTGTACATTATGGAGTCATGCAGTCCAGAACAATTGCGTTATTTTATTGTCTGCTGGCGTTTTCTCATTGCATCGCAGCAATACTTCGTGGATCAGGTAACGCATCCGTTCCGATGATCGTTATGCTCTGTGACTGGTGTCTGTTTCGCGTAAGCTACATTACTGTGGCAGTTCGTATTCTCCCGGATATACGAGTGATTTTCTGGGCATACGAACTTTTTGGTGTGAATTTGATACTGCGATTACTCTACACATACTTTCTTCCTGCCTTTCTCCTGTTATGCTTTACTGCATGGTATTTTCTCTTTTCTCTATTTCTGCGTATACACGAAAATATTTGTTTGTTCCTTTATTTGCAAACGGTTTCGATACTCCAAGCACCCGGATTTTCGGGTGCTGTTCCAAAAGTTTCCCAAACCACTGTATATCCTTAACTGTTCCCTGTAATCTAACCTTCAGCATATGAATCCTCCCAATCCCGATAAAAACAATACTCCGGATAACGGATTTTGACTGCCTCCCAAAAGTACCTTGCATAGCCACAGCAGAATAAATCACTGACCGAATATTCCCTGCATTCATCTACCTGTCTGTCACTGTCTCCTTCATAATCATAAACACTGGGAGTACCGTCACAATATAGGTTAAATGCCAGCCGTATAATCCTTACGCTGCCGCTTGTCTGCCAGCCTTCATGCAGGCATTCCGTTTTCACGTATCCTGTCTTAAAATCGTATATCTGTTCTGCGTTTTCTCTTGTATCCCGGTCAATTCCAAGACAATACACCAATGCCTTGTGGTATACATCCTGATATCTGCACTTTGGCAGATAGGTGTAATAAAATTTTTCGTGCTCCTTATTTTTGAAAGTAATTGTGCGAGTAGTATCTTTACCTGCTCTTAACGCTGTGTTATTTGCCATTTTAATTTCCTCCTGTTTTTTTGTACATGACCGTAACAAAAAAGACACTCTTCTAAAATTTCTCTTAGAAAAGTGTCCTCATAATGTAAAAATATTGATTTCATTTTGCATGGACTATTTAAAATCATTTATTATAGCCCATTAAGGAGGTTTTATTTGTCGTACCTTTGTCGTACTCTACATCAAAAAGCCTACATTTTTTAATCCTTTATCGGATTTTTAATACAGCTTTGCACCAGCCGGAATGTGGTTATCAACCATCAGAAGATGAAGTTTTTCTTCGCCCTCTTCCTCATGAATTGCACTGAGAAGCATTCCACAAGATTCAATTCCCATCATGGCTCTCGGTGGCAGGTTGGTGATTGCAATTAAGGTCTTTCCAACCAGTTCTTCCGGCTCGTAATAAGCATGAATACCGCTTAAAATCGTACGATCTGTGCCTGTTCCGTCATCCAGAGTGAACTGTAACAGCTTCTTGGATTTCTTAACTGCTTCACATGCTTTTACCTTTACAGCTCTGAAATCTGACTTGCTGAAAGTATCGAAATCAACCATTTCTTCGAATAATGGCTCAACTTTTACTTTGGAAAAATCAATCTTCTCAACTGGCTTTGTTTCCTGTGCTGCATTGTTTGCTTCATTCTTTGCAGCACCCTGTGACTTCATTGTAGGGAAGAGTAAAACATCGCGGATCGCCTGGGAATTAGTGAGAAGCATGACGAGACGGTCGATGCCGTAACCGATACCACCTGTCGGCGGCATACCGATTTCCAGTGCGTTAAGGAAATCTTCATCGGTATGGTTTGCTTCTTCATCGCCTGCTGCAAATGCTTCTTCCTGAGCGGCAAAACGCTCTCTCTGGTCGATCGGATCGTTCAGCTCGGAATAAGCATTACACATCTCACGGCCGTAGATGAACAGCTCGAAACGCTCTACCAGTTCCGGATTTTCCGGTTTTTTCTTTGTCAGCGGAGAAATTTCCACCGGATGATCCATAACAAAGGTTGGCTGAATCATCTTATCTTCGCAGTATTCCTCAAAGAAGAGATTGATGATATCCCCTTTCTTATGACGTGCCTCATATTCGATATGGTGCGCGTCTGCCAGAGCCCTGGCTTCCTCGTCGGTTGCAACCTGCGAGAAATCAACACCGGCGTATTTCTTAACTGCATCAATCATGGTGATGCGTTCAAATGGCTTGGACATATCGATTACTGTATCATTGTATTGAATCACTGCGCTGCCGCAGACTTTTTCTGCAAGATAGCGGAACATGCTCTCGGTCAGTTCCATCATACCTTCATAGTCGGTATATGCCTGATACAATTCCATCAAAGTGAATTCCGGATTGTGACGGGTATCCACGCCTTCATTACGGAATACACGGCCAATTTCATACACCCGTTCCAGACCGCCGACGATCAGACGTTTGAGGTATAATTCGAGGGAAATACGGAGTTTTACATCTTCGTCCAAAGCATTATAATGGGTTTCAAATGGTCTGGCAGCCGCACCGCCGGCATTGGAAACGAGCATCGGTGTTTCCACTTCCATGAAACCACGGCCATCGAGGAAGTTCCGGATTTCCTTCAAAATCTGAGAACGTTTGATAAATGTATCTTTAACTTCCGGATTCATGATCAAATCCACGTATCGCTGACGGTAACGGATATCCGTGTTGGTCAGACCGTGGAATTTTTCCGGAAGAATCTGAAGGCTCTTAGAAAGCAGAGTAACTTCAGATGCATGAATAGAGATCTCGCCGGTCTTTGTCTTGAAAACTTCACCCTTTAAACCAACGATATCGCCGATATCCAATTTTTTGAAAGCTTTATATTCTTCTTCACCGATACTGTCACGGGCTACATAGGACTGAATCATTCCCTGTAAGTCCTGAATATGACAGAATGAGGCTTTTCCCATAACACGTTTGGACATGACACGGCCAGCCAGAGATACGCTCTGACCTTCCAATGTTTCAAAGTTATCCTTAACTTCCTGGCTGTGATGGGTCACATCATATTTTGTAATGACAAAAGGATCCTTCCCGTTATCCTGAAGGTCCTTTAATTTATCTCTGCGCACTTTCAGAAGCTGGTTAATATCCTGTGCCTGAACATTCTTTTCTCCTGCCACTGTTTGTTCCCCCTTAAA